>Ga0172371_10003253_pt1 | contig 25296 bp, 22 predicted proteins | sample Lak12m_FD_114543 | JGI IMG/M metagenome (GOLD analysis project Ga0172371, IMG submission 114543) | Freshwater microbial communities from Kabuno Bay, South-Kivu, Congo - kab_022012_12m | ecosystem: Environmental > Aquatic > Freshwater > Lake | place: Democratic Republic of the Congo: South-Kivu... | reverse complement strand
TCTTCATGGTCATGGTGTGCGTGGGGGTGGTGGTCGGGCTCTGTGCACCGGCCATGGCCGTCAAACGGCCCACACACGTGATGATCGTCGTCATGGACCAGATGCAGCCGGTCTACGCCAAGTCCCTGGGCATGGAGAACGTGCTCATGCTGCAGCAGAAGGGCGTGACGTTGCCCAACGCCTACGTGGGCGATATGGCCTCGGAGACGGTGGTGAGCCACAACGTCATGGTCAGCGGACAGTTCCCCAAGCACATGGGCTGGTCGGACGAGGCGTTCCGTGACGTCGACAACGTGCTCGGGTTCGGCGCCAACGCCATCGTTACGTCGGGCGACCTCGGCTACGACCAGTACGTCAAGCTCATCGACGAGTGGAACTACGACAAGCTCGGCGACTACCTGCACGCCAAGTTCCCGGACACCGTGGTCGCCAACGTGGGCGAGAAGGGCTACCAGGTAGAGTCAATGGCCGCCTCCAGCTCGGACTGGTACGTGCGCATGGGCAGCAAGAAGAAGGTCGCCGACCTGGCCGACCCGAGCGTGGTGCCGTGGACGGGGACGTACCGCGGGCCCTCGGGCAAGGTGCCCGACTACATCAAGAACGACCCCCGGTACCTCGTGAGCGTGGGCAACGCGACCGACACGTACGGCACCGAGAAGCAGTTCCCCTCCTGGCTGTATCCCGAGGACGGGCGCTACGTGGCCGGTCCCTACGAGGGCCACACGAGCGGTGACCAGTGGGTCGCCGACGCCACCCTCGCCATCATGGACAACGAGGACTGGTCCGGTCTGTGGGTGACCTTCAGCGCCATGGACAAGATCGGTCACATGTGGGGCGGCGTCATCGACACGCTGCAGACGTACACGTGGGATCCCAGCACCCTCGAGGCGCAGGTCCACATGCAGTGGATCGCCGCCAATGCCGACGCCATGCTGGGCAGCCTCATCCAGCGCCTCAAGGACAAGGGCATCTACGACGACACGCTGATCCTCCTCACCGCCGACCACGGGGCCACCTACGGCAAGGGCGACGGCTTCCGCGGCGACGACCTCTACGACGGCGGCAACCTGAAGAACTGGTACGCCGGCGCCTGGCACGCGGGCGTGAGCGCGGAGAGCACCAGCACCGGGTCGGTCGCGCTCAAGCCGCTCATGGACACCGGCAACGTGGAGTTCAGCTACCAGTCCACGGCCATCGAGACCTGGCTCAAGGATTGGACCATGGCCAAGAAGAAGGCGGCCGCCGACGTCATGGAAGACCTGCCGGACGTCATCGCGACGTACGTCAAGGCCGGCGACCGCTATCAGCTGTACTCGGCGAGCACGACGATGGACGCCCCCGACATGGCCTGGTGGACGGCACACGGGCAGGAGCTCGTCGACACGATGTGCTGGGCCGGCTCGGCCGACGTCGTCGGCCTGCTGGCCGACTACACCTCCTACGGGGTGTTCGGCGATCACGGCGGGGCGCAGGCCGACGTGCAGAAGATCCCCATGGCGTTCTTCATGCCGGGGATGAAGCACGTGGTCGACAAGAAGACCGCGTTCCGTCTGGTCGACATCATGCCGACCGTGCTGAAGGCCATGGGCATGGCGCCGACGGGGCCGATGGACGGTACGGCGTACAGCCTGAAGCTGCCGAAGTGACCGTGCGCGCCTGAGGGGCGCCGCGGCTGGACGACGGTGTGGTGCGGCGGGCGGGCCTCCGGCAGGAGGCGCGCCCGCCGCGCTTCGTCGGGCGGCCGGCCCGTCTGTGGCCGCGCCGCACGCCCGCGGTCTGGACCGGGGCCGTGCCCGCCGTCCGGCCGATCGGCCGCAACCGGTTGCGGCATCCCGGCGCCGCCCTCAGGATGAGGCCCGGCGCCGGCGCCGGGAGCCGGGCCGCGACAGCCTGGAGGAACGCCGTGCACATCGCCCCTTTCTTCGTCGAGCAGTGGATGAACGCCCACGAGACGACGGCCACCTGGAACATCGCCGAGACCTGCGTGCACTCACTCACCCTGGAGGAGCTGCTGGAGCTCTCGGGCGACGCCGCAGGCGTGCTCCAGGGCCTGCGCGGCACGTGGCTGGGCTACGGCGACATCACCGGCTCGTCGCGGCTGCGCGCCGCCGTGGCGGCGCTCTACGGCGAGCGCATCGGCGCGGAGAACGTGCTCACCGCAAACGGGGCGATCGGCGCCAACTTCCTCGCCCTGTACGCGCTCGTCGAGCCGGGCTCGTCGGTGGTCTGCGTGCAGCCCACGTACCAGCAGCTGTACTCGGTGCCGGCCTCGCTGGGCGCCGAGGTACACGAGGTGCGGCTGCGCGAGGCCGACGCTTACCTGCCCGATCCGGAGGCGGTGCGCGCCGCCTGCGACGCGCGCACGGGCCTGATCGTCCTCAACAACCCCAACAACCCGACCGGAGCGCTCATCGACGAGCCCCTGCTGCGCGAACTCGTCGAGGTGGCGCGCGAGCGAGACGCCTGGCTCTTCTGTGACGAGGTCTACAGGAAGCTGGAGCACGAGCCCGGGACCACGACGCCGTCGGTGGCCGACCTCTACGAGAAGGGTGCCTCCTCCGGCAGCATGAGCAAGAGCTACTCACTCGCCGGCCTGCGCACCGGCTGGGTGGCCGGCCCGGAGGAGCTCATCGAGCGCTGCCTCGAGGTGCGCGACTACACCACCATCAGCGCCGGGGTGCTCGACGACGCCCTGGCGGCCGTGGCGCTTGAGCACATGGACGCGGTGCTGGGGCGCAGCCTCGCGATCGTGCGCGAGAACGTCGCCATCCTCGACGCCTGGGTGGCTCGCGAACCGCGCCTGCGCTACATGCGGCCGCGGGCCGGGACGACCGCCCTCGTCAGGTACGAGCACGACCTGCCGTCCGTCGACTTCTGCCGGCGGCTCTTCGCCTTCAACGGCGCCTTCGTGATGCCGGGCGTCGCCTTCGGCGAAGAGCACTCCTTCCGTCTCGGCTACGCCTGCGCGCGCGACACGCTGCGGGGCGGGCTGGCGGCCGTGTCGTCCTTCCTGCGCACGCTCGACTGAAGCGAGCGGCGCGCCTGCGGACCGCCGCCCCGCCCCCCCGAGGCGCGCCCCTGCGACGCGTGTCGCTCGCGCGGGGCGCCGGCCGGCGCCGCCGCACCTGAACGACGCGCGGCCCCCGGGGGGCGGCGCGAGGCGGTCTAGAATGGAGGGGAGATGAGCGAGCCCTCGCCGAGACCCCAGACCGCCGCCCAGACGGGCGGCGACTCCGCACCGCGTCGCACGTGGCTCGCCGCCGAGCGCACGTACCTCGCGTGGGTGCGCACGGCGCTCGGGGCGCTCGGCATGGCGGTGGCCGTCGGGCGCCTGCTGCCGGCGCTCGCGCAGGTCTCCCATGTGACGTTCGGCCTGCTCGGCGCCGCCTACGGAGTGTTCGGCGTCCTGCTTCTCGTGATCGCCGCGTATCGCTCGCGGGGGGTGCGCGCCGCGCTGGCGGCGCAGGAGCGGCTGCCGGAGCACGCCTGGACCCTCACGCTGGTCACCGGGTTCGGGCTGGTCCTGGCCGTGCTCACCATCGTGCTGATCGTCGTCGAGGTCTGAAGCCGGGAGGCCGGCCCGCCGCCGGCCGGGGAGGGGATCACGTGAAGCGGTACGCAGCATCGCGCGAGCAGGTCGTGGCGCTCTGCCGGAGCCTGCTCGAGCGCGGCTATCTCAAGACGACCGAGGGCAATGTCTCGGTGCGCGTGCCCGGCGAGGACGCCTTCGCGATCACGCCCTCCAGCTACGACTACGCGATCATGCACGCCGAAGACGTCTGCGTGCTCGACCACGACCTGAAACGGCTGGAGGGGAAGCACAAGGCGTCCATCGAGGCAGGCATGCACGCCGCCGTGTACGCGCGCCGGCCGGACGTCGCCGCCATCATCCACACGCACCAGCCCTACGCGAGCGCGCTGGCGCTGGTGAGGCGGCCGATCCCGGCGCTGTTCGACGAGCAGGTGCGCTTTCTGGGGCGTGCGGTGGAGATCGTCGACTACGCGCCCTCGGGCACGTCGTTCCTGCGCAGGAACGTGGAGAAGGCCGTGAGCAGCAACGCCAACGCGTTCATCCTGGCCAACCACGGCGTGCTGGTGCTGGGCGGCGACCCGGAGCGCGCCGCCTTCAACATGGCGCTGCTTGAGAAGGTCGCTCTGGACTACCTGTTGGCGCTGCTGACCGACGAGAAGGTGCGCAAGGTGCCGGCGCCCATCCGCGAGATCGCGTTCCAGAAGCTGCGCAAGGACGAGAAGAAGCTGGCCGCGCAGGTGGAGGCGGCGCGGGAGGCGGCCGCGCAGGAGGCGGCGGAGACCGCGGCGGGGAGGGCCGCGGCGGAGCAGGCCGCGCCGCCGCAGGCGGACGCGGCAGGAGCGCGCGCACCGCAGGCGGCACCTGAGGGCGAGACCGGCGCCGGCGGGCCGGGCGCAGCCCGGCTCTCCGGCGCCCAGCTCGCCGGCTACGCCATCAGCGCGTACCCGGACGTGAAGGACGTGTACGCGCGCCTCGACGCGCTCGTGCGCGGGCCGCTGCGTCCGCTCAGGCGCGACGCCATGGCCGAGGCGCTCGACCACTACGAGACGCAGTGCCGCCGCAGCAGGGAGCTCACCGACGCGGCCGGGGAGCTCATCCCCGGCGGCGTCCAGCACAACCTCGCCTTCAACTACCCGTTCCCCCTGGCCATCGAGCGCGCCGACGGCGCTCATCTCTGGGACGTCGACGGCAACCGCTACATCGACTTCCTGCAGGCCGGTGGGCCGACGGTGTTGGGCAGCAACTACGGGCCGCTGCGCGAGCAGGTCGCCGAGGTCGTGGCCACCTCCGGCCCTGTCACGGGGCTGTTCCACGAGTACGAGCTCAAGCTCGCCGAGCTGGTGCACCGCCTCATGCCGGCCTGCGAGCAGTTCCGCATGCTCGGCTCCGGCACCGAGAGCGTGATGGCGGCTATCCGCGCGGCGCGCACCTTCACCGGCAAGAAGTGGGTCGTCAAGGTCGGCGGCGCCTACCACGGCTGGAGCGACCAGATGGTGTACGGGCTGCATGTGCCCGGCACCTGGCGCTTCGAGGCCAAGGGCATCCCCTTCGGGGCGACGGCGCTGACGCGCGAGGTCTTCCCCAACGACCTCGCAGCCCTGCGTCGCAAGCTCGCCCAGAACAGGGCGCTGGGCGGCACCGCGGCCGTCATCGTCGAGCCGGTCGGACCGGAGAGCGGCACCCGGCCCGTGCCGTTCGGCTGCAACGCCGCCGTGCGCGAGCTGTGCGACGAGTTCGGCGCGCTGCTCATCTTCGACGAGGTCGTGACCGGCTTCCGCCTCGGGCTGGGTGGGGCGCAGGGCTACTTCGGCGTGCGCCCCGACCTCACCGTGTTCGGCAAGTGCATCACCGGCGGGTACCCCATGGCGGGCGGCGTCGGCGGGCGGCGTGACGTGATGGCGAGCTTCGCCAGCGGCATCGGCGGCAAGAGCGGCGAGCGCGCCTACGTGGGCGGCACCCTGAGCGCCAACCCGCTGAGCTGCGCGGCCGGGTACTTCGCCATCAGCGAGATGGAACGCACGCACGCGCCGGCGCTCGCAGGCGCCGCCGGCGACCGCCTGACCGCCGGCCTCGAGGACATCATCCGGCGCTACCGGCTGCCCTTCGTCGCGTACAACCAGGGCTCCATCGTCCACCTCGAGACCTCGGGCGTGATGCTGCTCGACCTCAAGCACCCGCTGCGCTTCGCCAGGGAGATGAAGCCGCGCAAGCACATGATGGAGGAGATGGGCGCGGCCTTCGCCGCCGCCGGCGTCATCACGCTGGCCGGCTCGCGGCTGTACACGTCGATGGCCGACAGCGACGACGTGATCGACGACGCGCTCGAGCGCTTCGAGCGTGTGCTCTCGCGCGTCGAGGGCGCCTGAGCGCAGGCGGGCGGCGCGCCGGTGAGCGCGCCGCCCGCCTGCGCTCACCAGCGCTCGTACCTGACGAGCTCGTCCAGCGGCCGCCTGCTGGTCTGGGCGCGGTCCCTGTCCGGGTACCCCAGGGGTGTGAAGGCAAGGGGCTCCACGTCGTCTGGCAGCCCCAGGATCTCGCGCGCCGCGGGGGGGTCGAAGGCGGCGATCCAGCAGGTGCCGAGGCCCAGCGCGGTCGCCGCGAGCACCAGGTGGTCCATGGCGATGGTGGCGTCCACCTCGTCGTACGGCTTGCCGTCCACGCGCCGCCAGGCCTCGCCCGGCACGGCCACGAAGGCCAGCACGAGCGGCGCCTGGGTGAACCACTTGCGCCCGTAGATGCGGCCCAGCTCCTCCTCCCGCCCCGCGGTGTGCAGCACGACGATGCGGAAAGGCTGCTTGTTGGCCGCGGTCGGCGCCTGCCGCGCGGCCTCCAGCACCCTCTTCAGATCCTCGTCGCTCACGGGGTCGGGCCTGTACCCCCGCACGCTGTAGCGATTCCTGATGGCCGTGAACACGTCCACGCGTGCCTCCCGCGTCGGTCGCCGGTGTCGTCGCGTGCAGCCTACCCACAACGCGGCGTCCCGGCGCACACGGGTCCCGGGTTGAAGGTCCGGCCCCTGATGTCGTGAACTAGTCGACGACATGGGTGACGACCTCTTCAGCGACAGCGGGGCACGCATGGCACGGCGTGAGGAGCGCCGCGCCCGGCTGCGCCGCCGGCGCCTGGTCACGCTGGCCGTCGTGCTGGTCGCGGCTGCCGCCGTTGCCGGCGTGCTACTGGCGACCGGGCGCGTGCCCGGCGTGGCGTCGGGCTCGTCCGTGGTCGCCGGCGACGACGCCGGCGGCGGGCAGGCGGGCGCCGCCGCCGCGCCGCCGCCCGCCGCCGCACCGGTGTCGCAGGACGCCACCGCCTCGCCGTCCGCCACGCCCGTGACGGTCGCCTCGCCGACGCCGTCTCCGCCGCCACTCGACGAGCCGACGAAGAAGGACCCGTACCGCGTGTACTTCGGCGGCGACTCCCTCGCAGGCCTGCCCGGCGAGCTGTTCGCCAGGAAGGGGCACACGAGCGGGCTCGCCAAGGTGCACACCGACTACCAGGTGTCGTCGCGGCTCACCAACCCCGACCCCGTCGACTGGCCGGCGCACCTGCGCGCGCAGCTCAAGGCGACGAGGCCGGAGCTGGGCGTGTTCATGATCGGCATCAACGACCCCGGCATGCCGATGATCGCGGACGGGCAGTTCACGATGTACCCGAAGAGGGCGTGGCTGCAGGAGTACGAGAGCCGCGCCGACCGTCTCATGAAGCTGATGCTGCGCACGGGTGTGAAGCGCGTCTACTGGGTCGGCCTGCCGATCATGCCCGAGAAGGGTCAGACCAACCAGGTCAAGCGGCTCAACGTGCTGTTCAAGCATGCCGCGGCCAAGCACCCCGACGTGGTCTACGTGGACACCTTCGAGCTGCTCAAGGACAAGAAGGGACGGTTCGACCCCTCTGTGCGCAGCGGTGACGGCGTGCACTTCACCGACGAGGGCGCCGGGCGCATCGTCGACGCCATATGGGGAGCCATGAAGGAGGACTGGCGGCGGCCGTGAGGCGGGGACGCGGCCGCCGCGGCGGGGCCGGGTCTGCGTGCTCATCAAGGACGCCGCGCTGCGGGCCGATAGAGGGAGAGCACGACGAGCGCTCGCACGGTCGCATCGGAAGAAGCCGGGCGAGGGAGCCGCAGGAAGGGACCACGAGATGAGGGACGGAGACCCGGCGGGGGGAGCAGAAGGGCAGCGCGTCGCACTCCCGCACGGCCGTCTGCGCGTCCTGTCTCTGGAGGACGAATCGGCCGACGCCGAGCTTCAGCGCCGCGCTCTGCAGAAGGCGGGGTTCGTGGTCGCCTACGACCGCGTCGACAACGCGGCCGACTTCGAGGCCGCGCTCTCCGGGCCGGCGCCGGACGTCATCTTCCTCGACTACACGGTGCCGGGCTGGGACGCTCCGTCCGCAATGCTCAGGGTGACGGAGCTGCGTCCCGAGATCCCGGTCATCTGTGTGGCCGGCACCATCGGCGAGGAGACCGCCGTGCAGATGCTGCGCCTCGGAGCCGTGGACTACGTGCTCAAAGACCGCATGGCGCGACTGCCTTCGGCGGTGCAGGGCGCGCTCGAGTACGCGGCCGAGCATCACGCCCGTGCCGAGGCCGAGGAGCAGCTGCGGGCCAGTGAGGAGCGCTACCGGCGCATCGTCGAGACCGCCAACGACGGCATCATGCTGGTGGACGCGGAGTTCCGCATCATCTTCTACAACCGGCGCCTCGCCGACATGTTCGGGTACGACGAGCGCGAGCTCATCGGCGCCACGCCGGGCGCGTGGCACGAGGGCGACGACACCCTCCTCGTCGCCCAGCACTTCCACTCCATCCGCGCCGGCCGGCTGCGCGAGTTCGAGGGCAGGCTCCCGCGCAGGGACGGCACCCCGCTCTGGGTGCGCGTCTCCGCCAGCCCCATCCACGACGGTAACGACAACTACGATGGCTTCCTCGCCATGGTGAGCGACATCTCCAGCCTCAAGGAGGCCGAGCAGCGCCTCAAGAACGCGGTCTCCGGCACGGTGGCCGCCATGGGCGCCCTGGTCGAGACGCGCGACCCCTACACGGCCGGTCACGAGCGGCGGGTGGCCGAGCTGTGCGTGGCCATCGCCCGTCGCATGGGGCTCTCCGACGACGCCGTGGAGGACCTCGCCCTCACGGCGCGCACGCACGACATCGGCAAGATCGCCGTGCCGGCGGAGATCCTCACCAAGCCCAGCCGCCTCACTGCGATCGAGTTCACGCTCATCAAGCAGCACCCGCAGGTGGCAGCCGACATCCTGTCCACCATCGACTTCGGCTACCCGGTGGCCGAGGTCGTGCTGCAGCACCACGAGCGCTTGGACGGCTCCGGGTACCCGCAGGGCCTGACCGGCGAGGGCATCCTGCTCGCGGCGCGCATCCTCGCCGTGGCCGACGTGGTGGAGGCCATGTCGTCGCACCGGCCGTACCGGCCGGCGCTCGGCCTTGAGTCGGCGCTGGACGAGATACGCGGCGGCGCCGGCCGGCTGTACGACGCCGACGTGGTCGCGGCCTGCTCCAGGGTGTTCACGGAAGAGGGCTTCGAGTTCCGCGAGTAGGCGGCCGTGGTCGCGCGGGGAGCCCCGGGTCCGCGCGGGCGGCACGTCCGCGGCTGGCGCGGTACCATGAACAGCATGCCATCTGAGCCCAGCCGGCGCAGCCGGCTCACACGCAAGCAGCGTCGGCGCCGGGCACGTCTGCGCGGTCTCGTCGCGCTGTGCGTGCTCGTCGCCGTCTTCGTGTTCGCCGGCGTGGGGATCGCGCGGCTGGTCGGAGGGTCCGAGGCGGCGACCGGGGCGTCGGCCGCCGCCGGGGGTACAGAAGCCGCCGGCGCTGGCTCCGGCGACAGGGCCGGGCAGGCGGGCGAGTCGTCCGGTGGCTCATCGGCGCAGCCGGCGGCGACCCCGTCCGCCGGCCCCGTGCGCGTCGTCTCCGGCGGGGACGTGATGACCGACCGCCAGGTCAAGTCCTACGCGGCTCAGTACGGTCCCGACGCGGTGCTGGCCGGCATCGCCCCGCAGCTGCAGGCCGGCGACGCCGCCTGGGTGAACCTGGAGGGCTCGCTCGCCACCATCGGTTCGCCGGCGGCCGGTAAGGACTACACCTTCGAGGGGCCGCCGGCCATGGCCGAGGCGCTCGCCGACGCCGGCGTCGACGTGGTCACCGTGGCCAACAACCACGCCGTGGACTACGGGCGCTCCGCCTTCATGGCGAGCATCAGGACGCTGAACAGGGCCGGCGTGCAGGTGGCCGGCGGCGGCAAGGACATCGGCGCCGCCCACTCGCCGGCCATCGTCAAGACCGACGCCGGTCTCACCATCGGCTTCCTGGGCTACGACGACGTCATCTGGCCCGGCTTCGCCGCCACCGAGACGCAGGCCGGCATCGCCGAGGCGGTCACCGACATGTCGCGTGTGAAGAAGGACGTCCGCGACCTGGCCAAGGTCGTGGACTACGTCGTCGTCGGCTTCCACTGGGGTTTCGAGTACACGCACTACCCCGTCGCGCAGCAGACGTCGGAGGCGCACGCCGTCATCGACGCCGGGGCTGACCTTGTGATCGGCCACCACCCGCACGTGTTGCAGGGGTTCGAGACGTACAAGGGCGCACTGATCGCCTACAGCCTCGGCGACCTGGTGTTCGACCACTACAGCGTCGAGACCGGTCAGACCGTGCTCGTGGACGCGGTCATCACCCCGACGGGGGTGAAGGCCACCCTGATCCCTGCCTACGTGTCGAGCAGCGGTGTCCCCGAGGTGCAGCACGGCGCGCAGGCGCAGACGATCCTGAGCCTGGTGAAGACCTACTCGAAGCCGCTCGACACCTACGTGCGCATCAAGGGCGACGTCGCGACGGTCAAGGCCGGCAAGCCCTGAGCGCGGCCGGAGCGCGGCGCCGCCCGCAATCCGCCGCCGGCTCGCCGGCTCAGCCGATCGTCCAGGGCACGACCGGCGGGCCGCCGGGCCCGAGGCGGTCCACTGGGACCAGCGTGGAGCGCACCACCACGGTGCCGGCGGCGAGGTCGCCGAGGCGCCGGCGACGCGGCGTGATCCAGATCACGACGGCGCCGAGCACGAAGCACACGGGCAGCCAGTCCACGGCCATCAGGGTCGTGCGCACGAAGGTCGCGAGCACGCCCGGCCGGCGCCCGGCCGCGGTGACCACGCGCAGGCCGAAGGCGCGCATGCCGAGCGTCCTGCCCCAGATCGCCTGCGCGAGCCAGAAGTAGAGCGGCGTCGCCACTGCGGCGAGGACCCACAGCGGCTGTGCCGTGGGCGACTGCGGCGTGACCTCCGAGAAGGAGCCGCTGCCGACGAGCGCGAGGTACCAGACGAGCGCCACGAGCAGCCATGCGACGAACAGGACGAGTGCGTCCACCACCAGCGCCTGCGCCCGCGGCCACACGCCCTGGCACACGCGCACGCGGTCGAGCTCGCCGCGACTGGAAGCGGGTCCGCCGCTGCGGGGGTCGGCGCCGCACTCGGTGCAGCGTGGCGCCTGCGCCGACAGGCGCGTGCCGCAGCGCACGCAGCGGATGCTGTCCACGACGTCTCCCCTCCCGGCCGCTCGCCCGCGCTCCCTCGGATCGTCGTGAGTGTAGCAGGCCGGCGGCGGCCCTCCGCGTGCGCCGGCGGGCGATACAATCGTGCGGTCCCGTCCTGCGGGCCGGCCGGGGGGGCGGCCCGCCGCCCAGGTGAGGAGCCCGTCATGCGTCCACAGAGACGACCGTCAGCGCACACGTGCGCTTCGCGGCGGCGTGCGCGCGGCCGTCGGCGTGCTCCCCGGCTCGTGCGCCGCGAGCGCCGGAGAGTGGCGTGACGCGCCGGGGCGTCGCCGGCGAGGGCATGAGCCGCGCCCTCGTCATCCTGTTCGCGGTGGCCACCGGCCAGGCGGTCGCCAGCAACTACCTGGCCCAGCCGCTCCTGGATGTCATCAGCCACGAGTTCCACATCTCGAGCGGCGTGGCCGGGCTCATCGTCACGTCGGCCCAGGTCGGCTACGCCCTCGGGCTGATCCTCATGCTCCCGCTCGGCGACCTGCTGTAGCGGCGGCGCCTCATCACGGTGCTGGCGGCGATCACGGCGGCGGGCCTGGCCGCGGCCGCCTTCTCCCCCACCAGCAGCGTCTTCATGGCCGCCGTCGGCGTCGTCGGCTTCACCTCGGTGATGGCGCAGATCCTGGTGCCGTTCGCGGCCACGCTGGCGGAACCCGCGGTGCGCGGCCGCGTGGTCGGCACCGTCATGAGCGGCCTCATGCTCGGCATCCTGCTGGCGCGTACCGCCTCGGGGCTCATCGCCCAGGTCACCGGCTGGCGCGGGGTGTACCTCATCTTCGCCGTGCTCATGGTCGCGCAGCTGTTCGCGCTGAGGTCGGTGCTGCCGACGTACACGGCCGACGTGAGGCTGCGGTACGCGGGCCTGATGGCCTCGGTCTTCAGGATCGCCCGGCAGGAGCCGGTGCTGCGCCTGCGGGCCGTCTTCGGCATCGTCTCGTTCGCCACGTTCAGCGTGCTGTGGACGGTGCTGGCCTTCCAGCTCTCCGGCCCGCCGTACAACTACAGCGAGGGCGTCATCGGTCTCTTCGGCCTGGTCGGCGCCGCCGGCGCGGCCACGGCCAGCGTGGTCGGCCGCTTCACCGACAGGGGCTGGGCGCGGGCGCTGACCGGGATCTCGACGCTGCTGCTGCTGGCCGGGTACGCGCTCCTGTGGCGCGGCGCGGTGTCGCTGCCGGCGCTGCTCGCCGGCATCCTGTTGATGGACATCGGGTCGAGCGGCCTGCACCTGAGCAACCAGAGTGAGATCTTCCGCATCCGGCCGGAGGCGCGCAGCCGCGTCAACGCCTTCTACATGACGACCTGCTTCGTGGGCGCGGCCGGCGGCTCCGCCGTGGCCGCCTTCGTCTACGAGCGCTGGGCCTGGGACGGCGTCTGCGTGCTCGGCGCGGCCATCTCCTTGTTCGGCCTGGCGCTGTGGGCCTTCGGCCCGCGCCACTCCGCCGCCGCCCAGGAGGCGGCGCAGCGTGCCGCGACGCCGCGTGCGCCGACGCCACCTCCCTCAGAGCCTCAAGACGGCCGGCGCGCGGCCGGCCTCTGAAGCGGGTCCCATCGCTGTCGGCGTCGCGGGCCGTGCGCCCGTCGGGCGGGCGGCGCGACGGCTGCGCGTGGACCTGAGGGGGCCGGGATCCGCTGCGACGGCGCTGGGCGCAGGCATGCTCGCACGCGCGAGCCTCAGTTGCGCGCACCTCAACGACACCTCCCGCGGGACCGTGCTCGCGGACCTGCGTGTGGCCCGCGCCCGAGCGGATGTCAGACCTCTCTGGTCGCGCCGATCTGCACTCCCGCCTCAGCGTCGCCAGCCGGGCGCCGCGCGGCCCGACCAGCGGCCGTCGCCGTCGCGCCGCACCGTGACGGCGGCGCCGAAACAGGCGGAGAGCGGCTCGTCGGCGAGCACCTCGGCGGCAGGCCCGACGGCGACCACGCGCCCGCCGCGCAACAGCAGGGCGTGGGTCGTGGAGGCCGGCAGCTCCTCCAAGTGGTGGGTGACGGTGACGACGGCCGGGGCGGGCTGCTCGCCCGCGAGCGCTGCGAGCGCCGCGAGCAGGGCCTCGCGGCCGGGCAGGTCGAGGCCGTCGGCCGGCTCGTCCAGCAGCAGGAGCGGCGGGCGGCGCATGAGCGCGCGAGCCAGCAGCACGCGCCGCCGCTCGCCCTGCGAGCAGGTGACGAAGGCGTGCTGCGCCACCGCGCCACAGCCGAGGCCCTCGAGCAGCCCGGCGGCACGCTCGCGGTCGCCGGGCTCGAGCCGCTCGGGCAGCAGCTGGATCGTGCCGGTGACGCCGGTGAGCGTCACCTCGAGTGCACTGCGGCGCCGCGAGAAGGCGTCCTCGGTCTTCACGTCCACATGGCCGATGCGCTCGCGCAGGGCGCGCAGGTCGACGCGGCCGACCGTCTCGCCGAGGATGCGGACCCGCCCGCGGCTCGGGTGCCGAACGGCGGCGGCCACGTCCACGAGCGTGGTCTTGCCGGCGCCGTTGGGGCCGAGGACGGCCCACTGCTCACCGGCGTGTGCCGTCCAGGTCACGCCGGTCAGGATGGGCTGGCGCGCCCGCAGGCGGGCGTCCCACTCCCAGACGGTGACGTCGTCGAGGGCGAGGGCGGCAGCTGCGGCGCTCATCGTCACCTCAGTGGTTGACGATCGGAGGGGCGGGCACGGGGGGCCGGCGCGTCGCTCGCCCCCGTCAGCCCAGCCGCGCGACGCGCTCGCCGCGCACGCTCCGCCGCGCCGCGGCGGAGGCATCGGCGAGCGCCTCCGGCTCCTCGGCCGTGAGGCCCACGCGGGCGCGCGCGGGGCCCGTCGGCCGCGCGCCCTTCTTCGGCTTCGGCCAGGCGCGCACGGCCTCTTCCACGGCGGCGCGGCCGCCGCCGGCGAACGCCTTGGCCAGCCGCGCACACACCTCGGCGTCGGAGCTCGCGGCGGCGAACTCCGCGGCCGCGAGCGCGTAGCCGTTGCCGTTGAAGCTCAGCGAGACCCCGCCCCAGCCGCGCACGGCCTCGAGTGGCGGCGCGTCGGTGATCGAGTCGCCCACGTACAGCACGCCGTCGCCGGCTGCGCCCTCGGCGGCGACGATCTGCTCGAGCGCGGCGAGCTTCATGCCGCCGCCCACGGGACGCACGGCGGCCACCAGCTCGCCGCTGACGCGGCCCTGCATGTCGCGCCAGAAGAGCTCGTCCAGCTGCGCGACAGTCACGGCGTCGGAGGGCGAGAGGTCGTCCGCCGACGCCGCCCCATCCGGGATCTCGATGACCGCCCGGCCCATCACGCGGCCCACCTGTTCACGCAGCCACGCCTTCTCGTCCTCCGGCACGTGCCATGCGTCCAGGCTGAGCTCCGTGCAGCGCACGTGGTCCATCGCGAACCCGCTCACGGCGCACAGCGCCTTGAGGTACGGCGTGTACGACGTCGAGATGATGTACGCGGGCATGAGCTTCCCGACCTGCTCCAGAGCCTTGAGCGCCCCCGGCACCAGCAGCACGCCCTCCTCGCTGAACAGCTCCACATCGTCGTCGGTGACCTCGAAGGCCTTGAGGAAGGGGGGCAGAAGGCGCAGCGTGTCGCCGGCGTTGTAGCCGGGCTTGCGGAGGACGTCGGCGAGGAAGTCGTCGTAGCGGCTCAGGCGCGCGAAGAGCTCGGCGCCGTCGGGGATGAAGCGCTCGGCGATCTCCTGGGCGTTGTCGTTGCGGGTGAGCGGGCCTTCGCAGTCGGTGACGTAGACGCGGCGGCCGGCGGCGGTCGCGACGGGCCCGGCGTCCTCGCGCGCGCCGGCTTCGGCGGCCGCGCTCACCGGTGCGCCACCTCATCCTCGACCTGCTCCGTGAGGTCGAGCGGCAGGCGCGCGTGCTCGGCGAACACGCCGCCGCGTGCGGTGTTCAGCTTGCCCTCTGCGAACTGGCGCAGCGTCTGGTACAGCAACGGGATCTCGCGGATCTCGCCGCGCCGCCGGACCTCGGCGAACAGGGGCTCGCTCTCGCCCTCCGCGGCGGCGATCTGGGCGACGCTCATCGTGTGGCGCTTCTCGCGGAGCTGCGCCCACAGCGGGTCCCAGTCGCCGCCCCGCAGCGAGAAGCGGAAGAAGCTGACCACCGGGCCGCGGTCGAGCTCCGCGGTGGCGAGGTGGACCATGGCGCCGGTCTCGTCGGCCCCTTCGTCGAGGAGCCGCCAGATGACCTCCTGCCAGCTGCCCGTCGGCCCGCTGGGCAGGGCGGGGTGCAGGTTGAGGATGGGGAAACGGCGGCCCAGGGAGGGCCCGACGATGAGCATGTAGCCGGCCATGACCAGCACGCCGAGCCCGTAGGGCTTGAGCAGGTCGATGACGCCGCGGTGGTACTCCTCGCGCCAGTCGCTGCGTGTGACGCCGAGCTTCTGGGCCTCGGCCCAGCTCTGGCGGCTCGACAGGGTGACGAGGGGGAAGCCGAGGCGCTCGACGACGTCGAGGAACTGGTCGCTCTGCGGCGACTCGCCGCGCTCGCGGTCGCAGAAGACGGCGCCGATCTCCAGGGGCACGCCGTCCTGCTGGGCGCGGGCGACGATGTCTGCCAGCAGGTTGATCGCCGCCTGGTCGCGGCCGGTGGAGAGCCAGCCGACCCTCACGACCCGCTCCAGGCCGGGTCGCCGCCCGGGTCGCCGCGCTCCTCGGCGAGGCGCGCCTGCCACTGGGCGGCGTCGGGGTACGTGCTGCGGCCGATGCCGGCGATGCCGCGGCTCGCCGCCCAGGCGGCCAGCCGCCCCGCGCCCTCGAGCCCGACGCCCTCCAGCATGCCGGCCAGGAAGCCGGCCGCGAACAGGTCGCCGGCGCCGGTGACGTCCACGACCTCGGCCGGCAGGGGCGGCACGTACAGGTCGACGCGGCGGCCGACGAGGCGTGCGCCGCGGCCGCCCATCTTGCAGACGACGAGGCCGACGCCGGCGCGCAGGATGAAGTCGAGCGACTCGGGGAGCGAGAGGCCGCAGAGCATCTCGAGCTCCTTCTCGGTCGCGAACAGGTAGGCGCAGCGCTGCAGCAGCGGCAGGAAGCGCTTGACGCCCTTGCGCGCGTAGATCTCGCCGGGGTCGAAGGCGACGTCGACGCCGGCCGGCAGCCGTTCGAGCAGCGCCAGCTGCGCCGTGAGCGGCCCGTCGCCCACGAAGCTGGTGAAGTAGGCGAAGCGGGTGCGCGGCAGGCGCTTCGGTAGGTCGGCCGGCGAGAGCTCGTCGTTGGCCGCCGGCCACACCAGGTTGCGGCGCTCGCCGTCCTCGTCCAGGAGCACGTACACGCGGCCCGTCTCTCCGCCGCGGGCCACGAGCCGTCCCTCGGCCGGGGTGAGCTGTTCCAGCAGGAACGAGCCCTCCTCGTCCACGCCCACCCGGCCGATCATCGCCGCCCGGTACCCGAGCCGGGCGATGGCGTTGGCGGTGTTGGCCGCCTGGCCGCCGCCGGAGCGCGCGGGCTGGACGTGCACGAGCGCCTCGTCGACGGCCCGGCGCACGTTCGCGTCCACCAGCTGCTCGGTGCCGGGCGGCCCCAGCTCCTCCCACAGCGAGAAGGTGCGGGGCAGGCGGTAGATCAGGTCGAGGTTGAGGGCTCCGCAGCCGATGAGGTCGAGCTGCTTCACAGGCGCAGTGCACCCGTGTACCGGACCGCTGCGCCCTCGCCGCGCGGCACCACGCGCCCGACCACCTGGCCCTCGTGGCCATGCTCCCCGATGAGCCGCAGCGCGGCCTCCACGTGGCCGGCGTCCATGACGACGACCATGCCGAGTCCGCAATTGAACGTGGCGAGCAGCTCGTCGTGGCTCACGCCCAGGGAGTGCAACCACTTGACGACGGGGCCGGGGGACCAGGAGGCCAGGTCCAGCTCGGCCGCGAGCCCGTCGGGCACCGCGCGGCCGACGTTGTCGGGGAAGCCGCCGCCGGTGATGTGCGCGGCGGCGCGCACGGCGACGGCCTCGCCGAGGTCCCGCAGCAGCGGGCTGTAGATGGCCGTGGGGATCAGCAGCACGTCGCCGACGGTGGCTGTCGGTCCGCGGTACAGGCAGAACGCCCCGCCTTCGCTGAGGAACATGCTGCCCAGGTCGATGGCGTGCTCTTTGAGCAGGTGCCGTACCAGGCTGAAGCCGTTGGAGTGCAGGCCGCTGGAGCAGATGCCCACGAGGGCGTCGCCCTCGCGCACGAGGTGCGGCCCCCACAGTGCCTCGCGCTCGGCGATGCCGACGGCGAACCCGGCCATGTCGAAGTCGCCGCCGGGGAACTGCCCGGGGTGCTCGGCGGTCTCGCCGCCCAGCAGCACGCAACCGGCCTGCAGGCAGCCTTCGTCAACGCCGGCGACGATCTCGGCGACCTCCTCGGGCACGACTCTGCCCACCACGAGGTAGTCGAGGAAGAACAGCGGGACGGCACCGCAGGCGGAGACGTCGTTGACGCTCATGGCCACCAGGTCGATGCCGATGGTGCCCAGCCGGCCCATGGCGCGGGCGATCTCGATCTTGGTGCCGACGCCGTCGGTGCCGGCCACGAGCACCGGGTCCTTGAGCTTCGGCAGCCCTATCGCCCCGCCGAAGCCGCCGAGCCCGCCGAGCACGAGCGGGCTGCGCGTGCTCTTCAGGCGCTGCTTCAGCAGATCCACGGCTCTGTTGCCGGCCTCCACGTCGACGCCGGCCTCTTTGTACGTGAATCCCCTCTCGTCACCCATGAAGCTCCCCCGTTGCCGCTTCCGCCAAGTCTACGTTGCGTGCCCCGCCCCCGGCCAGTGCCCAAGCCCGGCGCCGCAGCCTCATGCGAGGGTGTGCCGTTCGAGGCCGGTAGAATCGATGACGGCATGACCGGGTGCGAGCTGCTGATGCAGATCCTCGTCGACGGCGCGGACGGCGCCGGCGACGCCACGCGGGCTCTTCTGGCCGCCGGCGTGAGTCCCCACGAGATCGTCCAGAGGGCGTTCGTCCCGGCCGCGGACGAGGTGGGGAGCCGCATGAAGGACGGCGGCTTCGCCCTGCAGGACGTGGCGCGCAGCGCTCAGGCCATGCGGGCGTGTCTCCTTGCCCTGCGGCCGGACCTGGCCGAGCGACCCTTCGGCGTGGTCGTGAGCGGCACGCCCAAGGGCGAGATCCATGACCTCGGCGGCAAGGCCATGGCACTGCTGCTGCAGGGCGCCGGCTTCGAGGTCCACGACGCCGGCACCGACGTGCCGCCGCAGGCCTTCGTCGAATCCGTGACCGCGCACGGCGCCGGCATCGTCGCCATGAGCGGCATGCTCACCACCACGGTCCAGGGCATGCGGCGCGTTGTGGAGGCGCTCACCGAGGCCGGGCTGCGCGATCGGGTGAAGGTGCTGGTCGGCGGCGTCGGCGTGCGCCCCGGCGCCGTTGAGAAGATCGGCGCCGACGCCGGCTGCCTGGGCGCCGCCGAGGCGGTTGAGACTGCCTGGAGGCTGGTATGCGTGTCCTTCTGAGCGCGGCCGCCGTCGGCCTGAGGCCTTGCTCCTGACGGCTCAGCCGCTCGGCGGGATGTTGATCTCCCGGCCGCCGCTCACGTTGATGATCGCGCCGGTCACGTAGCCGGCTTCGGCGGAGCACAGCCACAGGACGGCGCCCGCGATCTCCTCGGGCGTGCCGACGCGGCCGAGCGGCACGAAGGCCTCGGCTCGGCGCTGGACCTCGTCCAGCGACATCCCGGAATCGCCCCACATCTCGGTCGCCGTCATGCCGGGGCGCACGCCGCAGACGCGGACGCCCTGACCGGCGACCTCGCGGGCGAGGCCGAGCGTGAGCGCGTCGACCGCGGCTTTGCTGCCGGCGTAGATCACATCGCCGGGCATGCCGCCGTAGAGCGCGGCGATCGAGGACACATTGACGATGACGCCGCCGGAGCCGCCGCGCGCGGTCGACATGCGGCGCACCGCTTCCCGCGCGCAGAGGACCGGCCCGAAGGCGTTGGTCGCGAACAGCGACTGTGCCTGCTCAGCCGTCACCTCGGCGACGGCGACGGGCAGGTCGATGCCGGCGTTGTTCACCAATGCCGCCACTGGGCCGAGGCGCTCGTCGGCCTCCTGGAACAGGCGCACGACGTCGGCCTCGACGGAGACGTCGGCCTGCACGGCGACGGCGGTGCCGCCGCCGGCGACGATCTCAGCGGCCACAGCCTCAGCCTCGGCGCCGTGCCGGCGGTAGTCCACGCACACGTGCCAGCCGCGCGCGCCGGCTCCTCTGGCAATCGCGGCGCCGATACCGCGGCTGCCGCCGGTGACGATCATGACTCCGGACATGTGTCTCCTCGCTCGGCTTCCAGGATCGTCCGCTCCACGAACGTCTTCCACAGCGCCAGGGCCCGCGGGATGTCCACCTTGTCGGGGTCGGCGAGCATCTGGACGGCCAGGCCGTCAGACAGCGCGACGGTGAGCGCGGCGAGGTCCTGGATGACCGCCGGCGGGTCGCCCCGGTCGCCCCAGAAGCCGCGCACGTTGAAGTCGCGGTACACCTTGAGCAGCTCGGAGAGCTGTCGCGCCATGCCGGGGTCGCGCAGCAGGTGGGGGAGCAGGTCGAAGTACGCCATGTAGGAGGTCCGGTCGGCGAGCATGCCGCCGGCGGCGCCGTCGATGAGCAGGTCGAGCTCTGCGCGGTCGCCGGCGAGCTGTGGCAGGCGCTGCCAGACGTCCCACAGGTAGTCGTACATGAGCCAGTCGACGAGGGCGACGAGCAGGCCGTTCTTGTCGCCGAAGTAGTAGCGGATCAGGGCCTTGTTCTCGCCGGCCTCGTCGGCGATGGCTTGTACGGAGAGGGCGCGGAAGCCGGAGCGCTCGAGCAGCCGGCGGGCCGCCTCGAGCAGACGTCTGGCGGTCGGCGGCATCTCCGGCTGCAGCGAGGGAGGGCCGAGCGCCGTGGGCGCGGTGCTCACGCGCTTGCCGGTCGCCGTGCCCTTGGGTGTCTTGCGCGCGGCGGCCGGCTTCGCCAGGCGGCGCGCGCTCGCCTCGCTCTTCGTCTCGTCGCTCACGGCGCCATTCTAGCAGCAGGCGTGTCAGGTGGGGGTGCAGATTATCCGGAGGGGTAATGCCACCGGCGGATCCCAGGTTCTTGTGAAATGCAGCTCAATTGTGGCCGATTTCGGCGACACTTGACAGCCCGGACCTGAGGGCGTACAAGGCTAGTTTATCCGTTCGTATAAACAGCGCCGGGCCGCAGCGACCGCCGCCGGCGTCGGGGGAGGAGCCAGATGAGACGAGGAGCGCAGAACGTCCTCCACAGCGGAGGGCTGTCGCAGACCCTCTTCACGGAGGCCGACCTGGACGACCTGCACAGGGCGACCGTGCAGGTCCTCGAGCGCGCCGGCGTGCTCGTGGAGAGCGACGAGGCGCTGGACATCTTCGCCGACGGCGGCTGCCGCGTGGACCGCGAGGCGCACGTCGTGAAGATCCCGGAGCACGTGCTTGCCGACGCGCTGACGTCGGCCAAGTCGAGCTGTTGGCTCTGCGGCCGAGACCCGAAGGACGACGTCCTCGTGGAAGTCGGCCGCACCTGCATCTCGCCGTTCGCCGAGGGCCTGCTCGTGAACGATCTCGAGAGCGGCGAGAACCGGCCGTCCACCGAGGCCGACGTCGCGACGCACTGCCGCATCGCCGACGCGCTCGAGCAGATGGACTTCAACATCGTCTCGGTGACGGCGCGCGACGTGCCGACCGAGACGGCCGCCGTGCACAACCTCGCGGCGGCCCTGCCCAACACCACGAAGCCGATGAACATGTCGATGACCACGCAGCACGAGGCCGAGTTGTGCATCGACATGGCGGCGGCCGTCGTGGGCGGCCGCGATGCGCTGCGCGAACGGCCGCTCGTCTACTTCGGCAGCTGCCCCGTGGCGCCCATGAACCTCTGCGAGACGCTCACCGACGCGCTGCTGCCCACGGTGCGCGCCGGGCTGCCGTTCCTCACCATCTCCATGGGTATGGCCGGCGGGTCCACGCCGATCACGCTCGCCGGCACGCTGATCGTGCAGAACACGGAGCTGCTCGCCACCTACGTGCTCACGCAGCTGGTCAACCGCGGCAACGCCTTCGTGTACGGCAACTCGACCTGCACGATGGACCTGCGCTGGGGCTCCAGCGCCGTGGGCACGCCGGAGACGGCGCTGTACCAGGCCGGCAGCGTCGCCCTGGCGACGTACTACGGCTTGCCTTCGTGGTCCGCCGGCTACTAGGCGGATTCCAAGGTGAGCGACTGCCAGACCGGGCACGAGAAGACACTCACCGGGCTCACGACGCTGCTGGCAGGGTCCAGCATCATCTACGGCCCCGGGATGCTCGAGTCGGGCATGACCTTCGACCCGGCCCAGCTCGTCATCGACGACGAGATCGTGGCCATGACGCGCTTCCTCAAGAAGGGTGTCGCCGTGAGCGATGCGACCACGGCGATCGAGGAGATCATCGCGGTCGGTCCCGCCGGCAACTTCCTGGAGCGGGAGAGCACGCTCAAGGGCTTCCGCGACCTCACCTCGCCGCGCCTCATCGACCGCAAGGTCCGCGAGGCCTGGGAGGCCGACGGCTCGCCGGACTTCTACCAGAAGGCCCGGGCGCGCGCCAAGCAGATCCTGGCCGAGCACGAGGTCGCGCCGCTCGACGGCGACGTGCTCGACGAGATCCGCAGCATCGTCGTCAGGGCCGACGCGCAGTACGCCGCCGGCGTCTGACGCGCCGCATCGATCCAGTGCAGTACGACACAGGGGGAAGACACATGCGCAGCGTGACCCTACGGCTCCTGCTCCTGCTCGCCGTGGCCCTGACGGCCGCGGCGCTGCTTGCCGCCTGCGGCAGCGGGTCGGGCAGCACCGGCGCCCGCGAGGAAAGCGGCGCGCCGGCGGCCGCAGGCAGCCCGGCGCCGGCCGCCACCGGCGAGCCCTTCAAGATCGGCTTCGACGAGGGCTTCACCGGCTTCATGGCCCTCGACACCATGCTCGTCGACCACGGCATCCGCACCGCCCTTGAGCAGCTCGACAGCCAGGTCCTCGGACGCCCGATCGAGTACCTCAAGGCCGACAACGCGTCGGACCCGGTCCAGGCCGTGGACAAGGCGCGGCAGCTCGTGGAGAGCGACGGCATCCACGCCATGCTCGGCCCCATGTTCTCGCCGTCCAACGCCGCCGTCACCGACTACCTCGCCCGGGACGGCGGCGGGATCCCGTCCATCTCGTTCATGGGCCAGCCCTACGAGACCATGAAGACGGCCGGCGAGCTCTCGTTCATCCCCACCGGGTTCTTCAGTGTGCCGGGCTACTACCTCGGCCAGTACGCCGCCGGCACCATGGGCTACAAGACGGCCAACGTCATCTGCTTCGAAGACACCGCGTCGCGCGGCATGGTCGACGGCTTCAAGAAGTCGTTCACCGCGGGCGGCGGCAGAGTCCTCAGCGAGGAGTTCGTGCCCTACGACAGCATCGACTTCGCCCCCTACATCACCACCATGCCGAAGGCCGACTGCACCATCTACTGGATCTTCGGCAACGCCTCGGCGCCGTTCATCAAGCAGTACCGCGACTACGACGTCGAGGCGCCGCTCCTCGCCCTGCAGGCCAGCTGCCTGACCGAGCAGCAGCTCCAGGAGCTCGGCGACATGGTCGTGGGCGTCAAGGGCGTGGACTACTACGTCAACACGCTCGACAACCCGCTGCACCAGCAGTTCGTGGAGGACTACCGCGAGATGTGGGACGGCGAGTACCCCAACCTGAACTCGTGGGGTGGATGGCTGGCGGTCAACCTGTTCGTGGAGGGCCTGAAGAAGACGAACGGCGACACCACGCCGGCGAAGCTCATCGAGGCCATGTCGACGGCGACGCTGGACACGCCGTCCGGGCCGTACACGATGGCGGCGTTCGAGGACGCCTTCACCGGCACGGGCAACATCTACATCTGCGAGGTCAAGAAGGGCGCCGACCGCTACGAGTGGGTGCCCGTCGAGAGCTTCGAGCAGGTGCGCTTCACCGACGTCTCGGCGATGTGAGCTCGACGGCGCCGGCCCGCGCGTCAGACCCCGGCCTGCGCCTCGATGCGGCCGTCGGCGATGGCCGCCTTGAGCGCCTTCCAGTCGGCGGTCGTCTGGCCGGCGTACGCCAGCGCGAACGCGCCCATCGCCTCGTCGAAGCTCGTGCCCTTGCCGAGGTACGCGGCGATGGCCACCGCGTCGCCGGAGCGCGCGTGTGCGTTGGCCAGGCACCACGCGCAGGCGTCCACGTACCGTGCGAACTCCTTCGCCCCGAGCAGGCCGATCTCCGCCGACGCCTTCATGTCCTTGAGCTGACGCCAGTAGTAGTGCTGCTCCACGTCCGGGAGCGTGCTCCAGCCGAGGAAGATGTCGCTGTCGAGCTGCACGGCGCGCTGGCCCTGCACCACGCGCGCGCCGTGGTGGCGGTAGGCACTGCGCCCGGCGTAGGGCTCGAGGACGGACGCGCCCGCCTCCTTGAACTGCAGGACGAGCGCGTCGTCCTCGTCTCGTCCCAGCATGAGGGCCATGAAGCAGCGCGTGCCGACGCTGCCCACGCCGACGACCTTGCGAGCCATGTCGACCGTCCGGTAGCGGTCGAGGAGGTGACGCCGCTCCGGGGCGAGGCTGCTGCGATAGGTCGCGAAGCCTCGTCTGACGATGTCGGTGACGAGGTCCGCGTCGCCCGGACCGAGCAGCTCCCGGAGCGGCGTCACCAGCGGCGGCATGCTCTTGAAGCGCACATGGCCGTCGACCAGCTCGACGAGCTTGCCGACGACGTGCGTGCCGGTGCGCGTGCGGATCCGCGCGAGCTCCTTCTCTATCGTCGCGCGGCCCTTCTTCGTCGCCTGCTCGGCGGCCATGTCCTCGACGTCGAGGTGGGCGTACCACACGTCGAGGTTGTCGGCGGCCGCGAACCGCGCCATGGAGGCGCGATAGGTGCGCGCGGCGCGGGTGGCCGCGGCGGCGGCCGCGCCCTTCGGCCTGTCCTTGTCGAGCGTCGCCACGGCGGCGCTGGCCACGAGACGCTTGACGTCCCACTCCCACGGCGCGGGGAGCGTCTCGTCGAAGTCGTTGGCGTCGAACACGAGCCGGCGGTCGGGGCTGGCGAACACGCCGAAGTTCGAGATGTGGGCGTCGCCGATGGCCTGCACGCGCAGGCCGCTCACCGGCGCCGGCACCAGGTCGGCCGCCATCACGGCGGCGGCGCCGCGGTAGAAGGCGAAGGGCGACGCCGACATGCGCCCGTACCGGATCGGCACGAGGTCCTGCATGCGCGTCGCGTCCTGCGCGGAGAGGATCGCGAGCGGGTCGCGGCCGGCCGCCGCTGAGTGCTCGGCCAAGGCCTTGCGCGGCGCGGCTTCGCGGGCCGCGCGGCCCAGCGCGACACGCTCTTCCACGCTGGAGTGCTTCCGGGGGGTGCGCGTGTTTGCGTCGGCCACGGTCGTGGCCCTCCTTCCGTTCACCGAGCGTGCCGGTGGCGTCGCCCAGTGGTATGACGAGTCTACCGGTCGGCGGCCCCGGATCCCGCAGCCTGCCTCAGGCCTCCTTGCCGCGCCCGCCGTGCACCGTCAGGCCGTAGATGACGAGGATGGCGAGGACCATGCTGATCAGCGCCCAGAGCGGCACGATCGGGATCCAGAACAGCTGCACGAAGATGCTGAACGCCGCGATGACGATGCCGGCCACGCGGCCGAACTCGCCGCCGCGCCAGACGCTGATGGCGGCGACGATCTCGACGATGCCCATCACCAGCGCGATCCAGCCCCAGATGCGGATGTTGCCGGCCACGAAACGGGCGCCGTAGTCCGCGAAGAACGCCGAGTACGCCAGCGCCGAGATGCCGTCGATCACGCTGATGACGCCGGCGACGAGCAGCATCAGCCAGGCGAACAGGATCCAGCCGAGTCCTCGTTCCATCGGTGCCCTCCTTCGAAGAACGACGCGAGTGCGGCCTCATGTTCGGCCGTGCCGGGCGCGGGATACGCCGGTGCTGTGGTCTTCTCCCGGGCCGGGCGATCCCCTTGGCCGGCCCGGCCACCGATCCCGAATGCCGCGACGGGCGGGGTGGCCCGTCGGCCGCCCCGCCCGTCGCGTCCACTCGTCTGCGCGGCCGCTTAGACCGACAGGCCGAGCTCCGCGCCGACGGCCTTGAGGTCTTCGGGGTGCAGCCAGTGGTCGGCGAGCGGGACCCCGCCGGCCTCGGCGATGGCCTCGCGCAGCGGCAGCGCCCAGGTGTGCTCGAGCACGGCGATGGCGACGATGTCGCCCACGGGC
>Ga0172371_10003249_pt1 | contig 25313 bp, 21 predicted proteins | sample Lak12m_FD_114543 | JGI IMG/M metagenome (GOLD analysis project Ga0172371, IMG submission 114543) | Freshwater microbial communities from Kabuno Bay, South-Kivu, Congo - kab_022012_12m | ecosystem: Environmental > Aquatic > Freshwater > Lake | place: Democratic Republic of the Congo: South-Kivu... | reverse complement strand
TAGTCCCCTCGAAAATTTTAAAGAAATTGGGGATAAAACCGATTACCGAACAGGTATTCAGATTGGCTGATGGCAGTAAAATCAAACGGAAAAAAGGCGGCGCGGTCTTTAAATACAAAGATCAAATCGGTGTCGCGGATGTCATTTTCGGGGAAAAAGGCGACAGCACTTTATTGGGCGCTTTTACTCTGGAAGCGCTGGGGCTGGCGTTGGATCCGTTTAAGCGGGAATTGCTGCCTCTGCCGATGATTATAGCTGCTTGCTGACAGCGGACGGCTGTTTGCTTGGTGCTTTTTCAAATATATAACTTTAGTTTTATGAAGTACCATCTGTCGGGATTGAGACAATCTCGACTCCAAACGGACGGAGGCCGGATTGTCTCAATCCGGCCATTTCAGAAAGCTAAAATATTATTTTAAAACAATCACTTCATTATCATTTTTATATCTTCACAGGAGTAAATATGTCCGATAACAGCGTAATACAGATTAAAGATACTACTTCCAATCCCGCCCCTTTGGGATTGCTGGGATTTGGGATGACCACCGTGTTACTCAATATCCACAATGCGGGATTTTACGGCTTAAACACGATGATTATGGGGATGGGGACTTTTATGGGCGGAAGCGCGCAAATCATCGCCGGGATAATGGAATGGAAGAAAGGCAATACTTTCGGGACTACGGCTTTCACAGCTTACGGGCTGTTTTGGCTTAGTCTGGTCGCCGCTTGGATTATGCCGAAAATGGGATTAGGAGACGCTTCAAGTCAATTCGCTATGGGATATTATCTGCTGTTTTGGGGGATTTTTACTTTTGCTATGTTTTTCGGGACGCTCAAATTAAACCGGATGCTGCAAGTGGTCTTCGGCAGTCTGTTCATTTTATTCTTTCTGTTGGCGATAAGGGATTTTACCGGTAATACCCTGATTGGAACTATCGCCGGATTTGAAGGGATTTTTTGCGGATTATCCGCCATTTACGGCAGTTTAGCGCAGGTACTAAATGAAGTTTACGGCCGGAGCGTATTACCTTTGGGAAAAGTATAAGGAGACAATAAATGGGACTGACAATATTAACCGTGGAAGTCGGCAATCCCGCCACCCCGGAAAAATTGGAAAAGCTGGATTTCCTCATCGATTCCGGCGCAATTTATTCCGTGGTGCCGGCAAAAATCCTCAAGAAATTAGGAATAAAGCCGATTACGGAACAGGAATTCCGTTTAGCGGACGGCAGTAAAATAACTCGTAAAAAGGGTGTGGCGATATTTAAATATAAAAACCAAATCGGCGGCGCCGATGTGATTTTCGGGGAAAAAGGGGACAGCGTTTTGTTAGGCGCCTTTACTTTGGAAGCTTTGGGATTGGCATTAGATCCTTTCAAGCGGGAACTTAGACCTATACCGATGGTGTTAGCCGGAACTTGTTAGCTGCTTGCATCTTGTATTAATAAGTCAGGCTGTATTATAATTGAGGGGATTGCTTCAAAGCTTCCAGCCTTTCGCAATGACACTTTGAAATAACTATAAATAACCAACAACTACAAATGTAACAGGAATAAAAATGAATGTAGGTATATTGACCGGCGGGGGCGATTGCCCGGGACTGAATGCCGTAATCCGCGCCGTGGTCAGAAGGGCCAGAGTCAGTTATGGCTGGGATGTGATCGGAATCCGCAACGGCTGGAAAGGATTGATCGACGCCACGGTGGAACCTTTGACGCTCTACGCAGTATCAGGCATCCTCCATCGCGGCGGCACCATATTAGGCACTTCCCGCAAAAATCCCACTAAAAATCCCGAAGACATTGAACGAGTATGGGATAATTTACGCCGCTACGGCATCGAAGCCATTTTAGCTGTGGGCGGGGACGACACTTTGTCGGTAGCTTTGCATTTCCATAAGGAAGGCATTCCGGTAGTCGGCATCCCCAAAACTATCGACAACGATATCGCCGGCACCGATTTTACTTTCGGCTTCAATACGGCGGTATCCATTGTCACCGAAGCGATCGACCGGCTGCATACCACGGCGGAATCGCATCACCGGGTGATGGTGGTGGAAGTGATGGGGCGGCACAGTGGGTGGATTGCGGTGATGGCGGGCATTGCCGGAGGGGCGGATATGATCCTCATCCCCGAAGTGCCTTACGATATCAACAAAGTGTGCGAACGCTTGATGGCGCGGCATGAAAAAAAGAAATTCTCCATTATGGTGGTAGCGGAAGGCGCGATACCGGTCGGCGGAAATAAAGTCATCACTCAGGACACCAAAATCGATGAATTCGGCAATGTCAGATTAGGCGGCATCGGTCAGCTGATCGGCTCGCAAATCGAAGAAATCACCGGCATCGAAACCCGCGTCACCATCTTAGGACATGTGCAGCGCGGCGGCAGCCCGACAGCTTATGACCGGGTGCTCGCCACCAGATTCGGCGTGGCGGCGGTGGACGCGTTGAAACGCAAAGAATACGGCAAGATGGTAGCGCTGAGGTCGGAAAACATCATCACCATCCCCATCGAAGACGCGGTGCTGAAGAATAAAAAGGTCGATATGGAGCTTTACGAAATTGCGGAAATCTTTTTCGGATAGTATATTAGAGGCGGCAGTGATACCGCCTCTTTTAGTCTGAAATGATGAATGAAAAGCAAAAGCGGGAAATTCACAGCCGATTAAACAGATTAAGCAGATAGGTGAATGTAGGGACAGAACAGTGTTCTGTCCCGGATGGCGCCCCGGAATCGTCATTCCCGCGAAAGCGGGAATCCCGCTTTTCTCGTTCCCACGCTCCGGCGTGGGAATGCATGACCGCTAACACTTGAACAATTGTTAAAAGGACAATAAACATGGCGCGAAGGCATCTTGATTGGATGGCGCAGGCGGAATTTGATTTACAAACTGCGCGCAAACTATCTTCGGCTGGAGATTATGAATGGTGTTGTTTCATTTGCCAGCAAGCTGCAGAAAAAGCGGTGAAGGCAGTGATAGAAAGCAAAAACGGAAAATCAAAAGTCCATTCAGTTTTTCAGTTACTCAAGTCATTAAAAGTCGAAGATAAAAAAGTATTGGAAGCCGCACGAAGGCTGGAGTATCATTATATTCAACCTCGTTATCCTAATGGATTTGAGACAGGTTATCCTCGTATGTATTATTCGATTGAGGAAGCTGAAAGGGCGCTTTCTGATGCTGAGTTAATTGTTTCCTTTTGTCGAAATAATATGAAGAAATAACTTGTGCGAGATGAAACCGTCATCGAATGGCTGCTGCAGGAAGATGTCATTCCCATTGTTAAAGAAGCTGCCGAAAAGATTAAAAAACTGCCGGGAGTCATCCGTATTGGCTATTTTGGTTCATTTGCCCGCAACGATCAAGTCCCCGGTTCCGACATAGATATCTTCATCGAATTAGAAAACGATGAACGTAGATGGATTGATAGAGCGGATGACTTCAGAGATTATTTTACTGGTGTCCACTGCGATGTGGAAATCTTCGCTTTTACCAAGAGGGAAATGTCGAATAAAGACAATAAGTTATATCAGGAGATTTTGCGGGAATTGGTGGAATTATAGTCGACAGGGATGTTTGCTTTTCCCAATGCCCAATGCCTAATGCTATTATTTTTTGATATTAACAATCAAACATAAACCTACTTTAAATAACATCCAGGAGACCCCTATGCCCGTAAAAGTCGGCATCAATGGTTTCGGCCGCATCGGCCGGTTAGTTTTTAAAGCGGCGCTCAGCCATCCAAATCTGGAATTCGTGGCGGTCAACGATTTGACCGACGCTAAAACGCTGGCGCAGCTGTTAAAGTATGATTCCACGCACGGCAAATTCCCCCTCGAAGTCAAAGCGGAAGGGGATACTTTGATAGTCGGCGGCAAACCGCTAAAAATTTTCGCGGAAAAAGATCCGTCCAAACTGCCCTGGGGGCAGCTCGGCGTCAAAATGGTGGTGGAATCCACCGGTTTATTCTTGAAGCGCGAACAATTGCAGACGCATATTAACGGCGGCGCGGAAAAAGTGGTGTTGACAGTCCCGGCTAAAGACGACATCGACGCCACTATCGTAATGGGCGTCAACGATAATATTCTCAAGCCGGAACATAAAATCGTATCCAACGCTTCCTGCACCACCAATTGTTTAGCTCCGGTGGTGAAAGTGTTGTATGAAAAATTCGGGTTGAAGCACGGTTTTATGAATACCATCCATTCTTACACCAACGACCAGCGGGTTTTGGATATGCCGCACAAGGATTTGAGAAGGGCCCGTTCTGCGGCGGTCAATATCATTCCTACGACTACCGGGGCTGCGCGCACCGTGGGCAAAATTATCCCGCAGTTGAAGGGGAAATTAGACGGGATGTCTTTACGGGTGCCCACGCCGGACGGCTCGATTACCGATTTTGTCTGTCAAGTGGAAAAACCGACCACCAAGGAAGAAATCAACGCCGCCTTCAAGGAAGCCGCGAATACCTATCTGAAAGGGATTTTGGAATACAGCGACGAACCGCTGGTATCGAGCGATATCGTGGGTAATCCTCACAGTTCGATTTTCGACAGCGATTTGACGATGGTGATGGAAGGGACTACGGTGAAAGTAGTGGCTTGGTATGACAATGAATGGGGATATAGCTGCCGAGTGGTGGATTTGGTGGAAAAGCTGGTGAAGATGTAGGAAAGCAGGAATTAGGAGTTCGGAATTCGGAATTAGGGAAAGAAAATGGGCGGACGCGGTAAAGCCCGCCCATTTGAATAAGATTATTTCTTTTTGGAATCGGGACGGTTGAGTTTTTTCCCGGTGTCTTTGGAACCTCCCCATAATCCGGTGGTAGTCCAATCTTTTGTGGTCTCTTTGTAGATTTTCTTCGGAGATTTATCCGATTTGACAGTGAATTTGTCTTTACTGCCGGGAATGAATTCGCGTTCGGCCATTTTAATACTCCTTAATTTATTTTAAAGGAAGTAAAACCTTATATTGAAAATATATCTTTTCATTTTAAATGTCAAGTTTTAAAGATAGATAAATGGTTATTTTATGGATAAAAAAGAGACAATAATCGAGGTGAAAGACGCTAAAAAGCTCTTCCGCAAATTGGGCGCTTGCTCCAGCACGATGTACTATATTTTGAACCGGGAATTCGGTCAGCAGAGGGAAATTGAAGTCCGCGCCGCCGAACCATTGGCTGGGGGGATTATGCAGAACGGGTATCAATGCGGGATGCTGTGGGGCTCGGTGATGGCCGCCGGAGCGGAAGCTTTCCGCCGGTTCCCCGACCAAGGGCGAGCCACTGCGGTCGCCATCATCGCGGCGCAAAAACTGATGGCCTCCTTTCAAAACCGCACCGGCGGTATCGACTGTATCGATGTAACCCAAACCGATTGGCATAATAAATTCAGCATCGCCAAGTTTATGCTGACAGGGAAATTTCTTTCTTGTTTCCGGCTGATCGAAAATTGGGCGCCGGAAGCGATTAACGCGGCTTATGAAGGATTATCTGACGGAAAGGTCGCCTATTCACCACCGCCGTTAAGCTGCGCTTATGAAGTGGCGAAAAAATTAGGCGCGGGTGCGGAAGAAGCGATGACTGTCGCCGGGTTCGCCGGAGGGATGGGGCTGAGTGGCGGAGGATGCGGAGTTTTGGCCGCTGCGGTATGGTGGAAATCGCTGGAATGGTGCAGAAATAATCCGAAAAAATCCAGTTTCAACAATCCCGCCGCTAAAAAAGTGGTGGAGACGTTTATGCAAGAGACCGACTGTGAATTTTTGTGCAGTAAGATAACGGGGAAGCAGTTTGGTACGGTGGAGGAACATAGTGAATTTTTGCGGGGAGGGGGGTGCGGGAGGGTGATGGGTGTTTTGGCGGGGGTATAGGAACAAGTTAAAAGTAAAAAGGCAAAAGTGAAAAGGAAAAACCAAGGGGATTTAAAATGAGCGAGAAATTATACATCAAGAATTTCGCCGGGATACGGGAAGCGGAGTTCGACATCAATAAGATAAATATCTTGATTGGCCCGCAGGCGACGGGGAAAAGCGTGGTGGCGAAATTGTTGTATTTATTCAACGAATATTTGAGATTTTTGTCATTTTTAGCATCGACTGGACGAACTAAAAAAGATCTTGACAGTTATATCAAGTACATATTTAACAAGTATTTCAGGTATTACTTTAGCGAATCTGAAGAGTCGTTTATTAAATACGAACTTAATGAAGAAAATATTATAATTCTTCCAGACAAAAGAAGTCATTCAGAAATTAAGATTAATTCATCATTATTCTTTTCAAAAATATTTAAAGATTACAGGAGGTACTCAAACACGGAGCTGAGATATCATAGTAGCACAGATTCCAATGTATTGCAAAAAAATATCGATAAGGCAATTTCTGATAAATTAGGGAAACTTCCATATAAGCAAGTTTTTATACCCGCAGGGAGATCTTATTTTGCCATTTTGGAAAAGAACATTTTTGAAGTACTTGATAATATAAAGAATTATTCTATTGATCCATTTATCACCGAGTTTGGCGCTTTATACGGACAGGCTAAGGAAATGGTTTTGGGGATTAGTCAATCCAATGGGCACGATAAGCAGAAGTTAATTATTGTGAATATTATTGACAAGAAAGCACAGCAAGTATTGACTGGTAGTTATAAAAGATATAGAGACAAAGATTATATCGTTCATATAGATGGAAGAGTCTTGCCTATTTCAATGGCTTCCTCAGGACAGCAAGAAGCGTTACCCTTATTTCTTACTTTTAACTACCTCTTAATAAAGTCCATGTCAGAAAACACTAATGTCATAATAGAAGAGCCTGAAGCTCATTTGTTTCCAGAATCACAGAAAAGTGTAATAGAGGTTTTAGCATCTATTTTTAATTTGGCTGATTGTCCTCTTCAATTTTTCATCACCACTCACAGCCCCTACATCTTAACTTCTTTCAACAATCTCATTGAAGCTGGTATTGTGCAGAGAAAAGCCGCTGGGGATAAAGAAAAGTTGAAAAAACTTTACGAGATTGTCCCCAAAGAACAGGTATTAAATCCGGAAGATGTCAGCGCTTGGACTATGGTAGATGGAACGGCAATACCGATTATGGATAAAGACACGGGATTGATAAACGGGGATGCGATTGACGATGTTTCGGATGAAACAGCGGAGCAGTTTGGTAAATTGTTAGATTTGGAGTAATACATGAAAACACTGGCTGAGTGCTCCGAGACTAAAAGCGATCCAATTATTACTTTTTCGGAAAAAAGAAGTAAAATTAACTTTCAAAATTCCTCTTCTCAACGGATTAGAGTCGTAACAATTGACGGTTGTATTTTTAAAGATGAGCCTACTTTGCGCTGTGATTATCTTCTGGTCCTTCCTACAAATAACAATGAATTGTATGTTGAGTTAAAAGGACGAGGGATTTCACACGCACTTGAACAAATTGAGAAAACGATAGAATGGAGTCTTACCGCTTTGAATAATCGACCGCAAAAGCGGTATGGCTTTGTCGTTGGTAGTCAATATCCTAAAGACGATTCTAAGCTTAAAAGATTAGAAAAGAGAATTAATAATAAATATAACTGCAGAATCAAATATAAAAACAAACAATTAGATATTAAAATTTTAGAACTATTATAAAGGTACCCCCATGCCCAAACTAACCATCGACGACCTTTCCCTGCAAGGAAAACGCGCCCTCGTCCGCGTGGACTTCAATGTCCCGATCGACGAATCCGGTCACATCACCGACGATCTGCGCATTCGCGAAAGTCTGCCCACCATCCGCAAAATCATCGCTTCCGGCGGCAAAGCTATCTTAATGTCCCACCTCGGCCGCCCTAAAGGTAAAGTGGCGCCGGAAATGAGGTTGACTCCAGTAGGACTGCGCTTGTCGGAATATTTGAAACAGGAGATCAAACTCGCCCCCGACTGCATCGGCGCGGAAACCGAACAGATGGCGATGAATCTTAGTGACGGTGAAGTCCTCCTGCTGGAAAATCTCCGTTTCCACAATGAAGAGGAGAAAAACGACCCCGCTTTCGCGCAGGCGCTGGCGAAACTGGGGGAAATCTACATCAACGATGCTTTCGGCACCGCTCATCGCGCTCACGCTTCCACTGAAGGCGTGACTCACTACATTAAGACCTGCGCCGCCGGGTATTTGATGCAGAAAGAAATCGATTACCTCGGCAAAGCCATCTATAATCCCGCCAAACCGTTCGTGGCGGTACTGGGCGGAGCTAAAGTCGCGGGGAAAATCGAAATCATCGAACAGATATTGAAAAAGGTCAACACGGTGATTATCGGCGGCGGGATGAGCTTCACCTTTTTGAAAGCTCAAGGCAAGGAAATCGGCGGATCACTCTTGGAAGCTGATAAATTGGATTTAGCCCGGGACACCTTGAAGAAAGCTCACGAGGAAAATGTGGAAATCCTGCTGCCGGTGGATGCGGTAGTCGCTCAAGCTATCGACGCTCACGCGGATATCAAAGTCGTCCCCATCGATGAAATCGGCGTCGATTGGAAAGGCTTGGACATCGGTCCCCGCACCGCCAATATCTACGCTTCCGTTATCCGCAAGTCGAAAACCGCGCTGTGGAATGGGCCGATGGGCGTGTTCGAAATGGACAAATTCGCCGACGGCACGAAAATTGTCGCCGGAGCTTTAGCCGACGCTACCAAAAGCGGGGCTATCACCGTAGTGGGCGGCGGCGACAGCGCGGCGGCTATCGACAAATTCGGCTTAAGCGATAAAGTATCCCATGTTTCCACCGGAGGAGGAGCTTCGCTGGAATTTCTGGGCGGATTAGTGCTGCCGGGGATAGCGGCGCTGACGGAGAAGTAGGAAAATATAGGAATTGGGATCTGGGATTTAGGGAAGGGTGGGGACAGGATGTACCTACCCTTTCAATTCCAGTTATAGCCAAAGGGTGGGGGTAAATTGTCACCCCCCTTTCACCTATATTTTAAAAACAATTTGTCGACAGTTAATAAATCGTAAACAGGATTTTGTAATATGCCTCCATACAAACCACAAGAACTACCGATTAAAAACTTAAATTGGGAACGATTTGTCCCTTTAATCGGCAAAGCCAATGCTGAAGTCGCCAGATTTGATGGTCTTTTGCATAGAATTCCCAATGCCGCCGTTTTATTATCGCCTTTGACCACTCAAGAAGCTGTATTGTCTTCAAAAATTGAAGGAACTCGAGCCACTTTTCAAGATGTACTTGAGTACGAAGCGCTGCCTAATCCTCTGATAGACAAGGACAAAAAAGATGATATTAGGGAAATTTTAAATTACCGTAAAGCAATACATTATGCCGTGGAAAATCTCGAATCATTATCCTTGTCAAACCGTTTAATTAAAAATATCCATGCTATTTTACTGGAAAGTGTTCGCGGACAAAACAGTGATCCGGGAAGTTTCAGAAAGATTCAAGTATTTATCGGAAAAAGTAAAAATATTGAAGAAGCAATTTATATCCCGCCTCTTGCTTTTGATGTTCCGGATTTAATGTCGAATCTGGAAAAATATCTTCATTCCTTTGAGAAAGACATCATAGTCCAAGCAGGTATATTGCACGCGCAGTTTGAAATGATTCATCCCTTTTTAGATGGAAATGGTCGAGTCGGACGGATACTAATGACAATCTTTTTATATGTGAAAGGTATTTTATCGACTCCTTCATTTTACTTGAGTTCATACTTAGAAAGGAATAGAACGGAATATTATCAAACCTTAAATGAAGTTGCACAATCAAATAATTGGAATCAATGGTTAGAATTTTTCCTAAATGCGGTTATTGAACAATCGAAAAGCAACAGCCAGACGGTTTTGAAAATTCTTGAATTATACGAGCAGCAAAAAATGGAAATTGTCAGGATAACACACTCGCAATTTGCTATAAAAGTGCTGGACTTTCTTTTTTCATACCCCATTTTTTCAACTTCACAGTTTACCGATCTTTCACTTATTCCCAGAGAAAGTTCTCGTAAAATACTGAGACGGCTTGAAGATGCAGGAACAATTTCGGTAATAAAGAAAGGCCGAGGAAATAATCCCAGTATTTTTGTCTTTCCTAAATTGGTCGAAATCTCAGCATAATTTGCTGGTAATATAATAGCTGCAAATTATTTTGCTGGTAATATATTTAATAATATTACCAAATAAGTGGTTTTGTGTGTAATAAAATACTCTCTTGTGTACTTTAATTAAATTGCTTAATTCAAAAATCGAATTATGAAAATCATATAAGGCACACTCATGCGAACATACTACATCGCCGGGAATTGGAAAATGAACCCGGCTGACGACCCCCTCGCCCTGATGCGGAATGTCAAAGCCAAATGCGTCGGGCTGAACAAAATCGAATTGATGATCGCCCCGCCGTTCACCGCCATCGGTCAAGCCTCGATGCTTTTCAAAGGCGCTAAAATACACATCGCCGGGCAGAATCTGTTTTGGGAAGCTGACGGCGCTTATACCGGGGAAATCTCCGCGCCTTTACTCAAAGCCGCCGGCGCCGATACGGTCATCATCGGCCATTCCGAACGGAGACAGTACTTCGGTGAAACCGATGAAACCGTCAATAAGCGGCTGAAAGCCGCCCTGAAATACGGGCTTATCCCCGTAGTCTGCATCGGCGAAACTTTGCAGGAACGGGAAAAAGGCATTACTTTGGAAGTAGTCGGCCGCCAATTATCCGGCGGATTGACCGGTCTGGGGGAAAAGGAACTATCCTCCCTCATCATCGCCTACGAACCGGTATGGGCCATCGGCACCGGTAAAGTCGCCTCCCCGCAGGACGCTCAGGAAGTCCACGAATTCATCCGCCGCAAGCTGAAGGAATTGTATTCCCCCGCTTTCGCGGATAACCTGCGCATCTTATACGGCGGTTCGGTCAAACCGGATAACGCCAAAGGCTTGTTCGAACAAATCGACATCGACGGCGCGCTCATCGGCGGCGCCAGTTTGTCGGCGGAATCGTTTGCGGCGATAGGCTGGGCGGCGGAAGATTTGTCGTAAAGCGGTGGACGGTTGACGGTGGACGGTAAAAAGGCAAATATCTAAAATTTAATATCTAAAATCTAATATTAAATTTAAAAGCAAAGCAGGATTTAGGATTTGGGATTTAGGATTTAGGTGAGAAGCAAAAGCAGACATTATTCACTGGCAATTAAGGCTATTAAAGCTATTAAGCTAAAAGCAAAGAAAAAGCAATTTGACAGGATTAACAAGATTAACACGATTTAAAATCCGCTTAATCCGCTGTGAAATACTTGCTTTATTTCCATAATTTCCCTAATTTTCAGTGAATATCTTTGCTTTTGCTTTTGCACGAGACATGAGACTCGAGACTCGAGACATTTTTTGAGGGAACAAAAATGAAGTATCTATTGCTAACCGCCGCAATATCCATCCTTTTAGCGGCTTTTTCCGCTTCCGCCTACTGGCCGACTACAGTGGAAGAGAATCTGATCATCGCCGCCACTCCGGGCGTGCAGGAACGCTATGTCTCTGCACACCCCACGGCCGATGATAAAATTATTGTAATATATGGAGTTGCGAACGTTGGCCCTTGCTATCAGATTATAAACAAATATGGTGAACTACTTCTGCCTTTACATGAGCTACTATGCCCCGGGTTGACATTTTACCAAAACTCTGGGATACCTGAATCTATCTCTGATGGCGAGGGCGGAGTAATTGCTTGTTGGGGAGCGCCTCAAGGCGCCATGCCGGGAATATATGCGCAGCGCATAGATTCCGACGGGAATAGATTATGGGGACAATCGGGGGTTAGAGCATTCCCGATAGGCGAAACATATTCAGTAATATGCACTGATGGCGCGGGCGGATTCTATTTGGGTGTAATACCCGATACACCGGCGGGTTTCTATGGTAATTATTTTGTCCAGCGGGTATCGGAAGACGGTAACTTGATGTTTGGTGACAGTGGGATGGTAGTAATCTATACTCCGGAAGGATTGACGTTTCCTATAATATGTAATGACGGTGGAAACGGCTGTTTCATTTCCTGGGAAGATAATAGACCACCCTACACAGGTATTGGCGCCTCATTTGTTCAACATTTGGATGGGAATGGCAATACTCTATGGGCTCAGGATTTATTCATCTGTCAAGATGCCTGGGCGCAATGGCATAAAATGATTCCGGATGGCGCAGGCGGAATAATATTTCAAATAGCTGGTTTAGCGGACTATAATATCCATTATCGCATAGACGGACAGGGCAATATATTATGGCAGCGGGATCATTTAAGCTGGTGGTATTGGGGCGGTATTATCCCCGGTGAGCCAGGTTATTGCTATTTGTGTTTTGATTATAATGATGGTCTTTACGGTCAGCGGTTGAATATCTCAACAGGAGCCAACTGCTGGCCGACTTGGGGCAGCGGTCAGGCGGGAGCTTTATTATATCAGATCCCTTCGCAATATAATTTTTTTCCAACAGGCGCTATGAATTTAGCCTATTACGATCATATATTGTATGTCATTCATGCCTATAGTAGGGGTTCAGACATGATTCCCGTCTATTATCGTATAAATGGCTTGGATTCATTGGGCAACCGGCTCTGGGGCGATAATGGAGTATTAATAAGTGTTAATACGGAGACATATATTTTTGACAGCAATTTGATTCCTAGCAGCGAAGAAGGCATAGTTTCGGTCTTTCAGGAAAAGTGGGTTCCTAATACCTATGATGTGGCCGCGAAGCGGATCAACTTCGATGGCAGTATCGGCGGACCAAATGCGCCATTGGATGAAGTTACTATAACGGTTTCCGGAATGGATTTGACTTTAAGATGGCCGTCGCAAGCGCCGGGAGCGGAATATTATATTTATAAATCAGTAGAAGCCTATGTATTCCAGGCTCAGCCGGATACGGTGATAAGCGATACCACTTTTATCGAGGCGAATGGAGTTTTACAGGAGTCAGGATTTTACCGGATAACTTGGCAGCCGTAAGCCAAGAGTAAAAACAATGTCATAATAAGAAACGGAGGCTTCTTATGCGTTCCGCAAAAGTAGTATTTACGCTGGCGCTAATAATCGCTTCAGCAACTTTAGTATTAGGATGGGATTATCATCCTACCGGCGGAGGGAATACGGAAAAGATCATCATCGTGGATGATGACACCTACGAATGTTATGGGGCGTGGTTCTTCAATAATGACGATAATTTTTTAAATAGTCCCTGGAATATTTCCGCTGCGCCGGTTCGAAGTAAAGGTCGGAGTTCTAACATCTGCTTTACGCTTTCTGATGCAGGCGATGCGGTAGAAATATTGGATACCCTATATGCTTTGGAGATTTCAAATAAAGGAATCATATACTGTCGATATGATAACGCCGCCGGAAAAAGGATAAAACACTTTTCCCGGACGCTAAATAGCGGTTATTATGAATACAACGATGTGCAATTACTGACAGATGACAGCGGAATCCGCGATTTTAGTGTCTATTTAGCGGCAGTTAAAGCAAAGGAATTTGCCGGAAATATTATCCTTGCCGGACTTTATCAGACCAATGCCCTTACCTCCAGTCCCCGCAATGAGGATTTGATTGCTTCCACTGCAAATAAAAACTACGAAAAAATCTTCCGCGATTTGAACGATGAACAAGTATATTACACTTGGTATAGTCAGGAAGGAGTTTTCGGCGGATTTCAGAAAATAACTACTGCCGGTAATTTCCCCTCATTGAATTTTTACTTCGATAATGATTTTTCGATTGAAAACTATTGCATCAGGGAAATCACAGGTTTTTATCATTATAAAGACCACCGTGAGATTGTTCATCAATATCTGTTTACTAAAAGTATCGAGGGAACTAACGATACTTGGTATCGTGACAATAATAAAGACGGGAGTTTATCTTCCGAGGAATGGGAAAAGTTACAGGTAAATACCATTTCTTCGTGGAAAAGTTCACAATATTGATTTCACTTTTATCCCGCTTCCTTCCCCTTCATCCTCGTGAATTTATGTTTGCTTTTCCCTAATCCCCAGCCCCCAGCCTCCAGCACCTGCTTCTAAGAGATTTTCCCCGTCACATAATCCCGCAGGTAATGCGCTTCAAACTGGTGATGTTTGGCATGTTCCTTCACAATGTCGCCCTGCGAAACGATGCCCGCCAATTTCCCTCCTTCCATAATCGGCAGATGGCGGAAACGCTTTTCCGTCATCAGGCTTAAAGTATCTTCCACATCGTCCTCCGGAAATCCCACCAGCAGTTCCGAAGTCATCGCTTCGGACAAAGCCGTCTGCTGGCTGTCGCATCCTTCCAGCGCCACCATGCGGGTGAAATCCCGTTCGGAAAATATCCCTATCGGCGCATTGTCTTCGTTTACCACCAGGATCGCGCCGATTTTATGCCGCACCATTTCCTGAGCGGCTTCCAAAATGCACTGGTCACTGCGCAGAGTGACCACTTTCCCGCCCTTGCGGGACAAAATGTCTTTGATCTTCAACTGTTTCCCCCAGTTAATGATTGTTCCAGGTCGCTTTTAGGGTGGATTATGCAATTATTGTTCCAGCCGGAAACTGACTTTAGACTTTGGACTTTGGACTTTGGTAAAAGCAAAAGCATTTTAACATCGAATATTCAGGATATACAGGATAAAAGCAAAGAGATTCACTGGCTATTAAGGCTATGATGGCTATAAAAGCAAAAGCATTTGACAGGATTAACAAGATTGACAAGATAAAAACAATCTTTGCTTTTCTCTGTGAAACTCTGTGTTCTCTGTGACTTTGTGGCGCTTCTATGTTTGCTTTTCCCAAAGTCCAAAGTCTAAAGTCCGCTTTAAAATGTTGAATTAAACCGCATTATTTTTTATATTATTAGGTTAGGGAAAAATGACGGCTGGCTTTTATGTTTGCTTTTACGAGTGACGAGTGACCAATGACGAGTGACTAAGTATTTGAAGGTTTTTTTCAGTGTGGTGAAAGGGAAGAGCAAAAATACTTTACAAAAATTATGGAATCATTAGACTATAAAAATCGAACTTACCTGTCGGCGATTGAAGCCTCAAAAATTTTACAGGTCTCCGTTGATCAGCTTCATCTGTTGGTGCACAATGGGATTATTGAAGCTAACAAATCGACCAGTGGGCAATTTCGTTTCAAATTAAAAACATTGCGTGAATATCAATTATCTAATGGGGATACAAAATTAAAAACATTAATTAATGATCGAAGTAACGAAATTAAAATAGAGAATAATAAGTATAACATCATTATTGACAATTCTATGAATATGCACGATTTAAATTATAGCTCTGTTCATCTGGCCATCACTTCCCCTCCTTATTTTAATACAAAGATGTATTCTTCAGAACCGATTGAGAATGATTTAGGCGATCTACATAATTTGGACGAATGGTTTGAGAAAATAGGAATAGTATGGAAAGAAGTTTTTAGAGTTCTTCAGCCGGGCAGGAAAGCTTTTATCAATATTATGAATGTCCCAATTAGACTTGAAAAAAGCTACAGAACATTAAACTTAACCGGTAGAACAATAGAAGTTTGCGAAAAAATCGGATTTGTCTTTAAAAGGGATATTGTTTGGCACAAGACCAATGGCGTCAGAGCTCATTTTGGCACTTATCCTTATCCGGGAGGAATTTTAATTAACAATATGCATGAATTTATTCTCGAGTTTTCCAAACCGGAAAAAAACGGTATCGATAAATACAAACATTTAACAGAAAAACAGAAAGAAGAGTCAAAATTAGATAAGGAGTTTTGGCTTTCCATAAAAAATTCCGATGTTTGGACGATGAAGCCGCAAGGAAGCGGTGATCGAAGGACTCATGTCGCGCCTTTTCCTTATGAATTGCCCTATAGGCTTATAAAAGCTTTTAGTTATGTAGGCGAAACTGTATTGGATCCTTTTATAGGTTCAGGAACAACTTTAATGGCGGCAGCTGATTTAAAAAGGAATGGGATCGGATATGAAATCAATCCGGAAATTGCTGCGGATGCAATAAAAAACCTCAATAATTATAAACATAAATTTATTTAGCTATGGACGCAAAAACAATCTACGCTCAATCCAGCGATATAAAATCCAGAACTTATCTTGAGTATCGCAAGGATATGAAAAAAAAGGCAATCGCTGAGTTAGAAATCATTGAGTGGTTGAGAATAAAATTGAGCGAATTATATCCTGAGGAAAATATTGCCGTTATTAAATCCGGCGGCGATAGTTTTTTATGGTTTTTACGCAAGGGCGGTATTTCCAGAGAAGCTGATTTTATATGCAAAATTGGCGGTAAACAATTGGAGATTGAATTCCAATATGCGGACAGAGAAGATCTTAACTTTTATGATTTTAAAGTTTCTAAAGTAGCGAAAAAAGGCAAAGTCAGATATTGTCCACATGAACATAAAGAATTTCTATACATTCACAAAACTTTCAATAGTTACGCTTTGATAAGTCCTCAGTGGATCTTTGATAATGGTGAATATGGAATGGTCCCAGCTTGGCGAAGTTATGCTTATCGAGTTCCCAAAAAGATTTTTGAAAGTATTCTAAAAAAAGATAATGATTTAGCTAATTACATAGAAAAAATAGATGCTAAGAATATAATCCTAAATTTTCAGCATCGACAATTGGATATCTACAAAAATCAATTATCCTACCTTTTACAAAAAGTCATAGATGATAATGAAATTTACAAATTAAGCCCTGATGATTTAAATAGTTTTTTTGAAATCTGTTTCATTTTGGACAATCTTGGTAAAATCCCCAATAACGCAAACCTTTGGCTAATGTACCTCCTGACATATTTCAACTCTGATAGAAATCTTTCAGATGTCGCTAAAATTGTTTACTGCCTCGATTATCTATATTCAAAAATTGAACTAAAAGAAAATGAACTGTGTACGGTTGCGGAAAAAGTCAATGAAATATACTCACATATTATTATGAAGTCAGATAATAAAGGTCATTATTTCTCCTCTCCAAAACATTCTTTACTGGATGAAACAAGGTTCGCGCTGTTTTCTCTCAATTTACTCGAGGATATTATTCAAGATATACTCTTCTATTATGATTCTGATCTTTTCACTCCGATATCAAAAATATATAATAGTGTTTCAGATGTAACGAAAGTTGCTGATTTTATTACTAAAAATGAAAATTAGAATATAACTCCCCATGGCCATAGAACTCCGCGAAACAGTTATACCCCACAATATCGTCGATGAACTGCAGGACAGTTACCTCGACTACTCGATGTCCGTCATCGTATCAAGGGCGCTGCCGGATGTGCGGGACGGCTTTAAACCCGTCCATCGGCGCATCCTTTACGGCATGCTCGAACTGGGACTGGACCCCGGCAAACCTTCTAAAAAATCCGCCCGCATCGTCGGCGATGTGATGGGTAAATATCACCCGCACGGCGACGCTGCTATCTACGATACCATGGTGCGGATGGTGCAGGATTTTTCCCTGCGTTACCCGCTGATCGACGGGCAAGGCAACTTCGGCTCCATCGACGGCGACAGCGCCGCCGCCATGCGGTACACCGAAGCGAGATTGCTCCCCATCGCCGGGGAAATGCTGGAAGACATCGACAAGGAAACCGTCAATTTCGTCCCTAATTACGATGAATCGCTGCTGCTCCCGGCAGTACTGCCGGCGAAAATCCCCAATCTGCTGGTCAACGGCAGTTCCGGCATCGCGGTGGGGATGGCGACTAACATCCCGCCGCATAACTTGCGGGAAGTGTGCAATGCCGCCGTCGCTCTTATCGACAATCCCCATCTGCCCATCTTCGCCCCCCGCAAAGCTACGGTAGTTTATAACGAAGCGGGTGAAGAAGAAATTGTGGAAAAAGTGGTGGAACCATCGCTCGCCGACTACATCACCGCCCCCGATTTCCCCACCGGCGGCATCATTTTCGGGATGGAGGGCGTGCGTGAAGCTTACACCACTGGCAAAGGACGGATTATCGTCCGCGCCCGCGCTTCCATCGAAACTTACAAAAAAGACCGCGAACGGATTATCGTCAGCGAACTGCCTTACCAAGTCAACAAGACTAAGCTGATTGAAAAAATCGTCGAACTCATCGGCGAAAAAAAGATCGAAGGCATTTCCGACATCCGCGATGAATCCGACCGCGACGGTATGCGTCTGGTCATCGAACTGCGCAGCAATACTCTGCCCGATGTGGTACTGAATCAACTATTCAAACACACGCAGATGCAGACTACTTTCGGGGTGATTATGCTGGCTTTGGTGGAAGGCATCCCCCGTACTCTAAATCTGAAACAAGTCCTGCATCACTATATCGAACACCGCCACGAAGTGGTTCTGCGCCGCACCAAATTCGAACTGAAGCAAGCCGAAGAACGGATGCACATTGTCGAAGGTTTGGTCATCGCGGTGGATAACATCGATGAAGTAGTGGCGATTATCAAAGGTTCGCCCAATACTCCTACGGCGCAAATCCGCTTAATGGAGCGCTTCGCGCTGTCGGAAATCCAAGCGAAAGCCATCCTTGATATGCGGCTGGCGCGTTTAACCGGACTGGAACGGCAGAAACTGCACGATGAACTAAGGGCTTTACGCGAATTAGTGGTGGAATTGAAGGAGATTTTAGCTTCCCGCGACCGACGGATGAAAATTATCAAAGACGAACTGCTGGAAATCGCCGCCAAATACGGCGATGCGCGCCGGACGGAAATAGTGGAAGATTTCAGCGATTTTTCCATAGAAGATATGATCGCCGAAGAAGATATGGTCATTACCATTTCCCACACCGGCTATATCAAACGGTTCCCCGCTTCCGGGTTCCGCCGGCAAATCCGCGGCGGCAAAGGGTCGAAAGGCGCGGATTCCAAGGAAGAAGACTTCATCGAGCATTTGTTCGTGGCATCAACCCATAATTACATCCTCTTCTTCACTGATAGAGGGCGCTGTTATTGGCTGAAAGTGCACGAAATCCCGCAGATGGGGCGCGCTTCCAAAGGCAAAGCCATTGTCAATTTATTGCAGCTGCAGAAAGACGAAAAAGTCGCCGCTTTCGTCAATGTGGAAAAATTTGTGGATGATCAATTCATTGTCTTCGCTACGGAAAAAGGCACCATCAAGAAAACCGATTTGATGGCTTATTCCAATCCGCGTTCCGGCGGCATCATCGCTATCACTTTGGATGACGATGACCGGCTCATCGAAGCCCGCATCACCGAAGGCAATCAGGATGTCATCTTGGGCACCAGTTTCGGTCAAGCTATCCGTTTCCCGGAGAATAAAGTCCGGTCGATGGGGAGAGTGGCGCGCGGGGTTATCGGGGTGAGGATGGAGGCCGGGGATAAAGTCATCGGGATGGTGGTGGTCAAACGGGAAGGCACTTTATTGGTGGTGGGCGAAAAAGGCTACGGCAAACGAACGGAAATTTCCGAATACCGCATCACCGGCCGCGGCGGGAAGGGCATCATCACCATGAGGGTCAATCCCAAGACCGGCAAATTGGTGGCGATTAAAGAAGTGGTGGACGATGACGATTTGATGATAATGACCGGTAAGGGATTGGTCATCCGGATGAAAGTGGGCAACATCAGCACCATTGGCCGCAACACGCAGGGTGTCCGTCTCATCCGCATCGGCGAAGACGATTGGATCACCGATATCGCCCGCGTCGTTAAAAACGGCGAAGAAGATGAAGACGATAAAACCATCACCACGGCCGAAGACGCTGAACCCGGCGATTTGTTTGAGTAAAAAAATGAAAGAATAATATTCTCTATTTCGGTTATCCCGTCTGTTTAGGATATTTATACCAATGCTAAAAAAGTCTTTTCGCATGTTTTCGTAGGGACACGCTATAGCGTGTCCCTATATATCGGAAAATTATTTTTAGAACCGGTATATAAGCGATCGTAACTATTTATTTTATAAAAATTAGCCTCAATATCTGAAATAATTCCGAATCAATTCTCCTCTAAATAACTGACTTTACTTAATAACCGAATCTTTAAAGTATCTCTTTTGAGGTTATAATGATTCAAAAACCTATTACCGATGGCATTGAAATATTAAAAAAGCTGCGTGAGGGCGACCCTGATTTGGAAACTCTCTATCAGAAAAGACTTCAGGAACTTAGATTAGCCGAAAAAATCCGCCAGGCAAGAAAACAAGCTGGAATAACGCAATCGGAACTGGCTAAAAGAATTCATTCTTCACAATCCGTCGTTGCCAGATTTGAACGAAGCAATTTTAATCGTTTTTCTATGAATACTCTAATAAAAATTGCTACTGCCCTTGGCCGCAATTTACACATTGAGCTTAAACCATAAAGTTTCCAGTTTTTTGTCCCTGTCCACCACCCGTACACTTTCCTTTAAATGTGCATTTTCTTGCGCTGTATCACGGTCGATAATACCAATTATTTTAACTTTTTCGGTGCTATAATCTGCATAATGGCAAGTTTAATCATAAATAAATCGGTTATTCACTCTAATCAGCAAGAGTAGATTGAGCATTTTAAAGCAGCCCGGTACCGTCATTCCGGGCTTGAACCGGAATCCGGTTTTTATATATATTGCAGGATACTATAAAGTTCTCTGATCAAATATTGGATGTCGGGATTGAGACAATCCCGACTCCAGGTTCCCCGTACTATGGAGGCGGGGTTGTCTCAACCCCGCCGGGAGAGAAAATCTTTAAAATTTGATTAAAATACTTTGTAGATACAATGCAAGTTTGGATTCCCGCTTTCGCGGGAATGACATAGTTGGATTTTTCTCCATAAGTGTAGTGTTGCTGAACTGAGTGCATAACCGTTAAATAATTCATTATAAAATCACTCGGAAAAGGACATTCTATTCCGGTCTAATTTTTGCTATGTTAAATTGTTATTATTTTCCGTAAACAGACCATAACCAGATGTTAATAATTTAATAGTTTTTAACCAATCCTTCCCTCCTAAAATACTTGGAGCAGCAGTATGAAATTTACAACTTGGACGCTTCTCGCTTTATCACTGATCTTTGCGTCCGGAGCTGAATTATTCGCCGCAAGTTTGACCGGCGATCCGATGGCGGAAAAAATTCAGCACTTCATTCAGAAATCAGATAATCAAGTTATTGAAGTCGACTTCATTCTCCCCGGGGTGGATTATATTTCCATTGAACACGGACAAACCTCCTACGACCTCTTCTCCCTCGAAGGCGAAGGCGTCACCGGGACTATCGGCGCCCCCGAACTCCCGGTCATCACCCGCTTGTTCGCCATCCCCAATTCGGCCAATGTGAAAATCGCAAAAGCCGAACCGGTGTACCGCACATACCAGGGGATTTTTCCCTATCCCCATCAGGAATACGAATACGGGCATCCGCAACATCCGGAGCAGTTATCTTTCGATAACACCTATTACCAAAAATCCGCGCAATATCCAGAGCAATGGCTGACTCTTGGTACGCCTGCGATTATGCGCGATTACCGCGTCATTCCGGTGAACATTCACCCCATTCGGGTCAATCCGGTTACCGGTGAAGCGGAAATCCTGCAAAGTTTGCACCTGGAACTGGAATTTGACAATAATTCAACTGTAAACATAAAAACCCACAGTTTCGATAAAACCGTCACCAGTTTTAGTCAAACCTACCAAAACCTCATCACCAACTATCCCCGCGAAAGCGGGGATTGGATCAATCCCAACGGCGAAGATGTCAAAGGCTCAATCTTAATCGTCTATCCCAATGTCGCCGGGGTTTCCAGCACCATCGCTCCTTTAGTGGAATGGAAAAAACGGCTGGGATATAATACCGTGGCTGTGCAAGTTGCCAACGGCGCTTCCACTACAACGGTCTATAACGCTATCCAAAGCGCTTATAACGCCTACGACCCGCCGCTGGAATTTGTTACCCTCATCGGCGATGTGGGCGGCACCATTGGTCTTAATTGCTATACTTGGAATTCCGGCTTCTATAACGGCGCTTCCGACCATCAATACGCCTGCCAGGAAGGCGGAGATATATTGGCCGATGTTTTTGTCGGCCGGATATCTGTCAGCAGTTCTTCCGAATTGCAAACCGCTATCAATAAAATCCTCTACTACGAACAAAATCCCATGACCACTTCCACCGCCTGGTACAAAAAAGGCATGGTGGTGGCGGGCAGCAGTTCCAGCGGTTATTCCACTATTACTGTCGGCCGCACTATCCGGCACTGGTGGCTGGAAGATGGTTTCACCCAAGTGGATACGATGTGGTATAATATGGGCGGTTCCATCCCGACTTTTATGACCAATACTATCAATTCCGGCATCAGCGCTTTAAACTTTCGCGGCTATATCGGCACCAGCGGTTTCGATCAGGATGATATTATGGCTTTGACCAACGCCGGTAAACTACCCTTTGGGGTGATTGTTACCTGCGGCACCGGCGATTATAATATTGTCGGCAACGAAGTTTGCGAAGCCTGGCTGCGCGCCGGTTCGCCTTCCAATCCCACCGGCGGCATCGGCGGCGTCGGCACTTCCACTTCCGGCACCCATACCCGCTTTAATAATACCGTTTGCGTTGGAATGTATGGCGGATTACATTACGAAGGAATCTCGCAATTAGGTCCTATGCTTTTTCGCGGTAAATACGAAATGTTCCTCAGCTATCTTTACGATCAGCCCGGATTGGATAACTTCACTCATTGGAATAACCTGATGGGCGATCCTTCCACCGATTTATGGAATGATATTCCGCAGACTATCACCGTGACTTATCCTACCACTATAGGTGTTGGCGCTTCCAGCTTTACTGTTACGGCAGCGGATTACGCGGGTAATCCGCTGGAAGACCGCTATGTCACTTTGATTAAAGACGGCGAAACCTTTGTCGGCGGCAGAACCGATGAAAACGGAGTTTACACTTCAGCTATCAATGTCCCCACAGCGGGTACTTTGAAAGTAACCGTGACCTATCACAACGACCGCCCGCATTTGGGCAATGTAACGGTAGTTGCGCAGGCGGTATATCCTTCCTGCAATGTGGTGACCATCGACGACGACAACCTCGGAGCTTCTTCCGGAAACAATGATGAAGACGCCAATCCCGGTGAAACACTGGAACTGGATGTGCAGCTGAAAAACTTCGGCACGACTACCTCCGCTACCGGAGTGTCCGCCGTTCTTAGTTCCACCGATGATAAAGTTACGGTGACCACCGCTAATGTTACATATCCCAATCTTGCGGTAAATGCCGCCGCTTACGGCAACAGCAAGTTTGTGGTTCAGATGGGCAGCGATTTCCCGGATGAATATGTCGTGCCCTTCAGTCTTTCCATTAGCGCCAATGAGGGGACTTTCACTTCCGCTTTCAATGTGGAAGTAGTTTCCGGTCTGGCGGTGATCAACAGCGCGGTTTTCAGCGGCGGGGGATTGCAGGTGGGCGGAAGTTCCAATGTTACTTTAACCTTGCGGAACGCCGGTTCATTCAATTTGACCGGGGTGACTGCAGTGGTAACTTCTAATGACGATCAAATCACCATCACCGATCCCAACGGAACTTTCGGCAGCATCAATGCCGGCGCCACCGCTACCAATACCGGGGATTTGTTCACCATCGCCGCCGATAATCTGGCTTCCAACGGACATACTGTCGATGCGGAATTGACGCTTACCAGCAGCAACGGATTTTCGCAGGTTATCCCCTTCAGCTTTATGATTGGCAATTACAGCGCTTATGATCCATTTGGCCCCGATGACTACGGATACTACTGCATCGACAATACCGATGTGGAATACAGCGGTTTCCCGCTTTATAACTGGGTGGAAATCAGCGCGCTGGGCACACAGATCAGTTTAGGTGATTACGGTAATGAACAAGATGCTTCGGCGCGGGTGATACTGCCCTTCGATTTCACCTATTACGGCGAAAGTTTCGACACTTTGGCTGTCTGTTCTAATGGCTGGATCGGTTTCGGCAACGAAGTTTACCACACCGATTTCCGCAACTATTCACTGCCTTGTGTGTCTGGCCCATCCAGAGGGATGCTGTGTCCATATTGGGATGATTTGGTGATGGGCAGCGGACATGTTTATTCCTATTATGACCAGACCAATCATACTTATATCATCGAATACAATAATGTGGCTTTGATGTCCGGCGGGCAAGCGCAGAAATTTGAAGTGATTTTATACGATCCCGCTTTCTATCCCACCCCCACCGGCGACGGGGAAATCCTCTTCCTGTATTCCTATATTAATCCCAGCTTCGGTTCCGGCACCGACAATGCCTATTTTACTACCGGGATAATGAGCAACGACCATTTGGACGGTTTGCAATACGCTTATTGGAATATTTACCACCCGGCCGCCTCACCCTTGACCTTGGGCAATCGTGCGGTAAAGTTCACCACTATAGAACCTGTGAGAGTGCCGCAGTCGCAGGATTTTACGGTAACACTTACTCCGACCGGTTCCACTACCATCCCCGCCGGGGGCGGCAATCTGGCTTACAGCATCACTATCGCCAATTTGGGGGCTACACCCGCGCCGGTCGATGTGTGGATTAACGCAACGCTTCCTTCCGGCGGTTCCAGCGGCAATTTGTTAGTCCGCCAGAACATCCTCATCGCCAGCGGCGGCTCGCTTTCCCGGAATATGACGCAATGGATTCCCGCCAGCGCTCCTGCAGGCAACTACATCTACAACGCTTACGCCGGGGAATACACTACGCTGGAAGTTTGGGATGAAGACCACTTCACCTTCACTAAAACCGCTGTCGACGGTCAAAGTCCCGCAGGCGCGGTAGGAGATAATTGGAATTTAACCGGATGGGAAGAGATTCCCGCTTTCGCGGGAATGACAGCGGAATTGCCGGAAAAATATGAACTCGGCAACGCTTTTCCTAATCCTTTCAATCCCCGCGCAGAAATCGCTTTTGCCTTGCCGCAGACGGAAAGGGTCACCTTGGTGGTCCACAACACATTGGGGCGGCAGGTGGCGGTTTTAGCTGATGGCTGGAGAGAAGCGGGCTGGCACAGTGTGGATTTCAACGGCGCCGATTTGTCCAGCGGCTTATATTTCTACACCATCAAAGCCGGTAATTTCTCGCAGACTAAGAAAATGTTATTGGTGAAGTAAGAACTTATTTATATAAAACACTAAATCCCGGTAGAATATTCTGCCGGGGTTTTTTGTTATGAGAGGCTCTTCGCTGAATCGTGTGGGTAAAGTCGATTAAAGATTGACGATTGATAGTTATAGTTGTGCGATAACACAATCTTGTCACTCCGGCGAAAGCCGGAGTCCAGTCTTGGCGCTGCGATTAAAGCTGGATTCC
>Ga0172371_10003247_pt1 | contig 25316 bp, 26 predicted proteins | sample Lak12m_FD_114543 | JGI IMG/M metagenome (GOLD analysis project Ga0172371, IMG submission 114543) | Freshwater microbial communities from Kabuno Bay, South-Kivu, Congo - kab_022012_12m | ecosystem: Environmental > Aquatic > Freshwater > Lake | place: Democratic Republic of the Congo: South-Kivu... | reverse complement strand
TATGACAAAAACATCCCTTGCCGTTGTCATCCCCACGCCATTGATGGGGAAAATATCCGTAATTTTTAGAAAGCTCTTATAATTAGCGAATAGCCGCTCATCCTGGGGCACAAAGAGGTAAAACGGTTTCGTCGGGTGCAATTCCCGCCAAGGGGTGCTGGCGCGCTCGTTGGTATTCAACCACTCGTATTTTGCCTCGCGTGTTCCCCACAACTCGGCGTGATATACCCTTCCTTCCGTATTTTTACCCCCCTGCTTGATGAAAAAGGCAATGGCAACGCCCTGGCGGATTTCGAAGACATTCTTGTCGGGGCTGCCATCCGGGCAAATTTCTTTCTTGAGGGCGTTCCCGTGCAAATCGAGGAGGTAAATCTCATCGAAACTCTTCATCAAGCTCTGGCGCATCCCCCGAAAGGTGGGATTATCCAAATAGGCATGGTTGGTAATCATCCCCACCACACCGTGTCCCGCTTGCTCGATCTTCCATTGGGCAAAACGAAGGAACTTCACATAATCATCCTGTAGCCATTTCGGATTACGCTCGCCCAGCGGCTTTCCATCCACCTGCCTATAGTCACTTATCAAATCGCGTATCCAAGTGCCTATGTTGCTGGAGTGCCCCGAATATGGCGGATTGCCTAAGATGACTAAGATGGGTTTTTGCTTTTTTATTTCACCGGCATGGCGTGCCTCTTCGGAAAGCACCGAAAGACCGGGGAGGGGGCTCTGCCCTAATTCTTCGACATCCAAAGCATTGGTCAAGTAAAAGGACATCCGTTCGTTATCGCCTAGGCGGTATCCTAGCTCTTCGAGCAAAAATCCCATTTTTAGATGCCCCACGGTATAGGGAGCGATCATCAATTCAAAAGCGTAGAAATTTTGTAAGATATGCTTTTGGATGAACTCCGCACGACTGCCCGTGCCCCACTTCGTCTCGAATTCTCTCACCGCTTTTTGTGTCGCTTGGGCGATGAAGGTCATCGTACCCGCCGCGGGATCAAGGAGGGTTACTCCCGCGGCGGCTAAACCATCATGTTTATCAAAAACGCTTTTGAGTATTTCGTGCAGGGAACGGACGATGTAGCCAACCACCGCCTCCGGCGTATAATAAACACCGCGTCTCTCGCGTTCCGCCGGGTCGTATCGAGCGAGGAAGGTTTCGTAGAAGTGGATGATGGGGTCACTACCCTTGCCGCTGCGATAGTATTGTTCCAAAATACCGGCAACATCCGCCACCGCCAGCACCTCGGCAATATCATCGACACACCAAGCGAGAGCGGGGGGAATGTCATCATCCAAAGCCAAAAAGCGAAAAATATCACGGAGGATACCAATGGAATGAGGGATATAACTATAGGCATTGCTACGACTAAAGCCATCCGTGGCACGGCTGCGAGCGGCAAAAAGCCCATAAGTGAGGGTCTGGGCAAATATATCGGCAAAAGCGTCTTGGCTCAAATCGCCGATAAGATAAGTTTTAAAAGCCTCCCAAAAACCACTGAGACGCCCCGGTGTAGTTTTTTCGTACTCAAGTTGTCCTTCCAACACCCCGCGTAAAAAACGAGTACGCTTGGCGAGTTCCTTCGCTAGAGATTCGGCATTGAAAACCTGTGGCAAGGAAAAATTCAAAAAATTATCCAGAAGCTCAAAAAGTTCGGTTGGTTTTTCCAAAACGGGGACTTCTTGCAGCTTAGTCAGCATAAAAGGACGGCCAGCAAGCACTCTTTGCACCAAGCACCCATTGCGATAGAGGCGAAACTCGAGGAAGTTGGTCAAAAGCAAATTGGGAAAGGTATGACGATAGCGCTGAAGCTGTTCGGAGGATTCAATAAAATCCAACTGCTGCTCTGTAGGATTTTTTGCTTCTATATAACCGACAATTCTATCCTTGCCGTTCCAGAGGCGAAAATCGGGGTTTCCGGCAGCGGTTGTCTTGGGCAGTGTGGTAACGCTAATGTGCTGGCGCCCGCTGGCTTCTGCCATAGCCTTGAGCATCTGGGAGAGCGCCTCATAATAACTCTCTTCACGCGCATCCCCGTGCCTAGTAATTTCGTAAAGCTTCTTGAAATATAAAGTAAATATTCTCCGAACAATTCTAGACATTTCTTACTCTCATTGTCGTAATTGGAACAAAGCCTAAACACTACCCTCTTCAACACCCTATCCAGCCTTCGACTTGGTGTTCGCTTTAGGCTTTTTGCGGGGGCTTTACCAGTAGTGTCAAGAATGCCCCGATGATACAGGCAACACCGCAAATGGCAAATGCCAACGGGAAATTACCGAAATCTCCCAATAGCCCTCCTAAAATTGGTCCCATTATGCCGCCGATGCCGTATGACAAAAATATCCACGGATAGTTATTCCCGACATTCTTGGCACCAAAAGTATCGGCTGTAAAAGTTGGAAACAGTGCAAAATTTCCCCCAAAATTGAAACCGATGAGGGCGGCACCAAGATAGAGTAAGTATTCGTTACCCGCCATAAACATGAAACAAAAGACGGCAACGCCTTGCAAGGCATACATCGTGGCAATAGAATTCCTTCTACCGATTCTATCGCTGATACTTCCCCAACCGATCCTGCCGATACCGTTTGCCAAGCTGAAAAAGACCGCCATTGCCGTGCCCGCAATAGCCCCTGCCTCCAATTTGCCAATTCCGGCTGCCTCCAGCGCTTCTATTGGATATAGTCTCATCAACCCGATGCTCATCAAACCCGCGCTAGAACCGAATAAGAGGGTGAAAAAAATCATATAAAATTGGGGAGTGGCGAGCATTTCCCTACTTGTAAAGTTCAAAGAACCCGCAACGGCAATTCCCTTAGAGACCGTTTTCTCCTCCCAATTTGCCGGCTTCCAGTTGGTAGGCGGGAAGATCATCACCAAAGAACCTAATGTGACCATCGCCATAAAAATAATTCCGTAAAGGAAAAAGGTTTGGGAAAGCCCATATTTCTCGATAAGAGACAACCACTCCCCAGCAAATTTCACCCAAAGCAGCGCACCAAAACCAAAACCAGCCACGGCAAGACCGGTGACCAAACCCTTTTTATCGGGAAACCAGCGCATACCAACGGCAATGGGGACAACATAGCCAAGTCCAAGCCCCGCCCCACCAACAACACCAATGAAGAGCGTGATGAGCCAAAAGTTATTTCCCCCCAAAAGTCCCGCAAGCATATAACCACCACCAAAGAGGAGCCCACTAAGCATCGTCAATTTTCGCGGACCAATTTTTTCCATCCTTTTACCCGCCCAAAGCATCACTAGGGAAAAGGTTGCCAAGCAGGCACTAAATACCAACATTGTTTCCACTTTTTTCCAGCCCGCGGCGACGAGCGGCGAGGTGAAAACAGACCAAGCATAAAGGGCGCCTAGCGCCAACTGGATACCCACCGCACCTAAAACCACCCACCACCGCTTCAATATTTTCTCCTGCGACATTACAACTCCCCTTTTTGGTAGATTTTGCGTTACTCGAAGAATCAACTCCCGTTCCTTTCATCGGAAAAAATCGTCATTTAGGATGGGGCAGCACCTCGATATCCCTCGCTACACGATAATAAATGTAATTTGTCCTGACTTTCTTCATAGAAAAAGTAAAGAGCATGGAAACCACAAGAGGAGGGGGCATGATGAATCACGCCCCCTCGATAACAGTGTTCCCAATATCTGTTCGTATTTTCGAAAATAAACCAACGCTCCGTTTTTATCCGTTTATATAGAACGGTTATCCTTGATTTTGCCCAGTTTTATTCCCAGCCAATCTTTTAGTCTGTCAGCATAACTGGGTTTATTGAATTTAATTTTCGCATCGGCTCTCTTGTCAAAGAGCATTCCCGTTGCTCTTGCGGTGTATTCACCCGCAGGAATCGCTGGTTTCGTAAGCACCACAAACTGTTCATAGCTGCCGTCTTTGGCATAATTTCCGCTTACACTTGCATTCAAAATCCCCGTTATTTTATCCAAAGAGCTTGCCGCTATCTCGAATGTTCCATCCGCTTGCACCTTACCATTGGCAATTGCTATTTCCTTATTATCCGCGCCCACGATAGTTACAAAGATAGAATCACCGGCGGGAAACCCTGAGCCTGTAAAGACAATGTCCGTCTTGAGCAACTTGGCAACCCCTAGACTAAGCGAGGGAGTATTTACACTCAACACAGGCGGGGATGGAGAAACAGTATCATTACGGATTTCTTTGGTAGCACATCCCCAAAAAAAGAAAGAAAAAATGAACATAATAAAAACAATAAAAAAACAAAGGAAATTATCTCTTCTTTTGGGCATATCCTTTTTCTCCTTTTCGAATAAAAACTACTAATCAATATCAAGGACAATAATAATCAGGAAATATGGAATCAAAAACATGCCTCGCGCCAAACACAGAGTAAAAGCCTTGTCAAAGTAATATAAAATAACTACGGGCGTTTTACCTTTCAAAAAAACACCGTTTTATTTAATGAATCTCGAAACTATCGCCAGTTCGTATATCCCTGATTTGCCGCCCCATTACCGTTTGGAGAACCGCAAAAGCCCTCTCACCGGTGCAGTGTCCCGTATATGTCATGGCAACGGGATACTCCAAAACCGCTTTTGCCATATCTTGTACCACAAACTTCTTTTCCGCCATAAAGTTAAAAGGAGGAGAGGCAAGATGGAAACCACCAACGAGCGCTTTAATTGGAAGCCCTTTGCATTCTTGGCTAGCCGCATCGAGCATATTCAAAACCCCGTTATGTGAACACCCCGTAAAAACAACGATACCCTCACCCTCTTTGATTACCATTAGAATTTCATGGGCAAAGTCATCGGGAATAAAATCAGCACCTTCTTTTAGAAAAAGGTTTTTGTTGCCAAGTGCTTTAGGATGCCCACCCTTGATATGAGGAATGATGAAAACATTAGGAAGCACCTCGATAACCGAAGTGACCATTTTCAGGCGAGCATCAGGTAGCTTGGCAAGGGTTTCCTCCAAACCAATCCTTTTGTTTATAAAGCCCAGGAGTTTGACAAAACACTCACCAGAAGGCGGCACACCACAATAAACCTTTGCTTGGGAATTGATTTCTAAAAAATGCCCCATTCCCCCGCCATGGTCAAAATGATGGTGGGATAAAACGGCAATATCAACCGAAGCCAGATCAATGGATAAATACTCCGCGTTTTGGGCAAACACCCCCGATTTACCCATATCGAAGAGAATACTATGCCCATTGTAGGCGATGTGTAGAGATAAACCCCATTCGGGAACAAGGCGGTGATTATCCCTATTCGCTCTATTCTCGACCAAAACGGTTATTTTCATTTTTCCCCTCCCCTCCTTTTGTTTCTCTTCCAACAAATTTCATAGCCACTTCCCAAAAGAAAAATTTGCCTTGAAACAACAATGCGGTTAGTTTTCGAGATATGGAAACCAAAACGAAAAAATCCTCGAAAAGAAAACCAAAAGAGCGACTCGAACACATTGGCGAGGCGCTGAACAAAGCCTTTCGCAATAACCGCCTAGACCTCTCTTGGGAAACCGTTCGCTTACAAAAATTTTGGCTCGAAGCGGGTGGAGAAATTATCTATGCCCACTCACGTCCCAAAAGAGTAATCAATGATGTCCTACATGTAAAAGTCGATAATTCTTCGTGGCTATATCAGTTGGAAATGCTCAGAGGAGAGCTGATTAGTAACTTCTCTTCACTCCGCGGCGCTCCCCCCATTGCCGAAATAAAACTGTCGCTTGGGGAGATTCCCAGCAATGAGGTTTCTCATAAAAAGTTAGAAATGGCACCCCTCACCGCCAAAGAAAAGCGATTCGTGGAAGAAACCCTCGCCTCATTACCAATCGAAGATGCCGATTTTAAAAAAACCGTTAAAAGTGTCCTGACCAAGGGCATCATTCGGCGCCGTCTGTTGGAAAGAGACAAAAATCGTTGAAAAGCCGTTGTGCCGGCAAAGTGTAATGGCTCCCTGTTTTTGCGTAGATATAGAAGGGCGGCAACACCCTCGACCTCTCGTGCCTTGATTTGCTGGCACAAATCAACACCAAACAAGCGGGGGAATCGATGCGCGAATGTACAAAGAGCATTTCTGCCGCCACCATCTTGTTTGCCTGGAGAACAGCAATGGTTTTGGAAAGATATGCCGCAGGATAGATAAAAAATATCTCGCCCTTGGGAACAAGCACCCTTCGCGCCGCCCTGAGAAAAGAATCTAAAGAGCCCCTTATTTCGTGCTTCGCTATTGCCTTTTCCATATCGGGACTGCTGGTTCCAGAACGGACACAACGATAAGGGGGATTGAAAAAAATCACATCGAAATCTCCCTTGCTCCTCATCTCATTGGCGTAGCTTGTAACATCGCGGCAGACTATCTTTGCCCGTGCTTGTAGTCCATTGAGTAAAAGATTGCGTTCGGCAAGAGCAGCAAGGCGCGGTTGGATTTCCAAGCCAACGGCATCCTTCACCTCGCTTCTGGAAAGTAAGGAGATAAGCGCCACACCATTTCCTGCGCCAATCTCCAAAACCCGTTGGCAGGCTTTTGCCCTGACAAACCCCCCTAACAAAAGGGCGTCTATCGAAAAGCGATAGCCGCTCTTGCTTTGCAGAACCAAGAAGCGACCGTTACCGATATAGTCTATTGTTTCGTCTTCGCCAGCAGCGGGGAGCGTCCCTTTCCATAAAGACATTTACAGGAACCTCTTTCTACCCTCAAGTAATTAGATGGGTAAAGAGTCCGCTCAACAATTTGGGCTCGAACCAGGTGGATTTGGGCGGCATTAGCATCCCCGCATCGGCAATCGCGATTAATTCCGATAAGCTCGTCGGGTATAGCGAAAAGCCAACGGCAAACTCGCCGCGGGCAACGGCTTCTTCGATTCCCGTTATCCCGCGCGTACCGCCAATGAACTCTATCCTTTTGTCCGTGCGAGGCTCGGTGATGCCGAGAATTGGGGCAAGGATAAAATCCTGTAAAATGGAAACATCGAGAGCCTCCACCAGAGTGTCGGGAAAAGGAAATTTGCATTGGAGAAGATACCATCCCTCGGGCAGATACATCCCCAATTCTCCCTTTTTTGGTGGAGATTTTTCTTCGAAATTAGATTTTATAACAAAATTGGCACTCAGGCGTTCTAAAAAATCCGTTCGAGAAAGGCCGCCTAGATCTCTAACAAGACGGTTGTAAGCAACAATTTTTACCTGTGCATCGGGAAAAAGCACGCTCAAGAAATAACCACTCTCGTCGTTTCGATAATCGCCCCTATCTTCGGCAACCCTAGCAGCGGCAGCGGCACGGTGATGACCATCGGCGATATAGAAAGATTTAACACGGGAGAAAATATCCACCAAACTCCTCGTTGTCGCCTCCCCTTCGACACGCCAGACGCTATGGCGAAAGCCATCGGAGGCAGTAAAATCGATGAGCGCCCTGCCAGCGCTAATCTTTGCTATTATTCCCTTTATCTCCGGGTTTTCTGGATAGACGATGAACACCGGTCCCGTATGGGCACCGACGATTTTTATATGTTCGGAACGCTCCGCCTCTTTCTCCAATCTGGTTAACTCATGCTTGCGAATCCTACCGGAGCGGTATTCCTCCACGCTGATAACACCAACAATCCCGTATTGAATGTGCCCGTTACCCTCTTGGCTATAGATGTAGAAGCACGCTTGCTCCTCTTGAACAAGGATGCCATCGAGGATGAGACTGTCGATGCGGGCGCGGGCAGCACGATGTCGTTCGCTGTTGGATAGTCCTGATTGCGTATAATCCACCTCCGATTTTTCGATCAGCGCATAAGTAAGAGGGTTGGTAGTGGCAAGCGTCAAGGCTTCACTTTCGGAAAGGACATCATAAGGAGGGGCGCAAACGAGGTGTGCCCGCTCTCGGATGGGCATAAGGGCTCTAAAAGGTTTGAAGGTATCCATAAAATCTCCCCATTCGAAATAGGGTTATTTGATAACATTGCCCCTGAGTATCGGCAAGGGTTTTATACCATATGGGAAATTTGCCCATTGTTTTGCGTTTTTTTGTATGTTACGCGGCGCCCCAACCAAATCAAAGGGGGTTTTATCGTGAAAAAATTTCTCATCAAGTTATTCGAACCAGCGCTGATAATTTTGCTTTTTGCCGGCGCATTGTTAATCATCGCCCTTAACTATTTCGCCCATCTGCAGTTCGCCATGGTCAACATGATCAATTTGGCAGTTGGCTTATTGATGACTTTATTGCAGCTCTCCTTGCTAACAGCGGGAGTAATCTTGGCACTTCTCGCCTCATCGGCTCTGAAAAAATACCTGGCAGAGGATAAAACCAAAAAAGATGACTCTTGCTGTTGCGAATGAGAAAAGAGAGGGCAGCCTAGCGAACATCGAAGAAATCACCTTAGTTTGCGCCAACTTAGCCCTCGATAAAAAAGCTGCCAACCTCGTAATAATTCATATCGCTGCCCTCTCCTCTCTAGCCGATTACTTTATCATTTGTACGGGAACCTCCGATAAACATACCGCCGCAATCGCCGCCGCCGTACAAAAGGGTATGAAAGAAAGGGGTTTGCTACCGATAGGAACGGCGGGAAAAGGCAGTAACGCTTGGATAGCACTCGATTATGGCGATGTGCTCATCCATGTTTTCTTAGAGCCGATCCGCTCATTTTACGATCTAGAGGGTCTATGGGGCGAAGCGCCAATGATGTGGGTTGCCAATGGCATTTACAACATCTCGGAAATATCTTTCCCTAATAACCGAAGGGGTAACAGGCGCGCTTGAGATACTGTTCCCTCACTCCTGTCTCGGTTGCGGCAAGACACTTCTCGATGATGATGGAATTTGTTTTTGTAAGGAATGTCGGGAAGAAATAACCTTCATAGCAGAGCCATTCTGCCCTAAATGTGGAATCCCCTTCATAGCGGCAGGCGGTAGCCATCTTTGTGGCGATTGCATCAAAGAAAATCCCCCCTTCGAGTTGGCTCGCTCGATGACAAAACACGAGGGTAATATCGCCCTTGCCATAGCCGCTTTCAAATACGGGAAAAACATTGGTGTTGGCGAGGCACTGGCAGAGATGTTTGCTTCCCACCCCTTCCCAGGGGTGGATTTCAGCAATTTCGATTTGATCGTTCCCGCGCCATTGCACAAAAACAGACTACGCCAGCGGGGCTTCAATCAGGCTTTGCTATTAGCCAAAGCGCTCGCCAAAAAACACCGCATCGCCATGGATTTTACTTCCCTCATAAGAAAGAGTGATACCGTTCCCCAAACCAGCTTAGATAAGAAACTCAGAAAGAAAAACATCAAAGGGGCTTTCGATATTCGCAATGGGGAAAAATTGCGCGGCAAATCCATCATCCTCGTCGATGATGTCTATACAACCGGCAGCACCCTCAAGGAATGCTCCTCAACACTGCGCAAAGGCGGCGCAAAAACGGTGATCGCTTTGACCTTTTCCAAAGCCTATTGAATCTCTCCTCCCTCTAGCAATTCTATGGTTTTCCCACCAAAATTCCTTATATTGAGTGATAATTTATCGACACTAATCTCCTGCAGAGGAAAAGAAATCGGTAAAACCCTAGTTGGGGCAGACGAGGCAGAGGGGAACATAACCGCGCTTTTATTTCTAAGCCACATGAGCTATGGTTATGACAGATAGTCTCGAAATACATATCGCAATCCTGCTGGCAAAAAAGACTTATAGATGATGAGAAAGGCAAAACGGATGGACGCATACAAGGATTTCATTGCTAGACTGAAACTACTGGCTGGCAAACACCCGGAATTGATAACAACCACCTTGAGCAACATCTTCACGATGCGTCTCATCGGGAATAAAACCCACGGGGATCTTGCAGAGATCGCAATTGCGGAGTTCATCAACCAATACATGTACGATTTCCGCTCTATCCACATAGGAAAGGATTTATATCGTGCCAAATCGCACGAGGAAGACATCAAAATTATCAACGAAATCACAAAGGCAGAATTCCCCGTTAGCCTGAAAGCCTACGGCGACGGACCGCTTCAACTCTCAACTGACAAGGACTTTCAAATGTTCCCATGTTTGGAACGGGAAGAGGGAGGTATCAGTGGCAAGACAAGGCTCCGTGCAATCTTCGACGACCCGGCGTTTGCTGTGTTCAGACAAATTAATGTCCTGCCCTTGATTTACGACGAGAAGAAGCAGAGATACAACATTCTGGTGTTTGACTACGAAAAAGCGCAGAAACAAACAGTTCGAATTGTCCGAGAGAACGCCGGACGCGGACGGAAGCATCCCCTCTTCAGATTCTACGATGATGTAGGTGATTATGTTTGTGAAGTGAGATACGGCGGTGCCGCAGCGAACGCCCTCCAACGCGGTTTATGGACCCACACGAAGAACGCTTTGAAATACTTTGATAGCGTTACCAACGGATGGGTTGATTATTCTCATAATCTCATCCTCGTGAAGCTCTTTTCACACGCCCTCGTTTCGTCAAGTGAGGGGCACGAATTGGCAATTGAGAAGATCAAAGAGGACATTGTTCGTTTGAAGGAAAAGGTCGAGCTTCATACATGAATCAGGAATTGTCACTGTTTCCCGACCTCGTTTTTGATGCTCCTCCCACCGAGGGGATCAAGTACGCAGGTTCAAAGCTCAAACTCTTGCCGCATATCCTAAAACTCGCACGGAAGGTAGATGCACACACCATTCTCGATGGGTTTTCAGGTACCACACGTGTCTCACAAGCATTTGCTAAAGCAGGTTATCGCGTTGTTGCCAATGATATGGCGGTATGGTCGGAAGTATTTGGCATTTGCTATCTGAAGAACACCAAGCCTCGCAGTGAATACAAATCGTTGATCGACCATCTGAATGCCGTTCCCTCGATGGATGGGTGGTTCACAGAACACTATGGCGGACTCCCCAACGGTGGATCATCGGTTCAAATAGATGGATTGAAAAAGCCATGGCAGATTCATAATACACGCAAACTGGATGCGATACGAACAGAAATTGATCGGCTCTGTCTCCCTCCAGTAGAAAAAGCAATTGCGTTGACCAGTCTCATTCTTGCTCTTGATTCTGTCGATAGCACGCTTGGTCATTATGTCGCTTATCTTCAAAACTGGTCGCCGAGATCATACAAGGAACTTTTCCTTCGAGTGCCGCAGGTCTTTGTTACAGAACAGTCGCATGAGATCTTCCGAGGCAACATCTTCGATCTTGCCGGCAGATATTCCGTAGATCTTGCATACTTCGATCCCCCGTACGGATCGAACAACGAAAAGATGCCGCCTTCCCGTGTTCGGTATGCGTCCTATTACCATTTGTGGGAAACGATTTGCCTCAACGATACCCCTCGCTTGTTTGGAAAAGCAAAGCGTCGCGCTGACACAGCGGATACCATAGCCAGTTCAGAGTTCGAGGAGTTCCGTCGAAATGAGAACGGGCGGTTTGTGGCGGTAGAAGCGATAGAGCGACTCATAAGAGAGACACGGGCGAAATGGATCATTCTTTCCTACAGTTCTGGCGGACGGGCAACGGCTACAGAATTGAGTGATGTGCTATCTGCTAACGGCATAATCCTCGATACCATGGAAATCGACTATAAACAGAATGTAATGGCAAATATGAAGTGGACGAATGAATGGTTACGGGATGCCAACAAACCAAACCGCGAGTTCCTCTTCTTGATCGAGAAGAAATGAAGAGCACAACCAGCAACCGCTGCGTATGTGTAACTACACGCCGCCGCAGAACAGTAGCGTTATTCAACCTTTTCCAAGAGTGTAAAATGGGTAGATAATGTCGAACAAGCAAGAGCAAACGGACAATATAACCCCGGCAATGCGCCAGTATTTACAGATAAAGGAGCGCTATCCCGATAGTATTCTCTTTTTTCGAATGGGGGATTTTTATGAGATGTTCTTCGAGGACGCCCTCACCGCCGCCCCCATTTTGGAAATAGCCCTGACCACCCGTAATAAGAACAAAGAAGACGCCGTCCCTCTTTGTGGCTTTCCCTACCATGCTGTTGAATCCTATATCGCCAAACTCGTCGAAAAGGGTTTCAAAGTTGCACTGTGCGACCAGATAGAAGATCCCAAGCAAGCAAAGGGCATCGTCAAGCGGGAGGTCGTGCGTGTGATAACCCCTGGGCTCGCCACCGATTCCCTCACCGCTGGCGATAACAACTTCTTACTTGCCCTATCTTCGGTCTCTCATTCCCTAGGCTATGCCCTCATCGATGTTTCGACAGGCGAAGCCTTCGTAGGTGCGGCACCCGATATTCCCGCTCTAAAAGAAGATATCGGTGATTTTAATTGGCAAGAAACGGTCATCGCCGCAGAGTATGCCAATCTCTACGATAAGGAATTTCCCTGCCTTTGTATAAATCACTACCCCCAGAGTGCCATAACCAAAGAAGATATTGCCGCGATACGCCAGGCATTTCCCCAAGCCTTTGGAGAGGAGCGAATCGAAGAAAACAAAGAAGGGCTAATGGCGCTTTTACTGGGACTATTCTATATCCTTAAAACTCAAAAGGGGCATGTGCCCCACATTTCTCGTGCCCATTGGCGCGAGACAAAGAGCTTTTTGATAATCGACGATACGGCAAAAACCAACCTAGAAATATTCATCTCTTCGGCGGGCAACAAGCAAGGTTCTCTCTTGAGCATCATCGATCGCACCATCACGCCAATGGGAGCCAGGAAGCTCAAATGGTGGCTAGCGAGCCCGCTCAAGAATATCCTTTCGATAGCCGCCCGGCACGATGCTGTTGGCGAGATAAAAAACGCCCACCAAACCCGTGTTCAACTTCGCAATGCCCTCAAAGGCATCGGTGATATAGAAAGGTTGACCGGCAGGATAACGATGGCAATAGCCAACGCCCGTGATATCCTTGCTTTGAAAAATTCGCTTACCGCCTTGCCAACACTAAAGAAGCTCCTGATGATTTTTAGCCAATCGTCGCTGAGCCAAATTCAGGAGCGGCTCGAAACTTTCGAAGATGTTGTCGCCCTGGTGGAAAGGGCAATAACTGATTCCCCCCCCTTAACGATCCGCGAAGGCGGTATCATCAAGCGTGGCTACGATACCCAATTAGACGAGATGTTCGATATTGCCCATGACGGCAAAAAATGGATAGCGGCTTTGGAAGAAAAAGAGCGGCGCCGCACCGGCATCCCCTCCTTGAAAGTAGGCTTCAACAATGTCTTTGGTTATTACATCGAAATTACCAAAGCTCATTCGGCACAAGCACCATCGGAGTATATCCGTAAACAAACCCTGGTAAACGCCGAGCGTTACATCAACGAAGAGTTGAAGGGATACGAAGAGACCGTTCTCGGCGCCGAGGAAAAAATCCGCGAGCGAGAATACCAGCTTTTTTGTGCCATTCGTTCGGAAATATCCGCACAAGCGGGAAGGTTAAGGGCAAGCGCCGCCGTTATTGCCGAAATGGACTGCCTAGCCTCTTTGGCGGAGGTTGCCGAACGCAATTCTTACACTCGCCCTCGCATCGACGACGAAGGAATCATCGAAATCAAGGATGGCAGACACCCCGTTGTCGAAAGGATGCACCTCAACGAAGCATTCGTTCCCAACGACACCTTCCTAGATTGGGAAGATAATCGCCTGCTCATCATTACCGGCCCCAACATGGCGGGAAAATCGACCTACATCAGGCAAGTTGCCCTGCTCGTGATCATGGCACAAATGGGAAGCTTCCTTCCCGCTAGTAGCGCCCGAATAGGCATCGTGGATAGGGTCTTTACGCGCATCGGCGCTGCGGATAACCTGGCACGGGGGCAGAGCACCTTCATGGTGGAAATGGTAGAGGTGGCAAACATCCTCCACAACGCTACGCCAAAAAGCCTTATCGTGCTCGACGAAGTGGGCAGAGGCACCAGCACCTTCGATGGGATGAGTATCGCCTGGGCGGTTGCCGAATATTTACTCGATAAAATAGGCGCCCGAGCGCTCTTCGCCACCCATTATCACCAGCTTACCGAGCTTGCTCTGGTTCATCACAAAGGTGTGAAGAACTACAACATTGCCGTTAAAGAATATGGTGAACGCATAATTTTTTTGCGTAAGATACTCGAAGGCGGGGCTAGTCGCAGCTACGGTATCCAAGTCGCCCGTCTCGCGGGCATACCCAACACCGTCATTGGGCGCGCCAAAGAATTGCTGCTCAATCTGGAAGAAAACGAAATCATCATATTGGATGTAACCTGCCGTTCTTCGAGCCCCAAAGGGGAAATACAAATGGGACTATTCGAAAGGGAAGACAGACAGATCATGGAAGAAATAAAAAATTTGGATCCAGAAACGATGACACCAATCGATGCCCTCAATACAATCCATCGCTGGCATGCCCTGCTCCTAGAAAAAACCAGGACTCATTAAAGCCACAAATAAAGATGATAAGGGGGGTTAGTGGGAACGCGGACACCCCATCCTCCTTATAACCACCAAGAGACCGGCTGGGCACATAGCCCTTCGGACACATCCCCCACACACACCACCGGCTAAAGAAACTTTCTTACGACACCCTGCCAAAGAGCAAAACCAAAGTGCGCAGGCTAAAGCCTGAAGAAGGTAGGAAACGATTAGTTGATGACTGGATTCCCGTTTGCACGGGAATGACGGTAACATGTGGGAATGACGGGTAAATATGGGAATGAAAGTGGTGGGGGCTGGATTCGGGGTGGGAACTGAAAAAAACGGGCGCGCTGAATCGCGCTCGGACCACACCCAAAGACCAAACCCCAAACCCTAAAACCCTAAAACCACGCAGGCTAAATAAACGAACCTACGACACCTGGAACCTCTACCCCCCGCCCCCAACTGCAATATCTTCTTTCCCTTATAGAAATTTTTTCTTGACACTTCCCTCGCCGATAACTTAATCACTACTAAAATGATAAGTTTTGTTGTGATTGGAGAAGGTGATGAAAATCTCTACCAGAACCCGTTATGGGGTGCGTCTGATGCTTGCCCTCGCTCGTAATTATGGAAAGGGAATGGTTTTTCTAAAGGAGATTGCCGCTGAGGAAGACATCTCGGAAAAATACCTCAGCCAACTAATAATACCTTTGCGTTCGATTGGTCTCGTTGCCTCCTCCCGAGGGGCTTATGGCGGTTACCAATTGGCAAAATCCCCCGAGGAAATAACCCTAAAGGACATAATGGAGGTTATGGAAGGCTTTCAAATCAGCGATTGTTTGGGTAACGGCGGCACATGTGAGCGAGTTGGCTTTTGTCCCGCCCGCGAAGTCTGGAAGGAGCTGAGTGAAAGAATAGCGGAAACCCTCGCCTCCTTTTCGTTGGATAGGCTCCTACGGATGGGCGCGGAAAAGAGGGAAAACACCCTAAACCAGAATATCTAACAAAAAATCGAGCCGTGCTTCGTCTGCAAAAATGTCTGAGAAAATAACGGCTCATTCATTCTTATCAAGAACAAAGGAGCCAAGAATTATGAAGGGAATATACCTAGATCACGCGGCAACCACCCCCGTTGCGCCTCCCGTTCTAGAGGCGATGCTTCCTTATTTTAGTCAGCTTTACGGCAACCCCGGCAGTACCCATGCCTTTGGTGAAAAGGCACGTTATGCCCTGGAAAAGGCGAGAGAGACCATCGCCGTTGCGATTGGAGCCAATGCAGACGAGATAGTTTTCACCAGCGGTGGTACGGAAAGCAACAACACCGCCATCAAGGGAATAGCTGCCAGTAAAAAGCGTCTTGGCAATCACATCATAACCTCCGCAGTCGAGCACCACGCCATTCTGAATCCCTGCCATCGCCTAGAAAAAGAAGGCTTCGAGGTTACCTATCTGCCCGTCGATAAAAATGGTTTGGTAAAGGCGGAAGATGTTGCCGCGGCTATTACGGGAAAAACCATCCTAATATCCATAATACACGCCAACAATGAGGTGGGCACCATCGAACCAATTGCTAAAATTGGCGCTATTGCCCGTGAACACGACATTTGTTTTCACACCGACGCCGTCCAGACCTTGGGGCACATCCCTCTGAATGTCGATGAGTTGGGTATCGATTTGTTAAGCGCCTCCGCCCATAAGCTCTATGGTCCCAAAGGGGTGGGCTTACTTTATATCCGTCGAAAAACCGTTATCACCCCCCTGCTAGAAGGCGGCGGTCAGGAGGGTAACCGTCGTTCATCGACTTCGAATGTCGCGGGTATTGTCGGCTTCGCCAAGGCGGTGGAAATCGCCATGGCGGAAATGGCAACACAGCGCCCTAGAATCACCGCCTTGCGTGATAAGCTCCTCGAAGGAATCTTGGGAACTATAAAAGATACCCACCTCAACGGGGCAAGAGAACAACGACTACCGAACAACATCAACATTTCCTTTAGCGGTGTGGAAGGTGAAGCCTTACTCTTGAGCCTGGATGCCCAGGGCATCGCCTGCTCGACTGGTTCGGCTTGTACATCGGCGAGTTTGTCCCCTTCCCATGTTTTGAAGGCTTTGGGGGTGCCACCACAGATCAGCAACAGCACAGTGCGTTTTTCTCTGGGAAGAACAAATAGCGAAGAAGATATCGAGCATGTCTTGAAAGTAATGCCCGCACTGGTGGAGAGATTGAGGAAAATCTCGCCATTATACCAGCAAGCGCCATAATATCAGGAGGTTATCAATAATGACAGGATACAGCGAAAAGGTGAAAGAACACTTTCATAATCCCCGCAATGTCGGGACCATCGATGAGCCGGACGGAGTCGGCAAGGTAGGAAATCCGGTATGCGGAGACATCATGGAGCTCTATTTGAAGGTGGAAAATGAGGTCATAGTGGACGCCAAGTTCCGCACCTTCGGCTGCGGGGCGGCGATTGCCACCAGCTCCATGGTTACCGAATTGATTATAGGCAAGAGCATCGCGGAGGCTCGCCAAATATCCAACAAAGCGGTGGCAGAGGCACTAGGAGGCTTGCCACCAATCAAAATGCACTGCTCGGTGCTCGCCGAGGAGGCGCTACAGAAGGCTTTGGATGACTACCAAACCAGGAAGAAATAGATAGGTCCACTGGCAATGCCGAAAAGGAAGAAAGGGAAGATCATGGTGGCAATGAGCGGGGGAGTGGATTCAGCCGTTGCCGCCCTGTTGCTTAGCGAGGAAGGCTGGGAAGTTGTGGGAACAACGATGTGCCTGGGAATAAAAGAGGAAAGTGCCAGTAAAATGATGCGCTGTTGCGACAGCAACGCAATAGCCGCGGCACGGCGCGTTTGCGATAGGCTCACCATCCCCCATCATATTTTCGACTACGCGCAAGAATTCGCCGATTTTGTGGTTACCCCCTTCATAGAGGAATACACACAAGGCAGAACCCCCAACCCTTGTGTAGAATGCAATCGTCATTTGAAATTCCGTTCCCTATTGAAAAAGGCACTCGCCCTAGAATGCGACTTTTTGGCAACTGGACATTACGCAGGCATCGTAAAAGAGAATGGCAAATTCTTTATAAAAAAAGCCCACGACCAGCGCAAAGACCAATCCTATTTCCTCTATGCCATAGCCCCAGAGGCGCTAGGCTTCCTCACCTTTCCACTGGCGAAAATGACCAAAGAAGAGGTGCGTAACCGGGCACGGGCGGCAGGGCTGCCCGTAGCCGAACGGGGCGAAAGCCAAGATATTTGCTTTATAAAAGACACATACGCCGATTTCATCTCCGCCCGAATAGGCAGCCTGCCAACGGGGGATATCCTCGATGTCGAGGGGAAAAAATTAGGCAGACACCGAGGTATCATCCACTACACACTCGGACAAAGGAGCGGGCTAGGAATCAGCGCCAAGCAACCGCTCTATGTCATAAAGATCGACCCTATCGAGAACACGATAGTGGTCGGTAAAAAGGAGCAGAGCCTCGGCAACGAGCTCGTTGCCGATAGGCTGAACCTCTTTGTCAAGACACTGCCCAAGACACTGACGGCAAAGTTCCGTTACGGCAGCAAAGCGGAAAAATGCACGGCATATCGAGAAGGAGATAAACTGCGGGTGATATTCGAACATCCCCAAAGCGCGATTACCCCTGGACAGTCACTGGTGCTCTATAAAGATGAACTACTCCTAGGGGGAGGCATAATAAAGGAGGTCGTATATGGACATACTCAAAGAGATAAAGAAGATACGGGTGCAGAAAAACGCAATCATTCTCGCCCATAACTACCAACTCCCAGAAGTGCAGGATATCGCCGATTTCGTCGGTGATTCTTTGGGATTGAGCCAAATGGCGGCACAAACCAGCGCCGCTGTCATCGTCTTTTGTGGGGTCCATTTCATGGCGGAAACCGCCAAACTCCTCTCCCCAGAGAAGAAGGTCATACTACCTTATGCAAACGCGGGCTGCCCCATGGCGGACATGATTCGGGAAGAAGATGTGCTGGATTTGCGCAAAAAATATCCCCAAGCCAAAGTCGTTTGTTATGTAAATACGAGCGCGGCGGTCAAAGCCCACTGCGATGTTTGCTGCACCTCCGCCAACGCCGTCGCCATCGTGGAGAGGATGTTCCAAGAAACATCGCAGGTGGTTTTTCTACCCGATAAGCACCTGGGTGCCTTCGTCGCCAGCAGATTGGGAAAAACAAAGGACTCTCTCGTTTGCTATCCGGGTTTTTGTCCGACACACGCCCGTATCACCCCCGAAGATATCGAAGCGGCAAAGAAGAGTCATCCAGAGGCACAGGTAATTGCCCACCCCGAATGTCCGGAAGCGGTTTTAGAGCTTGCCGACTATATCGCTTCGACGGAGGGTATGTGTCGGCACATTCGAACGAGCAAGGTAAACGAGTTCATAATCGCTACCGAGCAAGGGGTAATTCATCGTCTCGAAAAAGAAAACCCCGACAAGTTCTTCCATAGTCCCACATCGGCAGCTATCTGCCCCAACATGAAGCTGGTAAACCTGGAAAACATCTATCTCTCCCTCGTGGAGGGAAAATACGAAGTGGATGTCTCCCCCGCCATCGCCCCGATGGCACGCAAAAGCATCGAAGCGATGCTAAAGATATAAAAATCGAAGCAAAGGAAACAAGGAACATGAGAGAAGATCGGCAATGGCAGCGGGAAACGCTGGCAATCCATGGAGGGCAAATTCCCGATAGCGTTACCGGGGCACGGGCTACCCCTATTTATCAAACCACTTCCTATAATTTCAAAAGCACCGAACATGCCGCCAACCTCTTTGCCCTAAAAGAGTTCGGCAACATCTACACGCGCCTGATGAACCCGACCACCGCCGTCCTGGAGGAAAGAGTCAACCTTCTAGAAGGGGGCGTCGGCGCTTTGGCACTCGCCAGCGGGCAATCGGCAATCACCATTGCCCTGCTGAACATCGCCCGAACGGGCGACGAGATAGTCTCTTTCGATAGCCTCTACGGCGGAACCTACACCCTCTTCAAACACACCTTCCCTCGCTTTGGCATCTCCGTAAAATTTGTAAAGACAAACGATATGAAGGCACTCCAAGAGGCGATCGGGACAAAGACCAAGGCGATATATGCCGAGTCCATCGGCAATCCCAAACTGGATATCACCGATTTGGAAGCGGTTTCTGCCATCGCCCATAAGCATGGCATCCCTTTCGTCTTGGATAATACCGTCTCACCTTATCTCCTCAGAGCATTCGCTTTTGGGGTGGATATCGTTGTCTATTCGGCAACCAAGTTCATCGGTGGGCATGGCATAGCGATGGGGGGACTAATTGTCGATTCTGGGCGCTTCGATTGGGAAAATGGCAAGTTTCCCACCATCGCGGGGGCTGACCCCAGTTACCATGGCATCGATTTCGTCGAGCACTTTAGAGCCATAGGAAACATCGCCTATATCGTAAAAGCGCGGGTAGCGTTGCTGCGTGATATGGGACCGGCAATTTCCCCCTTCAACTCCTTCTTACTGCTGCAAGGGCTGGAAACCCTGCATCTACGGATGCCCCGCCATTGCGAAAACGCTTTGCAAGTGGCTAAATTCCTCTCCACACACCCTCGTGTCGATTGGGTAAGCTATCCCTCCCTGGAAAATAGTTCGGAGCGGGAAAGGGCTCAGCGCTACCTGCCAACTGGAGGAGGCGCGCTCGTAGGTTTCGGCATAAAAGGCGGCGCGGCGGCAGGGAGCAAATTCATCGATTCTTTGCAGCTGGTTTCCCATCTCGCCAACATCGGTGATGCCAAAACGCTCGCCATCCATCCCGCCACGACCACTCACCAGCAACTAACACAGCAAGAGCAGCTCGCCGCCGGGGTCAGCCCCGATTTCGTCAGGCTCTCCATCGGTTTGGAGCACATCGATGATATTCTCGCGGATATCGGCAACGCACTGAAAAACAGCGCTTGAAGATAATAATTTTTCTAAAATCCTAAAAAGGAGAGGATTGGAAAAAGTAAGCGTAAAAGAAATGGCAAGAGGAAAGGAAACAACCAGTAACACCACTACCTGAAAGGAGAAAATGCTCATGGATTTTAACAATTTATTGATGCTCTCCCACATTGGCTTTGGGGAAATAGCCGGTTTTTGTTTTCTCGTTGTGGCAATATACCTTTTCAACAGGACGGAAAAAGGACTTGCCAGAGCGAAATGCCTCTCTCTTCTGGGGACACTAGCCGCCGTGCTTTCTTGGATTATCGGTGGTTATTATTATGTTACGCATTATGGCAGCAAGGTAAAACCCGTTCTCATCGCCGAGAGCAGCAACCTGAAATGGGCACACAAGATTGTCATCGAAGCCAAGGAACACATCTTCTTGTTCATTCCCATCTTGGCAATTGCGGTGTTCATATTGCTTACAAAGACGGATACTTGGGAAAAAATTGATACCAAAACCGCAAACAGGGCAGGGATGTTGAGCCTTCTGATATTCGCTTTGGTTATTTTGATCACCACAACGGGAGCCATCGTTTCGACATCCGTTAGAGCCATATTGGGAGGTGGAATATGAAAGACAGAGTCATTTCGGCAACGCTGAAAGCAACATCCATCTATATTGTTTTGATGACTATAACAATCATCACCGCTGACCTATACGCTCCCTGCAAAGATCTTCTAAAGGGAATAACCGGGCACCACTGGGTAACGAAAGGGGTTCTGGGTGCCGCTGTTTTTGCGGCGCTGGTGCCGATACTAAAGTTCTCTAGCAAAGGCGACGATGTCGCCCAAAGCCTATCTTGGGCAATTGGTACGGCAATAATCGGCACAATCGCCATAGGTTTATTCTATATTCTTCATTATTTTGCCTAGCAGCAACAAACACGGGGAATAAATGCCGTGTGGCGTTTATCCCCCAGCAAGAAAGGGGGAAACGAGATTGTCCAAAATATACGACAACATCACCCAAACGATAGGACGCACACCGCTGGTGCGAATAAACAGGCTCAACAAGAACGAGAACACCATCCTCGTCAAGCTGGAGTCATTCAATCCCCTCGCCAGCGTCAAGGACCGAGCGGGCTTGGCGATGATCGAGGCGGCGGAAGCGGCTGGTTCAATCGGCAAGGAAAGCACCATCATCGAACCAACCAGCGGCAACACCGGGATCGCCCTCGCCTTCATCTGTGCCCAGCGCGGTTATCGACTCATTCTCACCATGCCCGAAACGATGAGTAGCGAACGGAGACACCTTCTGAAGTTTCTCGGTGCCGAAGTGGTGCTCACCGAAGGAGAAAAGGGAATGCGGGGGGCAATCGAAAAAGCGGAAGCCCTTCTCGCAACCACAAAGGGGGGGTTCATGCCCCAGCAATTCAACAATCTTGCCAATGTGGAAGTGCACCGTCGCACAACGGCGGAAGAGATATGGGAAGACAGCGGTGGAGAAATCGATTTCTTCATCTCGGGCATCGGCACTGGAGGGACAATATCCGGCGTCGGGGAGGTTCTCAAAAAACGCCGCCCCGCCGTAAAGGTAATTGGCATCGAACCGCTGGAATCGGCAGTGCTCTCCGGAGGCACCCCGAATCCACACAAGATCCAGGGCATCGGCGCGGGTTTTGTGCCCAGTATCCTCAAACGAGAAGTCATCGATGAGTTAATCAAGGTCAGCCATAAGGACGCGGGACAGAGTGCGAGAGATTTGGCTAAAGAAGAGGGAATTTTGGTCGGCATCTCCGGTGGGGCAGCGCTCTGGGCAACACTACAAGTTGCCTCTCGCAAGGAAGCACAGGGGAAAACGCTAATAACGGTGCTCCCTGATACCGGTGAGCGCTACATCTCCACATGGCTTTTCCAGATGGAAGAGACACAAGGCAGAGCTTCGGTAGCATCGGATGGCGTCGAACAAGGTGAAAAATGATGGGAAATAGTGTCGGCGTGGTGAAAACTAATTATTTTTCTTTCGGATATCATCCCGAGGAAATGCCTCTGGAATCTGGCATCCGTTTGGGACCAATTACCATCGCTTACGAGACTTATGGGACACTTAATCCCCAAAAAAGTAACGCCATCCTCATCACCCACGCCCTTTCCGCCGATGCCCATGCAGCGGGGATAAGTGCCGAAAATGGGGAAACAGGCTGGTGGGACAACATGATTGGACCCGGCAAAGCCATCGATACCAGCCGCTATTTCGTAATTTGTTCCAATGTCCTAGGCGGATGTAAAGGGAGCACGGGTCCATCATCGCTCGATATAAAGACGGGTAAACACTACGCCCTGACCTTCCCGGTAATAACCATCGCCGATATGGTGAAAGCGCAAAAACACCTGATAGAAGAGCTCGGCATAAAAAAACTGCTTTGCGTCATGGGGGGCTCGATGGGGGGGATGCAGGCGTTGCAGTGGGCAGCTTCTTTTCCAGAAATGGCTTGCTGCGTCATCCCTATCGCTACTGCGGTGAAGCACTCGCCGCAGCAGATCGCCTTCAACGAGGTGATAAGACAGGCGATCATGGCGGATTATAATTGGTGCGGCGGCAATTACTACGAAGGAACGCCACCGCATAGCGGCTTAGCGCTGGCAAGGATGATTGGACATATTACTTTCATGAGCGAAAAATCCATGGAGGATAAGTTCTCTCGCCGCCTCAAAAATCCTGGCTATAGCTTTCGCTTTACACCAGATTTCGAAGTAGAGGGCTATTTGCACTATCGCGGCAACAACTTCGTGAAGCGCTTCGATGCCAATTCCTACCTCTATATTACAAAGGCAATGGACTATTTCGATCTCTCCGAAGAAACCCATTTCCCCCCACCCGCTACGGGGGCAAAAGTGCGTTTCTTGGTCATTTCTTTCAAATCCGATTGGCTCTATCCCCCGCACCAATCGCAGACGATCGTCCGCCTCCTAAAAAGGAAACGCTACGATGTTACTTACTGCGAGTTATGCTCCAACTATGGGCACGATGCCTTCCTCGTAGATATAAACCAACAGGCGGAACTAATAAGCCATTTTTTGAGCGGAGAGTTTGCTAAATGCGCATCTTGAAAAGACAAAAAACAACAGCAAAGGCACCACGCCTAGATTATCGCATCATCTGTGATTTGGTGGCACCAAAAGCAAGTGTCCTTGATTTAGGCTGCGGCGATGGCGAGCTGCTTTCCCTACTAGAGCAAGAGAGGAACGCCGTCGTTCAGGGGATAGAAGTCAGCACGGAAGCACTACTCCAATGTGTAAAGAAGGGCTTGACCGTCTGGCAGGGTGACATCGAAGGCGGGCTAGCGGACTATCCCGATGCCTCTTTCGATTACATAATTCTGAACCAAAGCCTGCAAGAAGTGAGAAAGGTGGATTTTGTCCTAGAGGAATGCCTGCGTGTGGGAAGAGCGGTCATTATCGGCTTTCCCAACTTTGCCCATATCACCGCCCGCTTTACCCTTTTCTGGAGGGGGAGAACCCCCCAGACATCATCCCTTCCCCATCGCTGGCATCTCACTCCCAATGTCCGTTTTTTGAGCATCGAGGATTTCGAACATTTCTGCCGCGAAAAGGCTCTGCGCATCGTGGCGAGCGCCTATTTGAGCGGGGGAAAAGTCATCCGCTGGTTTCCCAATCTCTTCGCCCGTGATGCCATTTTTGTCATAAAAAAGAACAAAAGAGGTTAAATATGAATATTTTCACCATCATTGGAGATGGGATGCGGAGGCGAAAAATCCGCACGATATTGGCGGTTTTGGGAATAGCCATCGCCGCGGCTGCTCTCTATAGCCTGCTCTCCCTAAAGGATGGCTACGAAAGCGGTATGCGCAAGGAAATCGCAAGTATGGGGGCGCAAATCTTCGCCGTCGCCACATCAACAATGCACTGCCCAATGTTTTCGGAGCCTATCGCTATCTCGGCATCTCTCATTCCCTTGTCAGCATCGAAGAGGGAGAAATGGAGATGAGAAAATGGTGGAAAATCACAGGAAGCTTCCCCAAAGCCCACAAAATTTTGCTAGGGAGTGGGGAGGCAGTGGTGTTCGCCGACAAAAGCGGTGAGTTCAAGAAAATTGGAGATAGCATGAGCGTAGAAATCGCCGGAAAAACGGAAAGGTTCAAAATGGTTGGCATTCTCGATCCGACCGGCTCCAAAGATGATTTCTCCACCTCCACCGCCATAGAAACGGCACACTTACAAAAATGATGATGATAAAAAAAATTCTAGAGACAATCCAAGAAGATATTCGGACGGCAGCCCAAAAGGACCCCGCGGCAGGGAGCAAATTGGAAATTTTCCTCTGCTATCCGGGCTTGCATGCGCTTTGGTCGCATCGAATTGCGCACAAATTCTGGCAAAAAGGCTGGCGACTATCTGCACGCATAATCTCCCATATATCCCGTTTCCTAACGGGGATAGAAATCCATCCCGCTGCGAGAATCGGCAGACGCCTCTTCATCGACCACGGCTCGGGAGTAGTAATTGGAGAAACGGCAAGTATCGGCAACGATGTGCTAATCTATCAAGGGGTTGTTCTCGGTGGGGTTTCTTTGGCAAGGGGAAAGCGCCATCCCGATATTGGCGATGGGGTGATGATTGGGGCGGGTGCCATCATCTTGGGACCGGTGGTAATCGGCGCAAACGCAAGAATCGGCGCCGCTTCGCTGGTGGTGCAGGATGTGCCGCAAAATTCCCTTGCGGTGGGGGTTCCTGCCAAGCTTGGCGTGGGGTTTTCCGGACATGAGATTTGGAAAATCGCAGAAGCGAAACTACCCGATCCTACCAGCGACAAGATCAACGCCTTAGAAAAGCGCCTCGCCAGTCTGGAAGCAAAATATTTGTCTAACAAGCAATAAACCCTGTTATAGCAAAGTCAAAATGTCCTCATAACTGCAGAGGGAAAATGTCCCTTTTCTTGGGGGTCTGGTTCTGTAGTGTCATAAACTTGTAGGTAACTCCTTACCTCTCTTCTGCCGCTGCCT
>Ga0172371_10003245_pt1 | contig 25322 bp, 20 predicted proteins | sample Lak12m_FD_114543 | JGI IMG/M metagenome (GOLD analysis project Ga0172371, IMG submission 114543) | Freshwater microbial communities from Kabuno Bay, South-Kivu, Congo - kab_022012_12m | ecosystem: Environmental > Aquatic > Freshwater > Lake | place: Democratic Republic of the Congo: South-Kivu... | reverse complement strand
GCCAAGGCTTTCATAGCGGGCGAAGGTCTTTTCCGCGACCCCTAATTTTTGAGCCAACACTTCCTGGGTCAGTCCCAGCTTCTTCCTTATTCTTTTAATATCCAGGTCGGTAAGAAGGTCTTTTCCCCGAAGCTCTCTCCTCTTGTCGATTTTTATCGGGTCTATTTCCTTTTCCGGGTCGAGTTCGTCGATATTGCACTCGTCGCATCTATAAAAAACCTTTTTGCGGGAAACACTCGTTCTATCTTCTGTTTTCGCGACATGTTCCGATACGGTGTATTTCACCATGCGGGCGCCGCAGTTAGGACATCTTGGTTCATCACTCATACAAAACCCGTCCTTTTATGGTTTGTCCTAGCGGCAAGGAATATTGATGTAGGATTTTTTCAGTTTATGCGACACAATTATTTCATTTTATGTGTCACGAAATTTCACTATATGAGTAGCGAATTTCACTTTATGCGTAATCCTACAAACAAATAATTAAATATCTATATTCCTAGCCTCAAGCGCGTGTTTTGTAATAAAATCTTTTCTCGGCTCAACCTGATCTCCCATAAGGATTGTGAAAATCTCGTCCGATTGAACTGTATCGTCTACCTTAACCTGAAGCAGGGTTCTCTTTTCAGAATCCATTGTTGTTTCCCAAAGCTGCTGCGGGTTCATCTCTCCAAGCCCCTTATACCTCTGAATCGTCAGCCCTTTTTTTGCAACGCCGAACACATAATCAAGAAGCTCTGAGCTTGAGCTAAGCTCTTTTATTCCCTCTTTTGTCTCTGCCTTATACAGCGGTTCTCCAAGGTCTTTTATAATGCCGTAGAGAATTTCAAGTTCTTTAAATTCAGGTGATGTAAGAAAGTTAATGTCAACCGCAACTTTCTTGTTATGCCGTTTCAGCTCGACGCTGTATGCCTGATGCTCCTCATCGGCTATTATCTCGCCTGCTGTAACATCAGGCATTTCTTTCTGGACTAAAGAAATAAGCTTCTCCACCGCCTTTTGATCCTTCAATGTCTCTTTATTTATCCCTGCCTTTATGATGAGCTTTAAAACCCCGGGATCTTTTCCCCTCCTGCTGAACCATTCCATTAATCTCTCAAACTTAGAGAGTCTTTTTAAATGCGGTATCAGCGCCTTGCCTTTGACAGCCTGGCCTTTTATGGTAAGCTCAAGGTCGTCTGCCGCAAGCTCAAAGAGCATATTCTGCATCTCTGTCTCGTTCTGAACGTATTTTTCCGTTTTCCCTTTTTTAACCTTGAACAACGGCGGCTGCGCAATGTAGAGGTAGCCGTTCTCTATTATCTGGGGCATCTGCCTGTAAAAGAATGTGAGAAGCAGCGTCCTTATGTGAGCTCCGTCAACATCCGCGTCTGTCATAAGGATTATTTTGTGATAGCGCGTTTTTGCTATATCAAAATCTTCCGAGCCGACGCTGGTCCCAATCGCTGTTATGAGTATCCTTATCTCCTCTGAGGCAAGCATCTTATCGAACCTTGCCTTTTCAACATTGAGTATCTTTCCTCTTAACGGCAGGATTGCCTGTGTGCGCCTGTCACGCCCCTGTTTTGCCGAGCCCCCTGCGGAGTCTCCTTCAACGATGAATATCTCTGACAGGGCAGGGTCTTTTTCCGAGCAGTCAGCAAGTTTTCCCGGAAGCCCTGAATCTTCGAGCGCGCCTTTTCTCCTTGTAAGTTCTCTTGCCTTTCTTGCAGCTTCTCTTGCCCTCGCGGCCTGCACTGCCTTTTCTATAACCTTTCTCGCAATCGAAGGGTTTTCTTCAAAGTAGGTCCCGAGCGCTTCATTCACTATTGATTCGACAATCCCTTTCGCCTCGCTGTTGCCGAGTTTCATCTTTGTCTGTCCTTCGAATTGAGGGTTCGGAAGCTTGACGCTTATTACCGCGGTGATCCCTTCTCTGATATCTTCTCCTGAAAGCGCTGCGTCTTTTCCGTTTTTCAGAAGGCCTGAAGATGACGCATAGCTGTTAGCTGTCCTTGTAAGCGCTGCCTTGAATCCGATAAGATGCGTGCCGCCTTCTTTTGTATTTATATTGTTTGCGAACGTGAATATATTTTCCGTATAGCCGTCATTATACTGCACCGCGACTTCGGCAAGGATGTTGTCTTTTTCTCCTGAAACATATATCGGCTTTGGGTGAAGCGGCGTCTTGTTCTTGTTGAGATGTTCAACAAAGGATACAATTCCGCCTTTATAAATAAACTCCTGCTTCTTGTCAACCCTTTCATCATGTATCGAAATCTTAAGCCCGCTGTTAAGAAATGCTATCTCTCTTAATCTTTGTGAAAGGACATCATAGGTAAATTCTGTTGTTTCAAATATCCCGGAATCGGGCTTGAATGTAATTTTTGTCCCTTTTCCTTTTGTCTTTCCGACAACCGCGAGCGGAGCAGAAGGAACGCCCCTGTCAAAGTGCTGCTGGAATACCTTGCCGTTCTGTTTTATCTCAAGGTCAAGCCATTCAGAAAGCGCATTAACAACCGAGACTCCAACTCCGTGAAGCCCTCCTGATATCTTGTATGCCTTTGATTCAAATTTTCCGCCTGCGTGAAGTTCGGTTAGCGCTATCTCGGCGGCTGTCCGCCCCTCGGGATCTCCGGGGTGAGGGTCTGTAGGAATTCCCCTTCCGTCATCTATGACCGTGCAGCTTCCGTCGTGATGAAGGATTACCTCTATGTTCTTGCAAAAACCGGCAAGGGATTCATCAACGCTATTGTCCACAACTTCATATACAAGATGATGCAGCCCGTCAACGCCTGTCGAGCCTATATACATTGCAGGCCTTTTTTGCACGGCGCTGAGCCCTTTCAGTATCTTTATGTCTTCTGCGCCATAGGCCTCTGATTCTTGTTGCGAGCCGTTTCCGGCCTGATTGTTCTGTTCTTTCTCGTCCATTAATTCCTCTTTCTAGAAAAATAGATCCTATAGGACCTATAAGACTTATTTTTTATATTCTCATCGGCATTATCACGCATTTATATGTATCGGTGCCTTCTTCTTTTAATAATGTGGGGCTTAGCGGATCCTGAAGCTCAAAAACAACTTTTTCTCCGCTCATTGCATTAAGCGCGTCTATCAGATACTTCGCGTTAAAGCCCAATGACAGCGGCTCGCCTTGATAGTCTATTTTCACTTCATCCTTTGCCTCGCCGATGTCAGGGTTTGAGGCAGAAACAGTCAATGAGCCGGGCGCAATATCCGCCTTTACCGCATTGCTCTTTTCCCTGCTCATTACAGAGACCCTTCTAAGCGCCCTTACACATTCATCTTTGTTTATCGCAATCTTTTTTTCGTTTCCCGACGGGATTACCTGCTCATAATTCGGATATGTTCCCTCTATAAGCCTTGTCAGCAATTGCACGTCTTCTATCTTGAACATCACATGGCTTTTGCCTATAACAACCGTGAGCTTGTCTATGTCTCTGTCAAGAAATTTTTTGACCTCCGCGGCTGCCTTTCTCGGGATTATTACCTTCTTTTCTTCCTTCAACGGGGTATCTATTTTTCTGCTTATGCAGGCGAGCCTGTGCCCGTCGGTGCCGACAACATTAACTTCTTCGCTGCCTTTTTGCGCATGAAATAAAAGGCCGTTCAGGGTATATCTTGTGTCGCTCTCTCCCGCGGCATAGAGGCTTTTTTCTATCATCTCCACAAGGCTCTTTGTATCCATCCGCATCTCTTCTATGTTTTCCATTCCCGGCCATGCTGGAAATTCGTCTGCCGAGAGGCATGCAAGCTTGAATTTGCTCATTCCCGCGGTCACTTTAAGCCATTGTCCGTCCTCGGACTCCATTTTTATATCGCCTTCCACCTCTCTGACTATCTCAAACATCTTCCTTGCCGGTATGCATAACTTCCCTTCTTTTTCGACTGTTATCTGCAGCGGTTCTTTTATTGCTGTTTCAAGGTCTGTGGCAACAATGTAAGATTTCTTTTTGCCTGCGTCAAGAAGAAAATGGCTCAACACCGGCATCGTATTCCTTTTCTCGACTATATTCTGGATATTCGAAAGTTTTTCCTGCAGTTCTTCCTTTGAAACGCTCAGCTTCATGGCCCCTCCTTGCTTACGGTTTTATTTTATGTAATAAAGTCTCTATCATTTTGTTGAAATTTTCGTCTTTAGACCGCTTGTCTTCTATCTGCTTGCACGCATAAATTACTGTTGCGTGATCTTTGCCGCCCATGTTTTTGCCTATATCGTTCAGCGAGCTTCCCGTAAGTTGTTTACTTATATACATCGCTATCTGGCGCGGAAGCGCTACCTCTTTTGTCCTTCTGCGCGCTTTTAAGTCCTGCATCTTCAGTCCGAAATATTCACATACTGTTTTCTGGATATATTCAACGGTTACAGGTTTCTCGCTGTCCTGAATAAAATCCTTCAGCACGGTCTTTGCCATATTCACATCAATAGAACTGCCTGTCAGGGCCGCCTGCGCCCCGAGCCGGATAAGACAGCCTTCGAGTTCACGAATGTTTGTTTTTATTTTCGCCGCAATAAAGCTTATCACTTCTTCGCTTAAATTTATCCTCTCCATTGCAGACTTTTTATGAATTATCGCCACCTTGGTCTCGAACTCCGGCGGCTGTATATCGGCTATCAGTCCCATGCTGAATCTTGAACGGAGCCTGTCCGTAACTGTTTTTATCTCTTTCGGCGGCCTGTCGCTGGAAAGGACTATCTGCTTTTGTTTCTCATAAAGCGCGTTAATAGTATAAAAAAGCTCCTCCTGCGTTGCCATTTTGTTTTCTATAAACTGAATGTCATCTATCAGCAGCAGGTCAACATTTCTGTATTTTTTCTTCAGGTCCTCGGTCTTGCCGTGCCGCACTGCAGAGACTACTTCATTTGTGAACTGTTCCGCAGAAACATAAAGCACATTATAGTCCTGTTTTGTATCTATGACATTATTGCCTATTGCGCTTATCAGGTGCGTCTTGCCTAATCCGACGCCGCCATAAACAAACAACGGGTTATAAACCTTTCCGGGCGTGCCTGCTACTGCCATTGCGGCTGCTTGTGCAAACTGGTTGCTCTGACCGCTTACAAAGTTTTCAAACGTATACTTGGGATTAAGATAAATTCCCCTGCTTGCGAGCCTTGTTTTTCTGTTTTCAAGTTTCGCCTCCATCCGCTTAACATCCGCTGTCTCTTTTTCTGAGATCTTGTATTTCAGGGTTACAGGATGCCCCAAAATACCTTCCAGAACTTCATTTATCAGGGTCGGGTAATAATCTTCAATCCATTCCTTGAAAAATCTGTTTGGAACTTCCAGGGTAACCTGCTGGTCTTTTAATTGAAGTGGTTTTATGGGTTTAATCCATAACTCAAATATATTATTGCCTATTTTAGCCTCTATTATTGACCGGCTTTTTGCCCAGATATCTTCTATATTCATATCCTCACTCTATAAATCTTCAGTTATTAACATATTACTAACAAATTGTTGGAACTCCTGATTTGCGGCTGTTTATTATATCCCATATTCTTATACACAAGCAAGGAAACTGTCGGTTACTCTGTTAATAAATTGTTCTCTTTTTCCCTTGCTATTTTCTGTTAATTAACCGAGCTATTATTCTCTTTTTTTACTAACAATAAAAACCCTTTTAAAACGTCATTTTTTTTTCTGTTTATACTTACTGACACTATCTACCACTACTACTGAAACTATATACTTATCTTTTAGAAGAAGCAGTCTTTTTCTTTTCTTGCCTTTCTTTCAAAAATTCTTTTATGAACCCGTCTATATTTCCGTTAAGAACAGCGTCTACATTCCCGACTTCAACTCCTGTCCTGTGATCCTTTACAAGCCTGTAAGGCTGAAGAACATAAGACCTTATCTGGCTGCCCCACGCAATATCCTTTTTATTGCCTATTATCCCCTTAATCTTATCTTCCTGCTCTTTCAGCGACAGATCAAAAAGCCTTGCCTTTAAAATCTTAAGCGCGGTCGCCTTATTTTTATGCTGCGAGCGTTCATTCTGACAGGTTATAACAATCCCCGTAGGCATGTGGGTCAGCCTTACCGCGGATGAAGTTTTGTTGACGTGCTGCCCGCCTGCGCCGGAGGCCCTAAATGTATCGGTCTTTATCTCATCCGGTTTTAAGTCTATTTTTATATCTTCTTCTATTTCAGGATATACCAGCACTGCGGCAAAAGAAGTATGCCTGCGTTTGTTTGCATCATAAGGCGATATCCTGACAAGCCTGTGGACGCCTGCCTCAGCCTTCAGATAGCCGTAGGCATAGTCGCCTGTGACAGTTATAGTCGCGTTTTTTATCCCGGCTTCTTCACCGGGCTGAATGTCTACGATCTGGGCATCCAGATGATGATCTTCTGCCCACTTGAGATACATCCGCATAAGCATCTGTGCCCAATCTTGGCTTTCTGTGCCGCCTGCGCCCGGATGAAGAGAAATAATGGCATTATTCATATCGAGATCCTCAGACAATAGATGTTTGAGTTCGAGATCTTCCATTGTTTTGCGAAGCACTTTTATTTCCTGCCGGATTTCCTGAAGAAAAACTGCCCCTTCTTCCTCATCGAGTATTTTTATTGATTCTTCCAGATATTCCAGCTTATTGACAGCGGCGTCAAAAGGGGAGATAAGGTCTTCGATATGCGCCTTCCTCTTCTGGAGTTCATGCATTTTCCTTTGCGAATCCCAGACAGCGGACGAGGAGAGCTCTGTAGTTATATCGTCTATTTCTTTTTTAAGCCCTGCGACATCAAAGATAACCTCTAAGGGCGGCTGTCATTGTCCGTAAGTCCGAGAGTTCTTCTTTAAGTTCAGACTGAAGCAGCATGTTACCTCCAATTGGTCGTAGACCGGGAAATATTTATTAACAGCAAAACAGTTACCACGATGCATAGATACGAAAAAAGATCGCCGAATCTGGAATAAAAACTTCTGGCAGAGCCGGATATAATGTTCATTGTCATGGCCGTTCGCTGGAATAATGGCGTTGCACCCAAAATCCGTCCGTTGCTGTCAATAAACCCCGAGATCCCCGTATTTGCAGCCCTTACAACAGGTTTCCTATTTTCGACAGCGCGGAATACAGCCATACTGAAATGCTGATAAGGCCCTGCTGTTTTTCCAAACCACGCATCGTTCGTTATCGTCACAATAAAATCTCCGCCCCTCGAATAAAACTTCCTTACAAGACCTGGAAAGACGATTTCATAGCAGACCAATACCCCGAAACTGCCGGATGGCGTTTCTGCCCGCATAGTATGGTCGCCCGGCACATAATCGCCTATGCCTGCAACAAGTTTGTCCACGAAGAATAGAAATTTTCTTAGAGGGACATATTCACCAAACGGGACTAGATGTATTTTATCATAGATAAATACCGGTGTTCCAGCGGGAGACAAGAGCACGGCGCTGTTTGTAAGAAGATTTTTGCCGCCGACTCCGGCGGAAGGCTCTTTTATAAGTATGCTCCCGAATAGGAGATAGGTCTTTAATGTCTGCTGAAAATCAATAAGCTCCTGTGTAAACTCCTTATCCCGATTAAAATAAAAAGGGACTGCAGACTCGGGCCAGACGATTAAAGAGGGGGACATAACATTAGCTGCCAGAGATAAATCCTTATAGGTATCTATAACCTCGCGCTGATAAGCAGCGTTCCATTTTCTGTCCTGTTCGATATTCCCCTGAATAACGCTTATGCGTATTGATTTGCCCTGCCGGTTTTCGTTGAGACGGAAATACCCGTAGATAAATACTAGAAGCAGACAAAAAGAAAGCAATACAGCTCCCGCCGTTGTCTGTGAGCGCGGGAATAACGGCATGGAGCGAAGACGTTTTTTTATTATGAAAAAATCAGCAGCAGCACTATTGGCGGCAATAACTAAAAACGAGACGCCGTAAATTCCTGTGATGTCAGCGAACTGGATTGCGTGCAGGAATTTATACTGGGAGTATCCTATGCTTGACCATGGGAATCCTGTAAGAGCATAAGAGCGTATAAATTCCAGAGTTACCCACAAGACAGGCGCGATGAAAAGCGCGGGAAGGCGCGTAGACGATATCTTCCACGAAAAAAGCACGGCGAAGATCCCCGTAAAAAGGCTCAGGTACATGCAGAGTAAAAATACGAGGGCAAGGCTTGGTATGAACGGAATATTTCCGTAATGGTTTATGGAATGGGATATCCAGTACAGCGTGCCGGAGAAATAGGGAAGGCCCATAAAGAATCCTGCGCGGAATGCCTCCGAAGGTTTTTTGTTAAAGAGAGAGACTAAAAAAGGAGCAAGGGCAACCCAGGCCAATGGATAGATATCAAATTTCGGGAAACAAAAAATAAGAAGAGTCCCTGAAAAAACAGCAGGGCCATAGATCTGGAATTTATTTATCGCAAAATTTCTCATACCTTGACAATGAAAAGAACAAGCGTTTATAGTTTATAACTATGGGCAGTTAGCTCAGTCGGTAGAGCAGAGGCCTGAAAAGCCTCGTGTCCGCAGTTCGATTCTGCGACTGCCCACCATGATTTTATTCTTATGTCCGGCTATGAGTCAAGGGTAATTATAATTTTTCGGAATTGTGATATAATGAGCTATGCGTAAACACATATTGTTTTTTATTTTTGCGTTCTCCATGCCGTATCTCCTGTTTGCATCTTATGCCTGCAGCAGCGATAAGGGTGGACATGACTGCGCGAAGTGTCATAAGCTGACCCCTCCCGAAGCATTGGCGCTCCTTAAGGGAGGATTGCCTGCGGATACGAAGATTATTGAGATCAAAGACGGGCCGGTTAAAGGCCTTTGGGAAATTGTTTTTGATATAAAAAACCGGAAGGGAATTCTTTATATTGATTTTTCAAAAAAGATTATCATATCCGGCGGCGAGGTATTTAATGTAGCGACAAAGACAAACCTCACGCAGGAACGGCTTCGAGATCTCAACAAAATTGACGTTGCACAGATACCCCTTGATGAGGCGTTGGTTATGGGAGATAAGAATGCCCCGAAAAAGGTCATTGTCTTTACGGACCCCGATTGACCATTCTGCGGAAAACTTCATCTGGAGATGAAGAAGGTCCTGGAAAAAAGGAAGGATATTGTCTTTTATCTGAAACTGTATCCTTTGATAAAGCTGCACCCAAAGGCTTATGAGAAATCAAAGGCAATAGTCTGCGAAAAATCATTGGCGCTTCTGGAAGACAACTTCGCGGGGAAGAAACTGCCGGAGGCGAAATGCAAAAGTTCGGAGGTTGATGATAACTTGAAACTCGGAGAAAACCTCGGGATTTCAGGAACTCCAGCCATTATCCTTCCTGACGGCGTTATCGTATCAGGAACCAGGGATGCGAATTCCTTGATCCTGATGATAGATAGAAAACCTTAAATTTCTCCCTGAATTAAATTCTATATTTTTGGTGCCGGTGGGGAGAATCGAACTCCCACTGGGTTGCCCCAACCGGATTTTGAGTCCGGCGCGTCTGCCAGTTCCACCACACCGGCTATTCGTTAACCTATAAAAATGCGGGATATGGTATTTGAGCGGATTTTTTAATCTTCTCCTGTCTCAAAACTCCCGATTTTCCGAAGCCTCTTGTATCTTTCTTCTATAAGCTTTCCTCCGGTTTTATTGCTTAGCTCTTCTATTGATTTCAGTATTGTCTCTGCCATATTTTTTGCCACGGCTTCCGGATCCCTGTGCGCGCCGCCTAAAGGTTCGGGTATTATAGCATCAATTATTTTAAGCCCGAGAAGGTCCGAAGCAGTAAGTTTTAGAGCGTCTGCTGCCTTTGAAAACTCTTCGGTTCCGATTTCTCCATTTTTTTTCCAGAGGATTGTTGCGCACCCTTCAGGAGATATAACCGAATAAACAGCGTGTTCAAGCATGTAAACCCTGTCTGCAACACCCATTGCAAGGGCCCCTCCGCTTCCGCCTTCTCCGATAACAATCGAAATTATCGGAGTTTTTATCCGTGACATCTCCATTAAGTTCGTAGCAATGGCCTCGGACTGTCCCCTTTCTTCTGCGCCGATTCCGGGGAAGGCGCCGGGCGTGTCAATAAATGTGACGATGGGTTTTTTAAATCTTTCTGCGAGTCTCATAAGCCTCAGCGCTTTTCTGTATCCTTCTGGCTGCGGCTGCCCGAAATTCCTGTAGATTCTCTCTTTTGTGCCTCTTCCCTTCTGATGGCCTATGAACAGCATTGAAATTCCGTTTAATTTTGCGAAACCTCCTACTATTGCAGGGTCGTCGGAAAACCGCCTGTCGCCGTGAAGCTCTATAAAATCCTCTGTGAGCAGGTCTATGTAGTCAAGGGTATAAGGCCTGTCCTGGTGTCTTGCAAGGAGCGTTTTTTGCCATGGCGAGAGATTGGAAAATATTTCCGTGCGCAGTTCTTTAGCCTTTTTTTCAAGCTTTTTTACTGCTGAGGTTATATCCATGTCTTTTCTGTCGGAAAGACGTTTTAGCTCCTCAATTTTTAGCTCAAGCTCTGCTATTGGTTTTTCAAATTCAAGGTAATATTTCATGTTTCAGTAGTTGGTAGTTGGTAGTTGGTAGTTAGTAGAAAGAGAAAAATCCCTTAACTACAAGCTACTTGCTACCTGCTACTTCTATTGTGTTATTCTCACTGTTCCTTTCCCTAACATCCCCTCAATCCTGCTTATCAGCACGCTGCTAGGCTCTATCTGAAACCCTGTGGCTATAAATACCTGAGAATCCTGCAGGTCAATCTTAAGATATAAAGGACAATCGCCTGAACTGTCTGACAGCATCTGCCTTAAATCCTGAAGGGTTAAGCTGTCAGAAGGATATTTTATACTAATTTCGCATTTTAAGCCATTTGCAGAGGCCATGCTCTCAATCCCTGATATCTCTCTTAACAGGAGTTTTATGCCTTTTTCCGTCTTATCAATCGTTCCTCTAATTACAACCGGCGTATCCTTTTTCATTATGCCCAGGTTGTTCCGGTAGATATCGGTAAAGGCTATCGCCTCCACATTGCCCTCCTCGTCCTCTATCGTCAGGTATGCCATTGTATCCATTGTGCCTTTTTTCTGGAACTTCCTGATCGCCGCTATGACGCCGGCAACCTGCACATCTTCCCTGTCAGAAAGATTTGCTAATTCTGAAGTCTTTTTTATGTTCAGCGCGGAAAGTTTTCCCCTGTATTTCATAAGCGGATGGCCTGTGATATAAAATCCGAGCGCCTCTTTCTCATTTTTCAGAAGCTCTGCCTCATCCCATTCCCCTGTTGAGGCCTCAGGTTTAATGTCTTCATCGCCAAAAATGCTCTGCTGTCCGTTATGCTTCTTGCCGTTTCCGCTCAGGATATCGCCGACCGAAGTCATTGCAGCGCCTCTTGCGATTCCGATAGAGTCAAACGCTCCTGCCTTCACAAGGCTTTCAAGGACTTTCTTGTTAACCTTCCGTGAATCTACCCTCTGAACCAGGTCTTCGATTGATTTAAATTGCCCTCCGCTTTCCCTTACTTCAAGGATGGATTCAATCGCCGCGCCCCCCACGCCTTTTACAGCCTCAAGCCCGAAGCGGATTGAATTGCCGATAACATTGAACTCACGTCCGGAAAGGTTTATGTCAGGAGGAAGAATTTCAATCTTCATATTCCTGCATTCGTTTATAGACTTTACTATCTTGTCGGTGTCATGCACGTCAAGGCTAAGTGTTGCGGCCATGAACTCGACAGGGTAATGCGCTTTAAGATACGCGGTCTGATAAGCTATATAAGCATACGCTGCAGAGTGGGATTTATTGAACCCGTACTGCGCGAAGGGCTCCATTTTTTCAAAAAGCTTGGAGGTCTTCTTTTCAGGAATTCCATTCTTCACAGCGCCGTTGACAAAAATTTCTTTTTGCTTCATCATCTCTTCTATTTTCTTTTTGCCCATCGCGCGCCTGAGAATATCAGCCTGTCCCATGCTGAAGTTGGCAATTTTATTTGCAATCATCATTACTTGTTCCTGATACAGGATAATCCCGTAAGTCTCGTCAAGTATCTCTTTGAGCTGGGGCAAGACATATGTAATCTTTTTTTCGCCTTTTTTGCATTTGATGAAGTCGTCTATCCACGCCATAGGCCCCGGACGGTAAAGCGCAACAAGAGCAATGAGGTCTTCAAACCTGTTTGGCTGCATCCTTATCAGGATATCCCTCATGCCCTCGCTTTCAAGCTGGAACACGCCCGTTGTCTGTCCGGAAATTAGCAGTGCATAGGTTTTTTTATCATCAAAGGGTATGGCATTAAGGTCAAACGAGCGGCCTGTCTGATTAATGTACTTCAATGTCTTTTCAATAACAGTGAGGGTCTTAAGCCCGAGGAAATCAAATTTAAGAAGCCCTATTTTTTCAAGAGAATTCATATCAAACTGGGTTACGATGCTCTCGTCAGCCGGGTTTTTGTAAAGAGGCGTATAATCGGTCAGAGGCGCGGGCGAGATAACAACTCCTGCCGCATGCGTGGACGCGTGCCTGTTCAGCCCCTCAAGCCTTATTGCTATATTGAGAAGTTCTTTTATCTTTTCATCAGAGTCATAAGCCCCTTTTAGCTGAGGCTCAATCTTTATAGCCTCTTCAATTGTTATCTTAAGCTGGTTCGGAACAAGCTTTGCGATTTTATCAACTTCAGCGTAAGGAATGTCCATCGCGCGGCCCACATCTCTTATGGCGGCCTTTGCAGCCATGGTCCCGAATGTTATTATCTGCGCGACATGGTCTTTGCCGTATTTGTCCGAAACATACGAAATTACCTCTCCCCTTTTGTCCTGACAGAAATCAACGTCAATATCAGGCATGCTTATTCTTTCGGGATTCAGGAATCTCTCAAAGAGAAGTCCATATTTCAAGGGGTCTATCTCTGTTATATCAAGGCAGTAAGAAACGAGGCTTCCTGCGGCAGAGCCCCTGCCCGGCCCCACGGGTATGTTGTTGGTCTTGGCGTACTTTATGAAATCCTCCACTATAAGGAAGTATGGGGCATAGCCCATTTTTTTTATGACGTTTAATTCTGTCTGGAGCCTGTCTTTATAAAGCTGGGGCGCGTCCTTTCCTATTTTTCTTTCCAGGCCGCGAGCAGCATATTTTGAAAGCAAAAGATGCGGATCTTCATCTCCCTCAGCCTTATATTGCGGAAGGAGTATACCGCCGAGTTTGAATTCAACATTGCATCTTTCTGCGATTTCAATCGTGTTTTTAATCGCCTCGGGAATATCCTTGAAGATTTCTTTCATCTCAGCAGGCGATTTCAGGTAAAACTCGTCAGAACTGAACCTCATGCGGTTCGGGTCTTTAAGTGTCTTGCCTGTCTGGATACAAAGCAGGACTTCATGAGCCTTTGCATCGCTCTTCTTGAGATAATGGGAATCATTTGTGGCGACAAGGCCGATATGGAGTTCTTTGCCAAGCTCCACCAATTGTTTGTTCACCTCTATCTGCTCCGGCAAACCGTTTGCCTGTATTTCAAAATAGAAATTATTAGGGCCTAGTATATGTTTATAGGCAAGCGCCTTTTCCCTGGCCCTGTCTATCATGCCTTTTTGCAGATAATAAGGTATCTCGCCTTTCAAGCAGGCAGAAAGGCCTATAAGCCCTCCGCTGTATTGCTCAAGAAGCCCTATGTCGATGCGAGGCTTGTAGTAAAATCCGTCAAGATATGCCTTTGTCACCAAAGTGACGAGGTTCTTGTAACCCGCGTTATCTCTTGCGAGAAGAACAAGGTGAAAGGATTTCTCGTCATTTTCAGCGCTGCTTTTATCACGATGGCTTCCGGGCGCGACATAAAGCTCGCAGCCGATAATGGGTTTTATGCCTGCCTTCGATACCTGCTTATAAAAATCCACTGCCGCAAAAAGATTGCCGTGGTCTGTTATCGCCACGGCAGGCAGCCGGAACTCCTTTGCCTGCTCGACAAGCTCTTTTATCCTTATCGCCCCGTCCAAAAGGCTGTATTCCGTATGCAGATGGAGGGGAACATAATCCGAATGTTGGCGCATAGAAAATATTAACCCTATAAAAGTAGGCAAGTCAACCTGAGTTCGGGCAACGCGCTCATATGCTTTACAATAACGGGCAGTGCGATTATAATTAAAAAGTGATGAAAAAAAAGGTATTAATTGGAATAATCATATTACTGTTTGGATTTGTTCTAAGCGGGATTTCGATTTATCTCGTAGGGAAAATCGTCAGCAGCCGGCGTGCGTCCATGCCTGTGGCGCCGAGAGTTCCAAGCCAGATAATAGAAACATCAAAGGCATTTTCCGAAATAGCAAACGCTGTTTCTCCTGTTGTTGTTAACATCTCGACTACCAAGGTTGTGAAACGCGAGGTGCCCCCCTTGTTTGAAGACCCGTTTTTCAATTTTTTTGATCCATTCCGCGAGTTCAGTTCGCCCAAAAAATGGAAAGAACAGAGTCTCGGATCGGGGGTTATTGTCTCGAGCGACGGCTATATAATCACTAATAATCATGTGGTTGAACAGGCGGAAGAAATAAAGGTGACACTTTACGACAAAAAAAGTTTCAGGGGCAGGATTGTTGGTTCCGATCCAAAGACTGATATTGCGCTGGTAAAGATTAATGCGGGAGGGCTTCCGACAGCTCAATGGGCAGATTCGGATAAGTTGGAGGTTGGGGAATTTGTCCTTGCTATAGGCAATCCATTTGGTTTAAGCCATACAGTGACAATGGGAATAATAAGCGCGATAGGCAGGGTGAGCGTAGGGATTGCGGATTACGAAGATTTTATACAGACAGATGCCGCTATAAACCCGGGCAATTCAGGGGGGCCGCTCGTAAACATCAGGGGCGAGCTTATAGGAATAAATACAGCGATATTTTCAAAGACAGGCGGTTATCAGGGAATAGGTTTTGCGGTGCCGAGCAATCTTGTGCGCTCTATAATGGATCAGCTTATAAAACACGGCAAAGTAACAAGGGGGTGGCTTGGCATTTCGATGCAGAGACTGACCCCTGAACTTTCCCAAAAATTCGGGCTTAAGGATTCAAAGGGAGCGCTTATAGGAGATGTCTTAAAGGGAAGCCCTGCTGAAACGGCTGGATTAATGCGGGGAGACATAGTGCTTGAATATAACGGCAAAGAAGTGGATGATGCCGATAGTTTCAGAAATATGGTTGCGCAGAGCAAGGCAGGAGCACAGGTTATGGTTAAGATTCTCAGAAAAGGGAAAGAACATAAATTGACTGTCACAATAGCCGAATATCCCAAAGAGCTTGGCAAGACAACACCCGAAATATCTTCTGAAAATACGCAGCAACGCGAAGCCCTTGCCGGACTGGAAGTTATAGAACTTACCATGGAAATTGCTCAACAGTTGGGGTTGAGCAGGGATGAAAAAGGGGTAGTAATTGTGAGGGTTGAGGCTGGAAGCCCGGCAGATGAAGCCAAGCTCAGAAAGGGAGATGTTATTCAGGAGATAGATAATAAAAAAGTAAGCACTCTTACTGATTTCAATAAAATTGCCTCTATTGCAAAAGGCGGAGAAACAGTGTTGCTTTTTGTTAATAGAGGAGGACAAAAATTTTATGTGGTGATTAAAGCCGCTTAATTTTTTATAAGCGGAGTTTGTAAAAAATATTTTTACGATTAAAGGAGGTGAATAAAGATGGGATTGATTATTTTAAGGGCAGCTATATTTGTAATATTTTTATTAACGGGTTATATGCTCGGCAGCAAGTATGATTCTCAGGTTATTGGCATTATATGGGGAGCGGCGGCAGGCGTATTTATGCTTGTGTTGGAATCGCTATTTAAAAAGATTTCCCTTAGCGTGGTTATCGGCGGGATATTCGGGCTTTCAACGGGCCTTTTATTCGCAAATCTTCTGCTTGTCCCCGTAAAGAAGCTCGGACATCAGGATTATTCAGCAACGGCATTCGCTTTAAATGCATTGTTCGGCTATGCCGGATTGCTTATCGGGCTCAGGCGCGGCAAGGGCCTTACTATATCCGGGATGCTAAGATTGTTCAGAGGACAGGGGTTTGAAGAAAATCTTAAATTGCTGGATACAAGCGTTATAATAGACGGCCGTATTGCCGATGTGTGCGAAGCCGGCTTTATTGAAGGCACATTTGTTGTCCCGCAGTTTATTCTTCAGGAGCTGCAATACATAGCGGATTCTCCGGATCAGCTTAAAAGGGCAAGGGGACGAAGAGGATTGGACGTTCTCCATAAACTGCAGAAGATGTCAAACGTGACGGTAAGAATTGTGGATGAAGATTTCCCGAAAATAAAAGAGGTTGACTCAAAACTTGTTGCGCTTGGCAGGCTGCTTAACGCAAAGGTAATAACTAATGATTTTAACCTCAACAAGATTGCCGAGCTTCAGGGAGTGTCGGTGCTGAACATACACGAGCTGGCAAATACGCTGAAACCCGTTGTCCTTCCCGGCGAAAGCATAAAAGTTTTTGTTATTAAAGAGGGGAAAGAGCATAACCAGGGAGTTGCGTATCTCGATGACGGCACGATGGTTGTGGTGGAAAACGGAAGAAAGCTCATCGGCAAAAATGCGGATGTAACGGTTACGAGCGTTCTTCAAACAACAGCGGGAAGGATGATATTCTCCAAGCCAAAAGAGGAATACGATAGAGAAAGTTAAGGGCGAATGGAACAGAAGGTTATAGCTATTATCCCTGCAGCAGGGCTCGGGAAGAGATTTGGAGAAGGAGGCAGCAAGCAATTTCAAACTCTCGGGGATAAGCCCCTTGTTGTATGGGCGCTTGAAGTTTTTGAGTCTATTGGAGACGTTACAGAAATAGTCCCTGTTTTTAAGAGCGCGGACATGGAGCAAGGCCGCAGATTAGTGGAGGACTATGGAATTTCTAAAGTTAAAAGAATTGCATCAGGGGGTAAAGAGAGACAGGATTCTGTTTATAACGGGCTTAACTTAATCGGCGATGGGGCAGACGTGGTTTTGATACATGATGCTGTTCGCCCGCTCGTAAAAAGTTCTATTATTAAGGAATCGATAAGCCAGTTAAAGGATTGTGACGGCGTTGTCGTAGGCGTTCCTCTTAAGGATACGGTTAAGGAAGTCGGTACGACTCGCAACCGAGCGGAATCAGGCGTTGTGAAAAAAACACTTAAGAGGGATGTGCTCTGGGCAATACAGACCCCGCAGGTTTTTAAGTATGCTATTCTGATGAAGGCATACAAAAAAGCTATGGGAGAAAAATTTTATTCTACGGATGACGCTGCCGTAGTAGAAAAATATGGCGGAAAGGTAAAAGTAATAATGGGGTCTTATGCAAACATAAAGATAACGACGCCGGAAGATTTGGATATCGCAGAGATGCTGCTAAGGAAGAGCGGAAGATAGTAGTTATCTTGCAGAGGAGAGAACTATAAATGAGAATTGGCTTTGGGTATGATTCCCACAGGCTTGCTGCCGGGCGCAGGCTTATTATCGGCGGCGTGGAAATACCATTCGAAAAAGGGCTAACAGGGCATTCGGATGCCGATGTCCTTTGCCACGCTATAATTGATGCGGTCATTGGCGCTCTCGGGCATGGCGATATAGGCAAACACTTTCCCGACACAGACCCTAAATGGAGAGATGTTTCAAGTCTTGACCTTTTAAAATATATCGCGGATGTTTCGCGGTCGAATGGGTTTGAAGTCTCGTGGGTAGATTCGACTGTTATCGCAGAAAAGCCAAAACTGTCACCTTATATTGACGCAATGAAACAAGCTATATCTAAAGCGGGGATCGCATCAGGACTTATTAATATAAAGGCAAAAACAAATGAAGGGATGGGCTTTATCGGCAGGGGCGAAGGCATTGCGGCATATGTAGTCTGCCTGCTTAAAAAAAGCTGAGCCTATTCACCGGTTTGCCTATTCACTCTCCTTGGCGAGTCGCCCGAGGAAACCAATTCACGTATGAACAAGAATTTAGTCATAAATCTCAACAAACCGAAAGGGCTGAGTTCACAGCAGGCAGTCACAAAAGTTAAGCATATTCTCTCCGCCAAAAAAGCAGGGCATGCAGGTACTCTGGACCCTATTGCCACAGGAGTATTGCTTGTCTGCCTTGATGAAGCTACGAAGATAACCAGATTTCTCACGGAAACAGAGAAAGAATATATTGCGCGCATAAAACTCGGAGAGCGGACAGACACATTTGATTCTGAGGGGAAAATAATCCAGAAAGTAGAGAATTTCTCTGTGAATGAAGATATGGTGCAGGGTGTCCTTAAGAAATTTAAAGGCGCCATAAAACAGATCCCTCCCATGTATTCTGCGATTAAGGTTTCAGGCAGCCCCCTTTATAAGCTTGCGCGCAAGGGCATAGAAATAGAAAGAGAGCCTAAGGAAATAATCATACGTGAAATTGAGATGCTCGGATTAAACGCTCCTTTTTTAGAAATCAGGGTTCTCTGCTCCAAGGGGACGTATATCAGGGCGCTGTGCGATGACATGGGAGTTGCGCTTGGCACAGGAGCCCACATGGTCGGGCTCAGGAGAACAAGGGTAGGAGATTTCAAAATCCAGGACTCAGCAGGATTTGATGAATTACCTGACAAGGAAAAATCTCTTTGTTCGATAGACTCAGCCTTAAAGCGCTTTAGGGAAATTATTTTGTCTTCTCAGGATTTTCTCAGGGCAATAAACGGAGCTGCTATTACAGCCGAAGGCTTGTCAGAACTGCCTGAAAATTCATACCTACGGCTTAAGGATCCTGATGGAAAACTGTTTGCGATAGGAAAAACAAAAGACTCATCAATAAAGATAGAGAGACTGCTGCATATACTGCCTCAGGATACCGCAGTGGTTTATCCTTAAACCAATAGATTAAAAATTTGCAGAAACTGGTTGATATATCAGAAAAAATTTTTCTAAAAAAGCTTGACAAGTTATGTGTTTTCTGGTAATTATAAACTATGCTTTTTCGTAGTGCGGACTCAATAGGCCTTGACATGGGTTCCAGCCACTTTAAGGTGGTGCAAATGAAAGACACCAAAAGGGGCTACGAGCTTGAACTTTTTGACCTGCTGCCAATAGCGCCTGAGATTATTGTAGACGGTGCGATAATAGATTCTCTCAGGCTGGTAGACGCCCTGAAAGAACTCATCAAAAAGTCACGCGTAAAAACTAAAAATGCGGTTGTAGGAATATCGGGCCACGCTTCAGTAATTATAAAGAGAATTTCGCTTCCCGAGATGTCGGAAGAAGACCTTGCAGAATCAATAAAATTTGAGGCAGAGCAATATATCCCGTTTGATATTGAAGAGGTAAATCTTGATTTTCAGATTCTCGGGCCACGGGAAGAGCCCGGACAAATGGACGTCATCCTTGTCGCAGTCAAAAAAGACATAATTAACGAATATATTACAGTTGTCAAAGAAGCCGGGCTTAATCCGTTAATCGTGGATGTAGATGCCTTTGCTCTTGAAAATATGTATGAAATTAACTATGAAATCGAACCGGACAGGAATATAGCTCTCGTCAATATCGGGGCGAGCACAATCAATATGAACATTCTTAAAGGCGGCACATCCGTGTTTACGAGAGACAGTTCTCTTGGAAGCAATCTGCATACGGAAGCTCTTCAGAAAGAATTCAGCGTGACCTATGAAAACGCAGAGAGACTTAAAAAGGGAGAACATGTTGAAGGCGTTGCTCCTGAGGATGTATTCCCTGTAATAGCCGCTGCATCGGAAGATATAATCAGCGAGATAGGCCGCTCGTTGGATTATTACAAAAGCACCACGCTGCATGAAGATATAAACGAGGTGATACTAAGCGGCGGCGGCGCGCTGATAAAGGAATTTCCGAGGACCCTTTCAGAGAAAATCGGGGTGGAATCAAAGGTGGCGGAACCTTTCAGGAATGTGTCTATCCCAAAAAAGTTTGATATGTCGTATATACGCGAGATGGCGCCGATGGCTGCTATTGCCGTGGGGCTTGCCCTCAGGAGGATTGGCGACAGATGATAAGGGTAAATCTCCTCCCGACAAAACGCAAGAAAAAACCAAAGGCAATTCCGGTATTTATTATCACCGGAACCTTACTCACTTTAGGAGCGATCATTTCATCGGGGTACCTTTTTTATTATTTAAACTCGGAACTGGCCTCTCTTCAGCAAAAGAAAAAAACCAATGAAACTCAAATTGCCGATTTAAAAAACAGGATAAAAGAGGTTCAGAATTACGAGGCGCAAAAGAAGACGCTTGAACAAAGAACAGGCGTAATAGAACAGTTGAAAAAAAACCAGAGCCTGCCGGTAAAAATCCTTGCGGAGATGAGCGAGGTTGTGCCAAATGGCGTCTGGATTAGCTCTATGTCTGTCTCAGGCACAACCATAAGTATAAGCGGGACAGCGTTTACAAACGAGGATGTTATCAATTATGAAAGAAACCTTAATAAATCCCAACTCTTCACAGATGTAAAACTGCCCGGGACTCAAAAGACTACTGCAGGAAAGATAATTACATACCAGTTTTCATTAACGTGTAAGGTGAAAGCGTCATAATGGCTCTCAAACTTAACATAAAGATTGACCTGAAAAAGATACCTAAGGGCGTGAAGATAGCTATAGCCGTTGCGCCTGCAGTTATCATAGCAGTGGTAACAGTGATAGTCGTCTGGATGCCTAAAAATAAGGAGATTAAAAAAGTAACGGCGGAAATATCTAAACAGAATAATGAAATAGCCAAAAGTCAGTCAATGGCGGCTAATCTGGAGATTCTGAAAATAGAAAATGAAAAACTCAAAAAAAGGTTTGCTAAACTTCAGGAAAGGCTTCCGGAAAAAGCAGAGGTTTCAAGCCTGATCATACAAATATCCGAAGAAGCAAGGAAATCAGACATTGATATATTATCGTGGAAACATGAACCGACAAAGGCTCATCCGAGCGGAATAGTTGAAGAAATCCCGTTTTCCCTAACCGTTACCGGCACGTATCATAATCTCGGATATTTCTTCGGAAACCTTACGCGGTTAAACAGGATAGTCAATATTTCTGACATAAAGCTTGGGAACCCAAAGGTGCAAAAAGATGAGGCAATACTAAATATAAGTTTAAAGGCGTCAACCTTTTCAGCTGTAAAGGGAGCGGGAAAATGAGAACAGCAATTTTATTGCTTATCATTACAACCTTTCTTTTTTCCGGGGCATGCAAGGGAAAGGCGCCTGCTTCAAAACCTGCGCCCGCAAAGGCCGCTGAAACTGCTGCCGCTAAAGGCGTGGAAACAAAAGATGCCAAGGCAGAAGATGAGGTCCATTTGTATGATAAAAAAGGCAAAAGAGATCCGTTTGTCTCATTAATCGCAAAAACCGAAGAAAAAAAGCCTAAAAAAGGACAGACTCCCCTTGAAAATTATGATGTCAGCGCGATTAAGGTATTGGGTATTATAGTAGGGGAGAAAGGCAATTATGCCTCGATAGTCTTGCCTGATGGAAAGGCATATACGCTGAAAGAGGGCATGACAATCGGACTTCACGAAGGGAAAATACAGAGCATAAACAAAGACCAGATTGTTATTAGAGAACTTATAAAAGATTATAAGGGAGTGATTAAGCCTAAAGAAACAATTTTAAGACTCCGCGAGAAGGAGGAGGAATGAGACACCAATCAGAAAACAAAAACCGGAATATAGGGCACAGAGCTCGGGGTAAAGGATACAGGCATAAGATTTTTTATCAGTGCTCGGCGCTGTGTATTCTATTTGCCATAGCTGCTTTTGGATGCGCAACCACAGGGGAACAGGCGGCAATTCCCGAGTCTCAGGGCTCTGTGCTGACCGCAATAGACATAACAGACAATAAGGTCGCTATTTCTGCGGATAAACCGTTCAAATACACGGTGTATAAATCGTCTGATCCCTATAAGGTAATTGCAGAGTTTCCTGATATGCGCCTTGGCATTGCTCCCGCCAAGATCAAATCAGACAAAAAAGGGATAACCGAAATTACGCCTTTGCAGGTGGAGCAACCCCTGTCAACCAGGCTTGAAATACTCCTGGCCTCGCCTGTAAGCGTGGAACCTATATATGAGGGCACGCTCCTGACACTTAATGTGGAAGAAGAGCCAAAAGCAGCCGAAGCTCCAAAGGCAGAGGAAAAAGTGCAGGAAGTTAAAGTGACGGAAGAAAAAATTGAGGAACCGGCAACAGCGGAGAAAACTGCTGAAACTGTAAAACCTGAAGAAAAAACAGCTATGCCAGAAGAACTTTCGCCTGCGACATCAATTACGCAGATAAACATAGAAAAAGCAGAGGACGCCGTAAAAGTCATAATAAAGGGAGATGGAGTTTTAAGCCCTAATGTGTTCCGGCTTGATAACCGCGCAGTCTTAGATATGCCAAATGTGACAATGGCAGCATCAGTGCCTGCCGCAGTGCCGCCTCTTAAAAACATAAGAGCAGGCAAATATAAAGATAAAACAAGGCTTGTGTTTGATTTAAAAGGAAAAATAGATTTTGACGTTACAGCAGCAGGGGATTCTGTGATAGTCTCATTCCCTATTCCTGAAAAAGAAAAATATGCGGCAAAAGCAGAAAAGAAGGCTGAATCCGCAGTGGGCGGAGAGATCAAAATAGAAGCAAAAGTTGGAAGTATGGAAACTGAAAAACCAGCTGAAGGCAAATACAAAGGCCAGAAGATTTCCCTTGATTTTCAGGATGCAGACATAGGGCCGATATTCAGGCTTCTGGCTGATATCAGCGGATATAATTTTGTTATTGACCCTGCGGTCAAAGGAAAGATTACCCTGAAGCTTATCAATGTGCCGTGGGATCAGGCGCTTGATATAATACTTCAGACATTTGCGCTTGGAAAGCAGGAAGAAGGCAACATCATATGGATTGCTCCTGTCAACATGTTTGCCAAAATGGCCGAAGATAAAACAAAGGCAAAGGATGTTGAGGAAAAGGCAGAAGATATTGTACAGGAAATTGTGAGGATAAACTATGCTACTGCTGCTGATATAAGCAAGGCTATTACGGACGCCAAAATAGTTAGCAAGGACAGCAAAGACAGAGGCATAACAATGGATACAAGGATGAACACTCTTATTATAAAGGACACTCAAAAGAACATTGAAAAGATAAAAGCGCTTGTAAAGGTAATGGATGTTGCAAAACCGCAGGTAATGATAGAGGCAAAAATAGTAGAAGTAGGAAGCAGTTATAGCGAAACTCTCGGGATAAGATGGGGTGGAACAATTTCAACAACTCAATGGGGAGGACCAGGAAGCCAGACAACAGTAGGCGGCAACTTCTCTGTTAATACCCCCACAGTAACTGCTGGTCCTTCTACAACAAATCCCGGAGGAGTTCTTGGGTTGACTATTGGTAGCGCAAATACTGCAACTGTAAGCATATCACTCTCCGCTCTTGAGTCAATCGGAAAATCAAAAAGGTTGTCAAATCCGAAGGTGATGACAATGGATAATGAGGCAGCTACCATACAGCAGGGCGTAAGCATTCCTGTTTCAACTGTCAGCGCTGAAGGCACAAAGACAGAATATGTTAATGCGACCTTGAGTCTCGGAGTTACGCCAAAGGTTACGCCTGACGGTTATGTTCAGATGAAGATAAATGCAACCAATAATGCGCTCGGAATACTCACGCCTCAGGGCTATTCGATTGAGACAAAGAGCGTAACTACTCAGGCGCTTGTAAAAAACGGCGATACTCTGGTTATTGGGGGAATTTATACAACAAATACAACAGAAGGGACGGAAGGCGTCCCCCTGTTAAGCAAAATTCCTCTTTTGGGCTGGCTGTTTAAGACAAAGACACAAACAGGCCCTAATGTCACGGAGCTGCTGGTTTTCATAACTCCGACCATTGTTACTAAGCCATAAGGATGGCTCTTAGATTTCTTACCTCAGGCGAATCGCACGGCAAAGCCCTGACAGGAATCCTTGAGGGGATTCCGTCCGGGCTTTTTGTTTCTGCTGACAACATAGACAAAGACCTCAGAAGAAGACAGGGGGGGTACGGCCGCGGAGGCCGGATGAAAATTGAGTCAGATAACGCTGAAATCCTCTCCGGTGTGCGTTTTGGTAGAACCGTAGGGTCTCCCATAAGCATTCTTATAGAAAATAAGGACTGGGAAAATTGGCAGGACATTATGAGTGCGGAGTTAGGAGTCAAGGGTTCTGAAACAAAAGAAGTCACAAGGCCAAGGCCCGGTCACGCAGACCTTGCCGGGGCAGTTAAGTATGACACTCACGATATGAGAGATATTCTTGAACGCTCAAGCGCAAGAGAAACAGCAATGAGAGTCGCGCTCGGAGCAATTGCAAAAAAATTTCTAGCAGAATTTGATATTAAGATTGGAAGTTATGTTATACAGATAGGAAGTATTAAGATGCAAGATGCAAGATGCAGGCAACACCCCCCTCAGTCCCCCCTTGATAAGGGGGGAAGTGAAGGGGGGTATCATGCATCGGGTATCATGTATAATGACCTATTCAAAGCCGCTGAGAAGTCGCCGGTAAGATGTCCTGATAAAAAGGCTTCACAAAAAATGGTCACCTTAATTGACAAGGCTATAAAAGAGGGAGATTCCCTAGGTGGAATCTTTGAAATATTCGTGACCGACGCCCCTATTGGCCTCGGCAGCTATATTCAGTGGGACAAACGGCTTGACGGAAGGCTCGCACAGGCATTGATGTCAATTCAGGCTATTAAGGGTGTTGAAATAGGCATGGGCTTTGAGATGAGCAACAAATATGGCTCAGAGGTTATGGATGAAATATTCTATCGTTCCAAATTTTACCGCAAGACGAATAATGCAGGCGGCATCGAGGGCGGGATGACAAACAGCATGCCAGTAATAATAAGGGCTGCAATGAAACCTATCCCCACTTTAAGAAGGCCTCTTCAGTCTGTTGATATAAACACAAAGAAACCTATTAAAGCGGCTTACGAACGCTCTGATGTTTGCGCCGTGCCTGCTGCAGGGGTTGTAGGCGAGGCAATGACAGCGCTTGTTATTGCCGAGGCGTTTCTTGAAAAGTTCAGCGGTGACAGCATGTCAGAGGTTAAGAGAAATTATAATTCCTATCTGAAATATCTCTCAAAATTCTAAGGAGAGTTTCCACCGTATAAAAGAGGTTGGTCCTCGCTTACCGTGATATTTTTGGACAGTTCTAAAGCTCATTGCGCTACATCCTCGAAACTCACCCTTCGGGTTCAAACAGTCGAGGCTGTTCCGCCAGAGGCGGACGCTTCATTTCGCTAAGAACTGTTACCCAAAAATATCAATATCGCTCAAACCAACCTCTTTTATATGATTGGGTTTATTGACATAATCTCAAATATAATGAAAAATATCGGCATGAAAAATAT
>Ga0172371_10003244_pt1 | contig 25323 bp, 32 predicted proteins | sample Lak12m_FD_114543 | JGI IMG/M metagenome (GOLD analysis project Ga0172371, IMG submission 114543) | Freshwater microbial communities from Kabuno Bay, South-Kivu, Congo - kab_022012_12m | ecosystem: Environmental > Aquatic > Freshwater > Lake | place: Democratic Republic of the Congo: South-Kivu... | reverse complement strand
GCTAAAATTATGGAACTTCGGTATCGCTTAGGTCACAAGGCTGTCAAAGAACAAGCAATAAGAAAAGCTAAAAGGCTATCATATGTCGCTTAATTTTTTCCAGAAAAAAATGGACTTGACCCTATAGTCATTGCCCGTAATGCTTTATTCAGTCCCTTTTCAATATCTTTAACTTTTAACATCAATGCACACTCATTGGGATGCGAACAAACTTTTTTTTCTAGCAAACAGCCCATAATATTTATTTTCCCTCTAAATATTTCTATTATATTTACAATACACAAACTTGAAGGCTTTACATTTAAGATAAATCCTCCACCTTTTCCTTTTAAGGATTTCAATATTTTATGCTGATTTAAAACTTGCAAAATTCTTCTTAAAAAAGCCCTGCGTAGATTCAATTTCTTTACTAATTCATTTACCGGAACTACCCTATCGGGATATTGAGCAAAATAAAGGAGCGATTTAATCGCGTAGTGGGTATTTTTAGTAACTAATCTCATATTAGCTATAAATTTTTAATGCGCAAAATTCATCTCCGCACATAGAACAACCGCCTTTTTTCAGCCTCGGGGTTTCGTTAAGAATTTCTTTAAATTTTTTTCTATCAATAGCGTATTCCAACATTTCAGCCCAATTAAAATCGTTCCTTGCCTTTGACATCAATCTATTATGCGAAATTGCCTTTTTGTTACCCCGGGCGATATCCGCAATGGAAGCAGCAATCTTTGTAACCACGACACCCTGACGGACATCTTCAGCATCCGGCAACCCGATATGCTCTTTAGGCGTAACATAACAAAGAAAATCCGCTCCAAAATAACCAGCCAAAGCGCCTCCTATGCTACAGGCAATGTGGTCATAACCTGTAGCTGTATCTATAGGGAGAGGGCCTAAGACATAAAACGGAGCGCCATGGCAAATTTTTTTCTCTAATTCCACATTATTTTTTATTTCATTTAAAGGGATATGCCCCGGGCCCTCTATTATTACCTGCACGCCTTTATGCCTTGCTTTTAAGGCGAGCTTGCCTAAAACTTTTAACTCATAAATTTGAGCCTTATCTGTCGAATCAGCGATACAACCCGGCCTTAATCCATCTCCTAAGCTTATGGTTACATTATATTCCTTAGCGATATCTAAAATTTCATCAAAATATTCATAAAGAAAGTTTTCTTTCTTATTTTTTACCATCCAATTAAGCAAAAAAGAACCGCCTCTTGACGCCACTGGGATTAATCTTTCTTTAACCATGCCTAATGAAGCCTTTGTGACACCGGCGTGAACCGTAACAAAATCAACGCCTTCTTTTGCATGCTGTTCAAAAATTCTAAGGTAATCTTTTATTGTCATGTCTTGAGGATTGCCGGATTCAATAACCGCCTGATAGACAGGCACTGTTCCTACGGGCCGCGGGCAATTTTCGATAATAGCATTTCGCATTTTATTGATATCGGCAAATTTATCTGTAACTGTCAAATCCATTACCGCATCAGCTCCCGCTTCTATAGCAATTTTAAGTTTTTTTAATTCTTTAGATAAATTAAAATCTATCGAGGAAGAACCGATATTAGCGTTAACCTTCACTGTTAAATCCTTACCGACAGCTATAGGTTTTATGTTTTTGTGATTTTTATTCGCTAAAATAACCGCTAAGCCTTTTGATATATTCTTTCTTAATAAATTGATATCAATATTTTCTTTCTTGGCTATATATGGCAGCATTTTATTTTTTTCTTCTCTCATCTTTTGAAGCCCCCGCTATCTGAACAAAAAAACTTGTCGCATCTTTCAACCCTGCCGCAGTAAAATAAATATTCATATCTCGGCATATATTACCTTCTATTTTTTAACTTAAATTCAACTTTCTCCCAAAACTGTAAATAATCGATAATCAATTTACCGTTAAGGTGATCTATTTCATGCTGTATGGCCCTGGCAAAAATTCCTTTAGTTTCTAACTTTACAAGTGTGCCATTTTCATCCAACCCTTTTACAATCGCTTCAACCGGCCTTTTTATCTCAACTTCTAAATCAGGAAAACTTAAACAACCTTCTTTCATAACATCTGCTCCTTTCAAAGAAAGAATTTCCGGATTAGCTAATTTTATGATAATGCCGTCGAATTCAACAACAATGATCCTTTCAAGGATGCCTACTTGCGGCGCGGCAAGGCCTATACCCACAGACTTCCTCATCATAAAAAGCATTTGCTTAAAAATGTGCTTTTCCCTTTTAGTCACCTGCCTTACCGGTTTACACTTTTTATGCAAAATATTATCTGGATACTTTTTTAGCTCTAAAATTTGCATTTTTTGAATTATTAAGCAGTACAATGTCGCCAAGCTTACAATTAGTTTCTTTAGCCACAACCGGGCACTTGACCATAAACAAGAAAAAAATAGACCTTTTTTGCCTTGATAAAGATTCGAAATTCCCTTGACCTTTGCTAATTACCATATCAGAGTTATTATAAATTTTTCTAAACTCCTTTGAACACAAAGAAAGGATTGTTCCCGGCGTATCTGCGCCATTAGAAATTACCCGAACAAGCTTATCAATCCCGCAAACTTTAGCATCTTCATACAAGGCATCATTTATAATAGGTTTTTCTTTAACCGCGTAATAGATAACCTTATCGGGATAAATTCTTTGTATCGCTTCAATCAAAATACGGTCAAAGACTACTTCGCCAGCATTATCAGCCAGGTATAAAATATTCTTTGCCTTTTTCAAAGCTTTTTTAATTTCTGAATAGTGGAATATAGATTTTTTATAAACATTTTTATTTTCCTCGGAAAGTATTTTTTTTAACTCAAACCTTATATTTAAGTTATTTTTTGCGCCAAAATCTATAATATTTCCGGCAATAGCTAATTCTAATGCCGTTAAAAGCTTGTCTTTTGAACGGTCTACTTTATTTCTTAATTTCCCTAACAACTTTAAAGCACAGCGATTACTTTTCTGTTTTATCTCTTTATAAGGATCACTGTCCGGGCGCAGATTTCTTAAAATACTGTAACCAAACCGGGCTACTTCAGGAGGGCTGGCGCGAAGCGAAATTTTTGGTATTCTTCTCGCAAATTCATCTATAATTTGTTTTTGCTGCCTTAGGCTCACCCCGGCCATTCTTGCGCCTTCAAGCGCCTGCCGGAAAAAACAAGGGATACAATCTAAATAAGTTATCATTAAATTTTACCCCGCCTTGCCAAAGTATCTTTATCGCTGATTGGTTTAATATCTTTTTTCGATGCTTCGTAAACTGACATTGCGTTTAGCCCTTTAAAATATTCTTTTATTCTAACTAACTCTTTTTTTGGCAGCGCTTTTACCCCACATGGCCTAAGCGGTGTATTGATTTGAACTTCGTCAGGGTTAATTTCTTTTATAATCTTTGCAATTTCTTTTACGGATTCTTTATTTTCTTCCATAAACATAACCTGTAATGCTAATTTTCCTTTATATAAATTTTTAAATTTTTTTATCGCGGAAACGACATCATCAAATGAAATATCTCCAAACGGATGGTTGATTGCTTCAAAAACCTCCTGCGAACCAGTATCGAGCTTAGCCGCTACTAAATCAGCGGACAACAGATCTTCCTGAACATCTTCTCTGTACAGTAAAGAAGAATTAGTCAAAACCGCTACCTTATTTTTTCGGATTCTTTTTACTTCCCTTATCATGTCACCTAAATTCTTGGCGAGTGTCGGTTCTCCCGCTCCGGAAAACGTAATATAATCTATTTCTACCTGCGGCAACAAATTGAGTTCCTCAATAATTGCGCTAACAGGAACATATACCTTTCTCTCATCGCTAAAAAATATTGTTGGGCCCAGTTGGCAATAAACACAATCAAAACTGCAGATTTTTTTCTCTTCGGAAATCGGGTCCACTCCTAAAGAACTACCTAACCTCCAGGAAGGCACAGGGCCATAAATATACTTAAATGTTGGATTCATTTTTTTCTCCAAGAGAAACCTCTATCTTGCGCACTATTTCCATAAAAGCTAACGCGGAGATTGACTTATCCTGGAAAGAAACAAAAGGCGTGCCTGCGTCAGCAAGTTCCACAAATTCCGGATTAAACGGAACTCTGCCTAAAAAGGGAATTTTTAATTCCTGCGAGGCTTTTTCTCCGCCACCCTTTTTAAAAATATTTATTTCAGTTTGGCAGTTCGGGCAAATAAAACCGCTCATATTTTCTATAATACCTGTTACCGGTATTTTGATTTCTCGCGCGAATAAAACACTTTTTCGCGCATCCAATATGGCGACGTCTTGAGGCGTAGTAACAATAATTGCACCACTAACATTAGGCATCAACTGGCAGGCGCTTAAAGGCTCATCGCCTGTGCCGGGAGGAGAATCAATAACAAGGTAATCAAGCTCTCCCCAGTTTACATCAGCTAAAAATTGCCGGATAACCGCGGCCTTTATTGGCCCGCGCCAAATAATCGGCTGATCAGGATCATAACCGGTAAGAGCAAGACTGACAGCCTTAAGATTGTTGCTCACCTCAACTGGTTCAATGCCCGCTTCTAAATTATAAAGGGATTGTTTTTCTATCCCGAGCATCTTAGCTATGTTAGGCCCATGGATATCAATGTCTAAAATTCCGGTTTTTTTGCCGGAAAGCGATAACGCATAAGCAAGATTTACCGCAACTGTTGTTTTGCCCACCCCGCCTTTACCGCTCATAACAATAAGGGCGTGCTTAACTTTAGCCATTTTATCTTTAAGGCGCTTTTCTTGTTCTAATACTTCTTTTTCATTCATCATTCCCACATCAGACTCCTTTAAAAACTTAAGGTTTCAACAAATAATCCGCTATTGCTTTATGAAGCGCACTTACCGCCAAAATCGAACAATGAAGGTAATTCTGCGGCAGGTTTTTCAATTCTTCAATAACCTGCTGCGGCGAAATCCTTAAAGCTTCATTGAAAGATTTGTTTAAAGCAAACCGTGCCGCTATTGCGCCGCAGGCTTTAGTGAATACGCATCCTTCAGTATGATATTTAATTTGCGTTATAACATTGTTTTCAATAACCAAATAAAACTCCATTTCATCGCCGCATAAACCTCTCATATAGGCGGAGCCCGAAGCATCGTTCATTCGCCCAAAATATGCCTCATCTTGAGACAATTTAAGGATATTAGAAGGAATGATTATTTCTTTGCCCATATCAAACAAATATATTAAATAGTTTCCGGGGAATACCTACAGCAAGCCTATCGCGGCCGATATCCGCAAATTTCCTTGAGTCTGAACAACCGAATGAAATATTAATTTTTTCTTCTAAAAACGACTTAACGGCAACATTGCCGCAAAGCGCCATCATACTGCCTAATGAAACTTCCGCGTTTTTCCCCTTATAGCTATTAAATACCTTGATTATTTTCATCATCTCTTGCGGGGCAACGCAGGAAATTACCAAATCCGGTTCATTGTCGGTGTTTAACCCGATAGAACTAAAGGGCTTCTTAAACCGTGGAACATCTGATAATAGCGATTCTAAAACTTTATCGCTGACCTTACATTTATTCCGGCAACTGTCTAAAAGTCGGTTATCGAATTTTTCCTTCCAGCCAAATACGTATTGCGCGCTTTCGCAGGAAAGATTTTCTTTAGTTAATATGACCGGTTGAGTGACGGCCAATTTTATCGCTTCACAGAAACGGATATTTTTTGGTTGAGCAATATGGCTCAAACCGGGATCTTTCTCATAAAATTTTACTTTTATCCACTGGCTGCTGAATTTTTCCGAAAACTTTCGATTCATTTTTCTTCCTCCTTATATAATTACTTGGCGATAACTAAGCTACTTGGGCTTCAAAACGAGTGTAAGTTTCAGGCAAAACCGGAAGCTGCGATTCTACCATATAATATGCCGAAACATCACCTATAAAAATAGGTTTCCCGCACTTACGCGAAGATATTAAATATTTCTTTTTATTATCAATATCGTCAAAACCCTGACTGCAACCGGAAATGAAATCTACGCCGGTATCGCTTATTACAAAAACAGGCATTAATTCAGAAAGCTGCAATCTCGCGAGCGGGCCGATAACTTGGCATGTTTCATTAGATGTACAACTCCAAGCAAGATCAGCGTATTGGATTATCGTTTCAAGCGTTTCTTTTTTTACCCCATTGGTACAGACAACCAAAGAAATAATTTTAACGCCATAACATTTTTCTATATCTTTTAGCCTCGCTAGATTGTCCGCGGAATATGCGTCAATAGTAACCGCTATAGCCTTGTAACCCATTTCCGCGGCTTTACGCACGCCTTCAAACTGATCAATTATGGCGCTGTCTGAAACTATATGGCATCCACGCGATATAAGCCGTTTCATCGTTTCAATAATCGGGGATGTCCTGATAAGATTATGCATTCGCGCGCCTATGCCCTGGACGGTTTCCGCAGAATCACTGATTACCGTGCCTGCGCCATCACATACTATAACCGCAGCATCAATAACTTTACGGCGCAAAGCAAACATTAACATTTCAGAAGCCCCATAAGGAACCTGGACTTTCTGAATATCAAAATTCCTCTTCGGAGTAAAAAATCCGTATTCTTGAATTTTAAACTCTATTATTTTTCTTATAGCCTGTTTAATATTTTCTTTATCAATTTTAGCGCCTCGTAATTCCTTGTAAAAATGGCTCGCTAATGGGCAATAACGGATACCTGGATCGCTCACAAAAATGACATTGCCTTTTGATACACTGATAAAAGAAGAAAAATATTTCAAAACGTGAAAATCATTTCTATCTATAGGATCCATATTTCAAACCTGTAGTTTTTCCCAAATCCAACGAATTTGGTTTTTGACCGGGGTATCTTTATATTCCATGATAGTTTTACCTTCGACCATTGCTTCTACCACAGTTTTATCAAATTTTATCTTCCCAATTAACGGAACTTCATTTTTTCGGCAATATTCTTCAATCTTATCTGACATCTCAGAATTTAAATCATATTTATTGATTATTAACTGTGGTGGAACCTGAAAATGCTTGGCAACCTCTATAACTCTTTCAGCATCATGCAAACCGGATAAAGTAGGCTCGGTTACTACCAAAGCGCAATCTATACCGGAAAGCGAGGCGATAACCGGACAGCCTATGCCCGGGGCACCGTCAATAATTACCCAATTACAATTATTTTTTTCCGCCAATTCTTTCGCCTGTTTTCGAACCAGAGAAACAAGTTTACCGGAATTCTCCTCGGCTATCCCAAGTTTTGCATGTACCATGGGACCAAAACGCGTATCGGAGATAAACCATTCTCCGGCAAGATTTTCTTCCATCTTTATGGCATTTACCGGGCAAATATGGCTGCAAAAACCACAACCCTCGCAAGACACAGGATCAATCATAAAACTATCGCTTATAGCATTAAATCTACAAACTTCAATGCATTTCCCGCATTGCTGGCAGATTTTTTTATCAATTGACGCGCTTAACCCGCTTCTGAAATCATGGCGTTCTTTAATTTTTGGCTGTAATAATAAATGCAAATCCGCAGCGTCCACATCGCAATCAGCCATAACTTTATTTTTTGCTAAAGCGGCAAGCACTCCTGTAATTACAGTTTTGCCAGTGCCGCCTTTTCCGCTAATAACCACAATCTGCTTCATATAATTTTACCTTTGTTATATCTTTCCATACACGTCTTGAGCGGCCAGCACAATCGGATACATTGTTGGCGCGCTAGTTAAATAAGGATGAGTTGCAACCTGTAAAGTTTCCAGCTCCGTAGCTGACATCCGTTTTTGGATAGCAATGCCTATAACATTTATCATTTGGGCACAAGACATCCCGCAGCTTATCTGACCCCCCAAAATAATACCTGACTGTTTGGAAAAAATTAATTTTATCTTCCCCTTACAAGTTCCCGGCAAGGTCGCGGGATGCTTGTCAACATCGTCTATACTGCCCACGACAATTTCAAAACCTTCCTTAAGGGCGGTTTCTTCGGTAAGCCCTGCTGAACCTAAAACAAGCCCGTCAATATAGGTAGAATAGATAGCAATCGTACCTTTGTTCTCACGAATAACTTTTATCTGATAAAGATTTGCTCCCGCTATTCTTGCTTCAGCCGTCGCAGTAGAAGCCAACATTACAGGAATCGCTTTACGGGTATAAAAATCCCTTTTGCAGGAACAATCACCAATCGCGAAAATATCCGGATCCACTGAAGTCCGCATATACTCATCGGTTAAAATGCCTTTACAAGAACCAAGCTCCAGACCGGCATCTACGGCCATTTTTACACTCGGCTTCGCGCCAACGCCAAGAATAACGCCTTCCACGGGGATTTCTCTACCATCATTAAATCTTACTTTTTCAACTTTATTCTGGCCAATTATTTCTTTAACTCTCGTATTAGTTAAAACAGTAACCCCTTTTTCTTCTAAACGCGCCTGGGCCATCTGTGAAAATTCAGGATCAAATGAATTAGCCAATAAACGCGGTAGCATTTCTACCAAAGTAACTTTTATCCCCTTTAATTTAGAAAGTTCATCGACAAATTCAACGCCGATAAACCCTCCGCCAATTACTAAAACATTTTTACAGCGTTTAATTTGTTCTATAACACTCTTTAAATACCCCATTTCTTTATTTACCGGATAAACTCCTTGTTTATCTATACCTTTAATGGGCAGGATTAACGGTGTTGAGCCGATTGCTAAAACTAATTTTTCATAAGAGTAGATAGCCTTATTTTCGGTCTCGATTGTTTTTTCTTTTCTGTTTATCCTCAAAGCCCTGTCAACAACTATCTCAACATTACTCTTCTCCAAAGAAACCATTCCTAATTTATTCTCTTCGGGATTATTGAGGCTTGAAAACATATAGGGAATTCCACAAGGGATGACACCATCAGCAATATCTTTAATTACCATAATACTTTTGTCAGGATAATATTTTCTTGCGGTTATAGCACATACAACCCCTGCGGGCCCAGCGCCGATAATAAGAATATCTGTTTTTTTATTCATTTTTTCTCCGATAATTGGACTGCATTTAATATGCTTGCGGCTTTTTTTACACACCCCACACAGGAAACCTTTCTTAGTTTACGTATGTCTGAACAATATACCGAACCAGCATGATCGCTAAATGTCTTAAAGATTTCTTTAGTTTTAGCATTCCCTATTTGGCACAAAATTATTTGTGCCGCGTATAAAGCACCGCATACGCCTTCAGGGGCCTTGCCGTAACCTGTTGAATCAAGAGCCGTGATAAAATCATTGGATAAACCAAATTTTTCTTTAAAAGCTTGCGCGACAGCCTGGCCGCAATTAAGCCTCGGGTTACCTTCCAAACCTATAAAAAAAACTACGGCTTTTTTAACCAGCATTTTTATTTTCCTTAATTAGTGAGTGAACTCTCTTGAAAAGGCTTTGAAAATCTTTTTTATATTCCGGAAACGCTTTAACCATAGGCTCTCCCTTGGAATAGACAATAGCTATTTCCTTTTTAAACGGTATCCTCATCAATACAGGGATATTTTCTTTTTTGCAATATTCATCGGTTTTATTATTTCCTAAATCTGCGCGGTTTATTACTACCCCAAAAGGAATTTTTAATTTCCTTAGGACTTCTACCGCTAAAACCAAATCATTTAAACCAAAAGGTGTTGGTTCAGTAACTAATATGCAAAAATTACTACCCTTAACTGAAGCAACTACAGGGCAAGATGTTCCTGGAGGAGCGTCAATAATCACGGTTTTTTTAGGATTAATATTATCTTTAACCTGGCGGATAAGCGGCGGAGACATTGCTTCGCCGACATTAAGTTTTCCGTGAATAAATTCAAGCTCTTTGCAATTGCCAGATTCTACTACGCCAATTTCCCTGTTTACCTCTTTTATCGCGCCTTCAGGGCAAAGAGCGCTGCAAGCGCCGCAGCCATGGCACAACTGTTCGAATATCAAAGTGGTTCCTTTCTTTCTATCCTGCCCGGGGATAACTGCTATCGCGTTATAAACACAAATTTTGGCGCATTTACCGCAATAAGTGCATTTTGATTTATCGATTTTAGGGACAGGTATATAGGCCAGCTGCCTTTTTTTAAAATCGGGTTTAAGAAAAATATGGGCGTTTGGCTCCTCAACATCACAATCAAGAAACTGTACATTATCCAACGACAATGCCAAATTTACCGCGATTGTAGTCTTACCGGTCCCGCCTTTACCGCTTGCGACTGAAATAATCATATTAGTTGATGATAAGCAATTAAAACTTCCTGATATTGGCTCTTATGTTTTTCTATTTTAAAACTTTTCATGGCCAGATATTTTTCTATATCCCACATAGTAACTGTACTTACCTGATGAATATTGCCTTCTTTTTTATGTATTACATCCATTAACCGAAAACCATCCAGAGTAAAATCGCTTAAGATGAACCTGCCTTCAAAAGAAAGCACGCGGATAAGTTCATCAATAACCTTATAGGGGCTTATAAGATGATGGAGTGTATTGACGGAAAAAACCATATCAAACATTTTATCCCCAAAACTTAAATGCTCGCCATTTTCAATCCTGAAATCAGCTAAATTATCTAAACCAAAATATTTTAAATTAAGCTTCGCAATTTTTTGTTCTTCCGCGGAAATATCGAAGGTAGTAAACCGGTAGCCTTGCTTAGCCAAACTAAGCGCAAAATGCCCCTTACCAGTCCCGGCTTCTAAAATATCTCCATAAAAAGGGTGAGCTTTCGCAATAATAAAATCCCGCTCTTTATCAATATCGCAGCCGAAACTTTTATATAAATCTTTTCGCTCTAAATATCTTTGATGGTTTTCTAAAACTTCTTTTTCCAATGCCTGTCCTTATTCTCTTATCATCCTTGTTCCACATTTAAGGCAATTCATAGAATAACAAGGTACGCCTACCTGATGAGGCACTGTCATACCGCAACTAGGGCAAACACAATTCCCTGTCGGGCCTGCCCCCTGCCTATTACCACCCATGCGCCCTCTTCCTGAACCTCTACCAATACCCTTGCCTCTACCTGTCATCGGCCCTTGGCCCATTGGCCCAGTTCCATCTCCTCTTGGCATATCAATCACCTCCTAATCGTGTTCATCAAACATCTTATCTTGTACAGAATCGTTCTTCCTGAGCCATTCTATAAGCATTGCTGTATGTTCTTTTTCTTCATTCATATTATGCGCGAGAATTTTCTTTAATGATTCATCGTTTGTTGCGTCAATACGTTCCTGATAAAAATCTATTGCTTCAAGTTCTTCTCTCAAAGACTTCCTTGCTCTTTCCAAATCAATATGCTTTGGATCTATTTTTTCAATCGGCTCAAAAAATGGCATAATCTACCTCCTATATCATTGAAATTGCTTCGCGTGGACATTGAGGAGCGCAAGCCCCGCACTCCACACAATCATTACTAATCACAGCCTTTTCATTCTCTATTTTTATAGCATTAACCGGGCACGTATCTTTGCACGCGCCACATCCGTTACATTTATCTTTATCTACTTTCACTGCCATAAACACTCCTTACGCAATATAGTGTACACCGGCCTATCTAATAAGGCCGGGTGTTCTTATTTTTTCTTTCCCGGCAGGCCAAAGTGCGAACCGACGCTTGGACCGGAAACTGGCTTAAATTCCCCTTTTTTATACTTCTCAATAGTTTCTTTAACAGTCCCTGACGCTCCAATAAAAATTTCTATACCCGCGGCTTGCAATGTTTGAAAAGCATTGGGACCGGCATTCCCCGTAACTACAGCTTTAGCTTTTTTAGACGCAACTAACTGCGCTGATTGTATGCCTGCTCCGCCCATTGAATTAATATTTGAATTCTCAATAGCTTCAAACTCTAAAGTATCAGTATCAATAATAATAAAATATTGACACCTGCCAAATCGCGGGTCTACTTTAGAATCTAGGTTATTTCCTTCGGACGTAATACATATTTTCATAATTATAGCCTCCGATTAATGCTCGCAATCTTCTTTGTTCGGATGATCGCATTCTCCTTTTTCCAAACCATAACCCTTACCCGCGCCAGGCTTACAAAGGCTTTCGCCGCCTTCTAAAGTGTCTTTTTTTAGTTGCTCTATTACTTCATCAATCTTTCCGCTTACCCCCACAATAGCCTTAATATTATATTCCTCAAAAAATGAGGTTGCCCGCATCCCCATACCTCCGGCAACAATACAATTTACGCCTTGCTGGTGCAAAAACTGCGGGATAGCGCCTGGCTGATGCCCTGGGTTTGCCACCTCTGTTTTTTTAGTTACCTTACCATTCTCGATATCAACAAGAGTGAAGGTTGGGCATCTGCCAAAATGAGCAGATACAAAATTTCCGTCCGTAGATATGGCTACACGCATAATTACTCCTTTTAATCAATAATTAGAATAGGGGGAATAGAAATCAATCCCCACCCCCCCTATTCTTAGTTATTCATCTTTGTTTTCCTGTGTCTGGGTTTTCTCCAAAGTTTCTATGCGACTTTGAATGTCTTCAAGTTGTTCCTTTAAAACCACAGCTTCATTCTTTAACGCCTCCGCCTCTTGCTTTGGAGTAAATTCCTGTTCATAGGGATAAAAAGGATTCGCTCCGCCGCCAAAAGCAGGATATCCATAACCTGCTCTCACCCAACCGGGAAGCCCGGTAGCGTAATACCAATTCCTAAAACCTCTGCCTCTACCGCCACCGCGGCCAAAAAATCCTCTTCCTCTACCAAAATAACCTCCGCCGGGAATTGAATTAGCGTATCCAGGTATACCGAAACCAGCGCAATAACCAGCGCCTCTACCTGTCATCGGCCCTTGGCCCATTGGCCCAGTTCCATCTCCTCTTGGCATATTAAACACCTCCTTGTCTATCTTTTTACTTTTAATATTCTCGAAATCTAATTTTTTAATACAATACCCCATACCTTTTCCAGTAAACGGCCCCTTACCTGCGGGCCCAGTTCCATCAAACCTTGGCATAGCCATCACCTCCGCTTATTGTTAATGAAAACCATTTTCATCAATAGAGAAAAAAATAATATCCATTATGTTTTCTTGCTACACTTATTACACAATCCATAGAATTGAATTAAATGGTTGCTGATTTTAAAATTATATTTCCTGGATAAACCTTTTTCCGTTTCTTGCAGCAATTTAATTTCCTCATCGATAAAATCCGTATAATCAATTACTCTATTACAGGAAGTACAAACCAAATGATGGTGGTGATTATTCTTTTTCGGGCCCTCTGCTAATTCATACCTCGCTCTTCCGTCGCCGAAATCGAACTTAAATACTAAGCCTAAATTAACCAGTATGTCTAGCGTCCTGTAGATTGTAGTCAAGCCGATATTGGAATGCGTGGGATGGACCTTCATATAAATATCTTCAGCGCTTAAATGTTTTTCGGCCTTGGATAACACATCAAGAATGGCTTCGCGGCCAAGGGTAATTCTGTAACCGCAGCCCCTGAATTTCCCCTGCCACCATGGTGAGCCTATACAATTTCTATTTGGCATAGATACTTTTGTTTAATGGTTGTTATTGGAAATGGTTTCCATTATTAATATACCATTTATATTCTTTTTTGTCAAGAAACAAGTTATAGAAAAGAATAAGGAAACCAACAAGGCAGTCTATAAAAATTTTGATGGTTTATAGTGAAAAATAGATTTATATTAATTTTTTGTCGGCAAAGCTGAAACACTTACTGTCACCTATATGGAAAATAAGACCACCGGTATTACAGAGTTTTTTAAGCCTTTTGGTGAAAGATACATCCTCTTTTCTAGTTTATCTGCCGCCAAAAAGGCTGTAGCATAAAACTAGAAGAACGATACTGGTTACAACAACATACATTCTGTCCCGCTGACGGGAAAATGCGAATATTGAAAGTATAACCCTTGCTATCGGTGTAGCAATCAATACAAGAAGCCCAAGCTGTATCAAACCTCGCCCGTGAAGGGAGAATGCATGCTTGATGATTGCGCCTACATGACGTAATTCTTCCGGTTCTCCGTTAAAGGTTTTAAACTCAGGTAGGCCTAAGCCCTGGCGCAATAGATAAATTATACCGCCTAGAACAACCAAAAAAGCTGCACTGACAACGCCGGCTCTTAAGAGATTGCCGATAAATATTTCTACCCGGTGGTCGGTCCAAGGTTGTTTTTGTTCTGTCATATTAAATACGCCCCTTTATTCCTGAATATATCATCTCAACCGCCAACAATAAAATAATTGCGCTAAACATTATGCGTAATTTTTTCGTTTCTGCCCGAAACAAATGCCGCGCGCCTAAAAGCGAACCCAATAAAACCCCCAGCATTACCGGCATAGCTAAAACAGGGTCGATGTATCCGCGATTCAAATATATACCTGCGCCGGCTGCAGCGGTAACACCAATCATAAAGTTGCTTGTCGCAGTAGAAACCTTAAAAGGTATGCGCATAGCCTGGTCCATGGCAAGCACCTTAACCGCTCCGGAGCCTATGCCAAGTAATCCGGAAATACTTCCGGCTAAAAACATTATACAAAAACCAACCGGCACTCCCTGCACATGATAGGATTTAAAACCTCCGGGAACAGGATATGAGCCGTCAAATTTTAGGCGAGTAGCGAGCGGATCCGGCTTAATCGCTAATGCCGGTTCTTTTATGCGTTTAATCGTAAGATAGGAAGAATGCATAAGGATAAGGCCAAAAATTATTGCAATCACAGGCGTGGATAATTTTGTAGCGACAAAGGCTCCTAGCAGCGCTCCTACTGTAGTTGCAACTTCTAAAAACATTCCGATACGAATATTGCTGAATCCCTCTTTAACGTATGCTGAAGCTGCACCGGAAGAAGTGGCAATAACCGAAATAAGCGAAGCACCGATAGCATACCTGATATCTACTCCGAAAACAAGAGTGAGCAATGGAATAATGACCACTCCTCCGCCAAGCCCGGTTAACGCGCCAAGAAAACCGGCAATTAACGAAGCAAGCCAGATAAGGATGGTAAAAGTCAGAATATTCATATAAATTCTAAACCAAATTATTATCGCATGGCCTAGGATTTAAAACAATTTTAATCTCATCTTTTTGCTAAAACGTACCGGCCTTGTGCTTTCCTTTATTATTATTCAACCTGCAATGCCTTTATAGGGTCTAAAAACGCCGCCTTCCTCGCCGGATAAACCCCAAAGAACATTCCAATAATAAATGTCGCAAAAAAGGACACGGCAACAGTCTCCATAGGAATGACCAGCGGCACCTTTGCAAAAATTGCCGTAATAACGGATATCACAACGCCTAAGACAATGCCGATTAGACCGCCGCCTACACTTAATAACAATGCTTCAGATAGAAACTGAACAAGGATATCCTTTCTTTTGGCTCCTACTGCCCTTCTTAATCCGATCTCTTTAATCCTCTCCTTGATAGAAATAAGCATAACCGCCAAAACCCCTATGCCACCGACTAATAGAGACAGCCCGGCAATACTTCCGATAAGCAGAGTAAAAGTCTGGCTGTTTTCTTTTTGGGCCTCTAAGATCGAATCTTGATTGAGAACGGTAAAGTCGGGTTCTTTGCCTTCCTTGATATGATGAGTATCCCGTAAGATAGAATCTATTTCTTTTACGGTTGAATCCATCAGTTTGTCGCTTTTGACTTTCACATAAATTGTATTGATATAGTCCAAATTAAAAAGCCTGCGCAAAGCGGTTTTGACCGGGATAAATATGCGGTCATCCTGATCCGCTCCGTAAAGATCCAACCCTTTAGGAGAAAAAACTCCGATAACCTCAAAAGGTACCTTATCTATCAATATTGTCTCGCCAATCGGATCTTGGTTTTCAAAGATATTTTTTACAACCGTTTCTCCGACAACCGCCACTCGTCTCAAACCCTTATTCTCATCCTCATCAAAGAATCTCCCCTTTGACAATGAGTGGTTTTGGATTTCCACGATATCAGGGGTTGTTCCGATAACGCTGGTATTTGTGCTTAAATTCCCGAACTTGACCTTCATTTTCTTTGTCTGAGCCGGAGCAACATATTGCGCACCGGACGCACCATCCGTTATCGCATCAGCATCCCTTAACTCAAGCGTGGTTACGATCTTTGTCTGCCTCGCTCTCCCGGCTATGATCCTGACCTGGCCTGCGTTAACAAGCAAAAGATTACTCCCCATTTTTGTGATTTGAGAGATGACTTTTTCTTCCGTACCTTTGCCTAAAGCCACCATGACAATGACTGCGGAAACGCCGACAATAATTCCCGAAAGGGATAAAATTGTCCTTACCTTGCGTTCCAACAATATTTTCTTGGATATAAGGATATTCTTGGCAATCTTCATTTTTGACTTAAGGCGCTCGCCGGATCAAGCGATGCCGCTTTTCTTGCCGGGTAGATACCGAAAAACAAACCTATAAGGCTTGAAAATATAAATGCAACTGCAAACGGCTGCCAGCTAATACTGATGGGCTTTCCGAAAAAGCTAAATATCAACGCTACCGCAAAGCCGATAATTACTCCAAAGAAGCCGCCGGAGAATGTAAGCACTAAAGACTCGGCAAGAAATTGAAAAACAATATGCTTTTGCTTGGCACCCACTGCCCGCCTTAAGCCAATCTCTCTTTTACGCTCTGAAACCGCCATGAGCATAATATTCATAAGCACAATGCCGCCGACAAGGGGCGAGATGATTCCTACCAGCCACAAAAATAAGGTAAGGGTCTGTGAAGTGCTCTTGATCATTTTTGTTATTTCTTCAGGGCTTGTGATCTTGAAGTCATCTTCCTCTGTCGCGGCCAAATGGTGATTCTCACGAAGAATTTCTCTTATCTTCTCAGAAACGCTCTTCAACTGTGATGGACGATAAACAATCGTCCTTGCCATACTGATATAAAGAGGCTGATTCATCAGCCTTCGGGAAGCTGTTGTAAATGGGGCAAGGATGAGATTGTCGAAATCCGTTCCGATAGGTGATTGCCCGGCTTTCTTCAAAATTCCTATGATCTTAAAAGAAACATTCTCAATCATAATGTCTTCGCCGATCGGATTCGCTTCACCGAAGAGATCCTTGGCCGCGGTTTGGCCGATAACACAAACCTTGGAAAGCTGTTCGTTGTCAGAATCTGATATAAACTCGCCTTTTGAAGCCCCTCTCCTCCATGCCTCCTGCCAACTTGACTCCACCCCCCAAACCCAAGAAGTAGTAAATTTGTTGCCATATTTTACTGGCATATCCAACGAGACTTGGAAAGGCGAAACCAGTTTCACACCATCAATGCTCTCTATATCGGCTATATCTTTTTTTGTCAGGTTAGCCTCAGATACGGTTGAGGGCCCGCGTATCTGGCCTCCGCCGGAATGAATCATAATTGCATCAGGCCCGAAATTATTTATGCGCTGTAAGATTGTTTTATTCGCTCCCTGCGTTAATGCCACGATTACGGTAAGCGTAGCAATGCCAACCACGATGGCTAATACAATGAGAAGTGTTCGTACCTTATGCTTTGACACCGCACCCAAAGAGACGCCGGCAATCCTGAATATTTTCATTTAAAGCACCTCTTCTCTTCCCACTCTGCCGTCTTTCAAATATATCGCTCTTCCGGCCTGCCGGGCGATATTGCTATCATGGGTAACTACTACAATTGTCCTGCCCTGACCGTGTAACGACTTAAATATCTCCATAATTTCTTTTGCTGATGCGCTATCAAGATTACCTGTAGGCTCATCGGCCAAGATAACCGCCGGATCATTGATAAGGGCACGGGCAATCGCAACTCTTTGCTGTTGCCCTCCGGAAAGCTCATTTGGCTTATAGTGAATCCTTTCTTTTAGACCCACTGCCTCTAAAAGCCGGATAGCTTTTTGGGAGGCATCTGTGGGATAAACGTCCGAATACACGAGAGGTAAAAGGACATTATCAAGCGCGCTTGTTTTTTCCAGAAGGTTGAAGGTCTGAAAAACAAAGCCTATCTTCTTGTTCCTAATTTCGGAAAGCTGATCGTCATTTAGCGTCTCAATATCCTTTCCCTCGAACAAGTAAGAGCCGCTCGTCGCCTTCATTAGACATCCAAGGATGTTCAACAAAGTTGTCTTCCCAGTTCCTGAAGGTGCCATAATCGAAACGAACTCGCCCTTATCTACTTTAAAAGAAACACCTTTCAGTACTTCTGTTTTTATCGCGCCGCTGGTAAAAGATTTGGCAACATCATTAAACTCTATCATTAAAATCCCTCCTCTTAATCTCGCTTAATACCGACAACATCGCCTTCCTTGAGGCCGGAGGTTATCTCGATATCTTTCCCGCTCTGAATGCCGGTTTTTATCTCTCTTTTTCCAAAGGAACCGGAAGGCTCTTTTACAAAAATAAACTTTTCGTTTCCTTCCTTAATAACCGCGGAGCGAGGAACAATTAAAACTCCTTTCTTTTCTTCCTGATAAATAGTTACGCTGGTGGTCATATCAGGACGTAGAAGCTCAATATTAGGGTCGTCAATTTCGATGACGACATCAAAATTAACCACATTCTCCTGAATAATCGCTTTAGGATAAATTGCCCTGACTTTACCAACGAATTCTTTATCGGGATATGTATCAACAGTAAATACAGCCTTCTGCCCCACTTTTACCCTGCCGATATCCGTCTCATCCACAAAAGCATCTACCTGGAGCCTCGTAAGATCGATAATTGTCACAAAGGTCGGCGCATTAAGGCCTGCCGCAACAGTCTCACCTTCCTGAGTAGTTACGGAAGCGATAACCCCGGAAATGGGTGCCTTAATGGTGGCGTACGATAACTGGACTTTGGAATATTCAAGCGCAGCCTTCGCGGCTTCTTTGGCCGCTTTTGACTGCTTGATAGTATATAAATCCTGTCCGTTAAAAAGCGGCATAGTTACTTTTAAGCCGGCAAAATTCTGACCTGTTTGCGGAAAATAGGTTGTGCCTTGTATGCCATAATCCGTTTCGGCGCTTAATGCAGGCCAAAGCGATGCCTTAGAGATTCCTATCCCAGCCTCTGCTGCGGCAACGTTATAGTCTGCCTGAGCCACTTGAGCCTCTAAATCCTTTTTCTCTATTTCCGCAATAACCTGATCCTTTTCAACCTTGTCTCCGATATTGGCATACAGATGATCGACTTTACCGGAGATTCTTGCGCCAACTTTTACCTCCGCTCCGATAACCGGCTGGACTGTGCCTGTAGCAAGAATAGAAGAACCGATATCTTTCTTTTTTACAGTCACAGTTTCGTAGGCTGATTTGCCTTCCGTCTTTGCGCGAAATAAAAAACTACCCGCAAAGGCAACTCCGGAGAGTGCAATAATTAAAAGCAATGCAAATATTATTTTTTTCACCACTACCTCCTTCACGCTCACTCTTTTACTTCTTACCCTTAAATTGTTTTTCATAGAGGGATAAAAATTTTCCCAACACCTGTCTTCGAGTCGCAATGCTCTCTGCCCAGAGGTGAAGTAATCCAACGCCCTTCTGCGTTAATTCATAGGTTCTTTTTGCGGGGCCCGCCGACTCAGTATCCCACTTTGACAAAACAAAACCTTCTTTTTCCAGGTAGCGAAGCGTCCGGTAGACCATTGCTGGATCGGGCTTGGCTTTAGAGAATCCAAAACCATCTAATTTCGCCATTAACTCGTAGCCGTAAGAAACTTTTTTCGAGAGAAAGAACAAAAGACATGGTTCAACGAAACGCGTCATCTTCCCGCTGGGACATTCACATTTCTTAATTTTATATTTTTTCGCCAATCGGCTACCTTCAAACATAGTGGTTATCCTCCTTAGTTTAATAGTTCATCTATATGTATTTTACATATATAAGTATAATTGATATTTTAGTTGTTGTCAAGATAGATGTCAGCAGAAAGAACCGTTATGAAGAATTTGATATTTTATGGCAAGAAAGCAACTAGGCTGTTGATAAATGTAATTTACATTAACTTTTTATCAGCAAAGCTAAAGTATTTATCATCGCCGATAACGATGTGATCGTGGAAGATAAGACCACCCGTATTGCAAACTCTTTTAAGCTTTTTGGTAAAAGTTATATCCTCTTTGCTGGGCTTTGGATCGCCTGATGGGTGATTATGAACGAGGATTATTCCATGAGCATGCAAAGCGATTGAAGAACGGATAGTTTCGAAAGGGGTTAAAGAAACATTCGCGATAGACCCTATGGCAACGATATCGAAACAAATGATTTTGAGTTTTATGTCTAGACTTATGGTGATTAGTTTTTCTTTTGTTTCATTTTGCAAGTCTTGGAACAGTTCATATACGCGTCCAGAGTCGGTGAGCGGTTTCTCCAAAGAAACTCCTTTTATACGTTTCTTTTTGAATTTTAATTGTACCTCTCGGAGATAAGTGTATTTTTGTTTATTTTTCATCTGAAATTAATATAGCAGAATTTGTTATTTTTACCACAGGTTTATCTTGCCCCCGCTTTGTTCAATAAATGTCTGGGGGTGGTTTGTTTTATTAGCGCCTCCTTGGTGCCCCTTTCGCCCCATTAGCGCCCCTTTAAATGTAATATGCACCTCTTCCTGTTGCGCCCATTCTAGTAAGAATTCTTTTGGTTTCGAACTCTTTAAGATTGTCTGTTGACCGCTTGTCCTAATAAAACTTAAAAGGCCGCGGTTATAATTCATTGTACATCAATGAATTATAAACATTAAATCTCGAAAGACTATTTTATTAGAAGAACCTTCCTAATAAATCGTTGATTTCGAATTTTTTGGCTGAAGGTTTTTTATAACAGTTGACGTAATTTTTGAAACCTATCAAATATGTCTTGCCTCAAATCATCCACATAGGGGTCTAAACCGTTTTCCTTCTCTATCATAAGGCAACCCTGGCTTGTTTTTCTTTCGAAATATTTATCAAGATTTTGTGACACTTCTTTTAGGTAACCTTTTTTCTTGTATTGGATAATTTCTTTAAAGATATTGTCTATGTCTGGCGCATACCTTAATATAAAATACATGTAGTGCAAATCTTTTGCCTGTTTTTGTTCGTCTTCTCTGTCTATAAATGTGGCGCCTTTATGGTATAAATACGCCGAGGGTTTCGGGCAGTTGATTTTATAGGTTTTCTTTTTATCTTTGACTTCGATAATGATTTTATGCTCAAGCAGGAACCCGAATTTATCGATTTTGTTAATATCAATCTGGCTACCGACCAGTTTCTCAATTACTTCTTTTTTTATTTTTGGAGCAGCGATAAAATCCAGGCGGACTTTGCCTTCTTTATATAATACCACCGGGTACATCCGGTCCATTTCAGGATGGCGTTCTTTGTAATCTAAAGTAGAGAGTAATTCGAAAATAGTCCTAGGATGTACTTTGGTTTTACTGGAATCTATGCCAAAATCAATATCCGTGGTGGTAATTAACTTCGCTTCAAGGTTATTCCATGAAAACTTTGAATAAACATAAGGCATCCAGCCGCCGACAAGCGTAAGATCAGGAAGATAGTCTTTTAAATCTTCCAAAACCTTAAAGAAGATATTTTCTATATTTTCGATTTCAGTCAAGATGCTCTCCTTTTTCTTCTAACAACCCCTTAAGGTGCTCAGCGTGCTCTCTGCCGCGAGGTTGGAAGTTATAAAGATCGAGGTAAAGCTGCAAATTTGATACAACATTGAAACCCTTTATTTTTTGTGTGTTAAAAAATATGCTTGTTTTATAGTAAGGCCTGATTATATGGACATTGCCTCCCCTGACAAGCTCTTTTAGACCTAATTTTTGCCTTAAAGTAAGCAAGTCTTTATCCCAATCACAAGAACGCAGATAAAAAAATACATCTTCTGTCTTTACAAACGTGGTGATTAGATTGGCGCCCGTATGCAAAGTTAGTACATATCGATTGTTGTTTAAGCATTCTTTTATCTTCTTTAGGATGTTTTTGTCAGGGCTATAGTAGGTATAAATTTTGTTTACGTCAAACTCGTATTCTTTTTCCCAATCAGTGATAAGAGTTTCTCTGTTGGTAAGAATAGTGTAACTTTCCGGACCTTTTTTAATTCTTTCCACATAGCCTTTCTTCTCCATTGCACCTAATACTTCTTGAGCCATACCAAGGCTCAATCTCCCTTGGCCGATAAAGTCCCTCACAACCCATTTCCTCTTCGGTTCAAGGAACATTTTTCTTGCTACTAATGTTGCCTTATCGGCAAAAACATTTTTTGTTCTCGTATTTTCTCGCATATTGTTCACCTTATCTCAAATGTTCACCAATCAGTGAACATTATATAGTGAGTGAACATTATTGTCAAGAATTTTGTCTGCTTTCTTAATGACGCCTTCTATATTTCTCCATTGGCGGTATTCTCAAAAGGAAGCGAGATAAGCTTGTCTCTTTCTTGTCTATCAAACAAAAACTCATGGTTTGCTATTGTGGTAAGTTTTCCTCTGGCAAAAATGATTGATTTCCTAAAGGGCAGTCTTAAGAATATGTTTTCTGAAATATAGTTCTTGGTGGCAGCCCGAATGTTTCCTTGGGCTGACCTTAGGCCGTCAAGTCTTGCTCCTGTTTCATTGGTAGCGACATTATCCATCTGAAAGATGGTTTTATCTTCATAAAGGGTTTGACCGGTCTTATTGGACCAGAATTGTGCATCAAGAGGGTCTTCCTGCATGAAAATAATCTTGGTGGCGGTGTTAGTGAAAATAGCATTTTCAAAGGCTTTGGATACTGTAGAGAGATTACCTCTTGATTGGTTAGAGAGAATGAGACAGAAGTTAGCGCTTCTTACTTTTGAGATAACATCAATGAAGTGTAAACAGGCAAGGTTCTGGAATTCATCGATGAAGATAAAGTATGGCGAGTCGCTTTCTTTTCTTGAGACAGCCTGGGATTTAAGGTCAATGATCAGCATCCTGCCAATGGCTTCGGCTAAGCGGGTGTTAATTTGACTTTTTAAGGCAAAGAAGACAATATCTCCGTTTTTGATTACTTCATAGAGGTCTAGTTCATTTCTGGTGATTATCTTAAGGCCGCTAATCCAGGAAATAGCGGCTAGGAGGCCTTTGACTTCTTGGGGAGAGGCATCTATTCTTCTTAAGAAGTGCTGGTTTTTTAATAAATTCATCACTGATAGGAAATTGATTTCCTTTTTGTTCTTAATGATTCCTTTAAGCAGTTCCACAAAGGCCATGGCCTGGATGTTGGAATAAAAACCGGCCGGACCCTGGTAAATTAATTCTAAAGCAGTCATAATTCTGTCTACCTTGGAATGGATATCCCCAGAGAATAAAGGATTGTAGCTTACAGATAGTTCATTGGGATCAATGCTGAAATAGTAGAATCTCTTCCCTTTTTTTTTGGCTTTTTGCTGGACGTATCTTTTAAAAACCTCATCGCCTTTAAAGTCTATAAAGCAGCAGCCTCTGCTCTTTTCTATAGCTTGTTTGCTTAAGGGTAGTATGACCAGAGAGGTTTTACCGCTTCCGGTCGGACCTAAGACATGCAAGTGGTGGTTAAGCATGGCTTCGTTTACAATAATATCTTTATTGTCATCGCTGACTCCTAAGAAATATTCTTCTGTCTTTTGATATTGGCTTAGTTTTTTATTGATGTCGTAAGGAATGGTTTTAAATTCCACGTTTTCGATATAAAGCTCTTTTCTTTTTTCCACATCTTTTTCAATCTTTAAGAAATCCTCCAGCTCCCGGCGTTTACGGGGTATGGCATGTTTAGTCAGGTAGATATACCAAATGGCTGAAAAGCCAATAGCTGATATAACAAAAGCAATGATTAAGAATACCCTGCCTTCTTTCTGGATAAAGCCGTGCCAGAAGCTCCAAAGAATTAAATCCCAGCCTTCATTGGATGAAGCTAGATTGGGGTCATGGTAGCCAATTCTTCCAAACCAATAGCTAAATACCCAAAGCAGATAATATAGCCATAACCAAATTTTTCTTAAAGGAAGGGCGATGCAGAGAACTAATATACCTACTAAACCAAGAATGTCATAAGGAACAAGGTTGTCCTTAAAGACGCGGCTCATTGCCTTTGGCAAAAACACTGTATCAGAGTAAACCCAAGGGTATTTCTCTTCAAACTTAGCAAGAAAAAGATAAGGTAACAGCTTGAATGTGTCTAAACCCTTTTTGGTTATCTTAAGGTAGTTATTTAACTCCTCTACGGATAGGCTTCCTAAGCGGTGAATAGGTTTTTGAAGCTCATGGCAAATTGCCCGGGAGTAACTGCCGGTCATAGCAAAGAGCTTGCCTTTGAATTCAAAATCCCAGGTATCTGGCAGTTTAAAATAACCAGCTATTTTAAAAGCATTTGGATCTTTGCTGACTTCTTCTTGAGGTAGAACCATAACTACATTATTAGCGCCGGAGATATCTTTAAGTACTATGGGGATATCTTCATAAGGACCAAAGATAACTGACTTTTGGCCGAAGCTTAAGCCGATATACCAGCCAACAATAACATAAAGGATTGGAAGCATTAGAAACAATCTTTTAAGACTAAACTTCTTCTGTTGCATAGGATACCTCTCTTTTTGGTAATAGCTTAAGCGCCTCGGTTATAGCCGTTATCTTTGTTTGATAAAAACATAAGCCTTGTTTTAACATATTGATTTCCGTTAAGATAAAAGCATTAACAGAGAACTCCGGGTCAATATCGTAAAGTTTATCTTTAATGCTTTCGTAGGTAAGTATATCCTGGGCTACGACAAGCACTGCGCTATAGCGAGAACATTCTTCGATGTCATAGCAATAGAGGCTAACTACGGTTCTTAAGGCTTCTTTAGTCTTATAGCTTGTTTCAGCTTCAAGGGCGATTCGTTTATCATCGGAAAGTATCATTAGGCCGTCAGGAATTTTATCTTTTCTGGGTTTATCTATCCTTAGAACCCATTCGCAGATCCATTCTTTAATTAGAAGCTGTTTCTGTAATAAGAAGAAAGTTTCTACTAGGAGATTGTGGTGGTTAAAGGTATTCATGCCGGTATGCTTCTTTTCAAAGTGGTAATACCTGATCATTGGCTCTTCCTTTTTAATCAGCTTTTTACCTCTGCGGGTTAGGTGGTAGATATGTCTCCTTGATAAAGGTTCTTCGTAGCTTGTGATTAAGCCTTGTTTTAGAGAATAATCAATTAACCATTGAGGATCGTTTAAGCCTATAATCAGCTTACTAAAGACACTTAATTGCTTCCTTGTGGCATACCTAAAAGTAAAAATAAACTTAAGTAATAACATAAATCTTCTAAGCTGCTCTTCTTTGTTAATCCTGCCTCTGTTCATCGATTCATTCTCCTCTTTTTCCTCTCGCCCCTGTTTTTGGCCTGGATGGGG
>Ga0172371_10003242_pt1 | contig 25334 bp, 26 predicted proteins | sample Lak12m_FD_114543 | JGI IMG/M metagenome (GOLD analysis project Ga0172371, IMG submission 114543) | Freshwater microbial communities from Kabuno Bay, South-Kivu, Congo - kab_022012_12m | ecosystem: Environmental > Aquatic > Freshwater > Lake | place: Democratic Republic of the Congo: South-Kivu... | reverse complement strand
GAAGATTTTTCAGTTGCAATGCATGAAGAGATTACATGTTCGGCAATGGCGGTCTTGCCTGCGCCGGTGGGTGCGGAGACGATCACCGAATGGCCGTTATTGATGTGGCCAATGGCCTCCTGCTGGAACCTGTCATATTGCATAAACATATTATACCTAATTTTGTTGATTTATCTAAGGAAAATAATATAATAAGACAATGGGCTATGAGACGGCGTTCAGGAAGGCCTGGGAGGATTTATCTAAGCTTAAGCCCGCCAAGAATTTATCGGTTAAATTCCTGGCGGATGAGTACAGCGTAGATACCGAAGAGGCAAAGATCGCCTCTTTATCCTGTAATGTCCCGGCAAAGGATTTTACCGGCATACTCATCTTGCATTATCTGGCGCGCAAAATTAGGGGTTTGCCGCAGCCGGAATTGGAATGGCTCACCTTCCGGGAGTTCTCCGGGGTTGAGGGATATTATGACGCTTTTCGCAGGCGCTGCATCGAGCCAGTAATCCGCAAATACGGGAAAAATCCCGATGCGGTCAAGGGGGCTTTGGAAAGGCTACCGGGAAAGCTTGCGGATGGAGGGGATACTGCCATCCAGATCGATGCCTTTGCCGGTGTGCCGGTATTGATAAAATTATGGAGGCCAGACACTGAGTTCGGCCCGGATGCCAACATGTATTTTGACGCCAGCATAAAGAATATTTTTTGCATTGAAGACATAATAGTTTTAGGCGGGATGGTGGCGGCAGAATTATGAGGCACCCGGCGCTAATTGGAATTGCGCCGGTGTTGAGTCCGTACACAAGGAGGGAATGATGCGCAAGAAAATAATATTTTTATTTCTGGCCTTGATATCGGCCTGGACAGGCCATCTTTACAGCGATGATCTGGACCCGCGTTTTCATTCCAGAGAGGAAGTTAAATGGGAGATACCCTTTGGGAGGGCTTATGATTACAGCGATGCTTTGGTTACCCGGGCAGTAGACGGTGATACGCTGCTTTTGGAAAACAATGAGCGGGTGCGGCTGATCGGCATTGATACGCCGGAGATGCACGATTCAGGCAAGCTTAGCCGGGATACCCAGCGAAGCGGACAGGATGCGGCGGCCATAAAGCAGTTAGGCAGGCAGTCATATGAATTTACCAAAAAGCTGGTTGAAGGCCAACGGGTGAGATTGGAATTTGATGTGGATAAAACTGATAAATACAATCGCCTGCTTGCCTATGTATATTTGAGGGATGGGACATTCGTCAACGCGGAGATCGTAAAACAGGGCTACGCGTCGCTTTTGACCATACCGCCGAATGTAAAATACGCGGACTTATTCCAGAAATTATACCGCCAGGCGCGCGAAAACAAGCGCGGCTTGTGGCAATGATTGGAGGAGATTATGCTAAGACAATTAACCGCAGGTGAATCGCACGGTAAGGGTATGGTCGCCATTTTAGAGGGGATGCCCTCGGGCCTTAAGGTAGAGGCAGCGGCGATAAACAAGGAATTAAAACGCAGGCAGGCAGGATTCGGACGGGGCAGGCGCATGAAAATAGAAAATGACCGGGTAGAGATCATCTCCGGATTAAAGAATGATCTCACCCTGGCTAGCCCGATCGCCTTATTGATCAGGAATAAAGACGCCGGTATTGAAAAGCTGCATAAGGTAACAGCCCCGAGGCCGGGACACGCGGACCTGGCAGGGTTCTTGAAATACGGTTTTTCCGATATAAGAGAGGTACTGGAGCGCGCTTCCGCCCGCAGCACCGTTGCTACCGTGGCTGTAGGCGCTGTATGCAGAAAGCTTTTAAGCGAATTTGGGATAATCATATCCAGCAGGGTCTTGTCCGTGGGCGGGGTTTGCGGCAAAAAGGAGATAGAAGCAAGGATAAAAGAGGCGATCAACAGGCGGGATACTGTGGGCGGCATATTTGAAGTAACTGCCAAACATGTTCCGGTTGGCCTGGGAAGTTACGCGCAGCCCGACCGCAGGCTGGACAGCGTTTTAGCCGCCGGGATCATATCCATCCCCGGGGTTAAAACCATTGAGTTTGGCTTAGGTTCTGGATACGCGGTCAGTTTCGGCTCCGAGGTACATGACGCGATATACTATAGTAAAGCAAGAGGTTATTTCCGCCGGAGTAATAATGCCGGAGGCATTGAGGGGGGGATATCCAACGGCCAGCCGATCGTGATCCGCGCCTGCATGAAGCCCATCTCTACGTTGATGAGCCCGCTTGACTCGGTAAATATCCACAGCAAAAAATCCGCTAAGGCAGCGGTTGAGCGTTCCGATATCTGCGTGGTTGAGCCGGCCGGGGTGGTGGCGGAATCGGCCTGCGCCTTTGTTTTGGCGGACGCGTTCCTGGAAAAGTTCGGTTCCGACAGCTTGAAGGATATTAAAAACTCTTACAAGGGTTATATGGATAGGATAGCGCGTGACTAACCTTGAATATCATAATATAAAGATAGAAAAATACAAGGGTACCAATCGGCTGGTCGTGAAAGGGGAGGTGACCAACGGCACCAACAGTTACTATTCTAATGTGGCAGTGCGGTTCATTCTTTTTGTCAGGAATATACCGGTAGTCAATGAGGTGTTCGTGGTTAATGACCTGGCTAAAGGATCAACCAAGGCATTTGAGAGGTTTATATATGAGTTGAAGCCCAACGAGGTGCTCGATAATATAACCCGTTACGAGATATTTACCGATAATTGTTATTAGGTTTGGTAAAATACCCTGTGAGAAAAAGCCACCCTTGTCGTCTATTGCAGTAAAAGGGGGTGAGCACAATGGAGGAGAACGCCATAAGCGTCAGCCGTATCTACAGGGTGGAAAACGACTCAAAGCTGAAGGCCTTTATCGATCTTTCGTTATCGGGAATCGTGGTCAAGGGCTTTAGCGTGGTAGACGGCTCGAAGGGTTTATTCGTGAGTATGCCGCGCCAGCAGGGTAAAGACGGTAAATGGTATAACACGGTTTATCCGGCTACCAAAGAGTTGAAACAGCAGGTATGCGACCTGGTCCTGGAGGCATACAAGGGTGCGGAGTAACTCAAGCGAGGGGCGTCGAAAGACGTCCCTCATAAAAAGATGAATATTTATTTGGTGGGGTTTATGGGCACGGGAAAAACTTCTGTCGGCCGGCTACTGGCCAAGAAGAAGAAATTCAATTTCGTTGACCTGGATGAACTTATTGAATTCAGGGAGCGGCGCAGGATCGTGGATATCTTTGCCAAGGAAGGTGAGCCGTATTTCCGCAAAGTAGAGAAAAAGGCGTTAAAAGAGGTTGCCGGACAAGAAAATTTCGTGGTTGCCTGCGGCGGCGGGATCGTCCTGGATAAAGAGAATATCATGTTAATGAAGAAGAGCGGTATTATGGTTTGCCTGAGTGCCGCGCCTAAAGAGATCTTAAAAAGGGTTGCAGCCAATACCGGCAGGCCGCTTTTGAATGTAAAAGATCCTGCCCGGCGCATCGAGCTCTTGCTGAAAATGCGCGCCCCTTATTATATGCAGGCAGATAAAACCATCGACACCACGCGGTTTTCGGTTAAAGAGGTGGTTGAAAAAATATCCAGGAATACCGGCAGAAAGAAATGAACGCTTTTGAGTCGCTGGTGAGCCTGAATCTTATCCCGCAGGTTGGCAGCTCCCGTTTAGCCGAGCTGCTTACGTATTTTCAGAAGCCGGAAAATATATTCAAGGGCTCACCTAAGGAGCTGGCCGCGGCATGCGGAGAAAAGATTGCCGGAAACATCGCGGCTTTTGATCCGCGCCTCTTACAGAATGACCTGGCGCTGGCTAAAAAAGCAGGGGTAAGGATCGTTACGCTTTTTGACCGGGATTACCCGCGCTTGCTTAAAGAAATACCGGGTGCGCCGATCGTGCTTTATGTATCGGGAAACATAGGTGCAGCCGGCCATCCCTGCGTCGGCATTGTCGGTTCGCGCCGGGCATCTTTTTACGGCTTGAATAACGCGGAAAAGTTCGCCGCCGAATTATCAGGGCAGGGGATAACCATTGTCTCGGGCATGGCCCGGGGAGTGGATACCTACGCGCACAGGGGAGCGCTGAAGGTAAAAGGCAGAACCGTCGCGGTCATGGGCAGCGGGTTTAGCCATATCTATCCGCCGGAGAACGCCGGGCTGGCTGAAAGAATATCCGAGAACGGAGCGGTAATCTCCGAATTCCCCATGAAGGCAAAACCATTGGCCCAGAATTTTCCCCGGCGCAACCGGCTGATCAGCGGGTTAAGCCTGGGGGTTCTGGTGGCTGAAGCAGCCAGGAACTCCGGGGCATTGATCACCGCGGATTTTGCTTTGGAACAGGGACGAGAGGTCTTTGCTCTTCCCGGCAGGATCGATTCCAGCGGCTCAACCGGCCCAAACAGCCTGCTTAAACAGGGCGCGAAATTAGTAACCTGCTGCGAAGATATACTTGAGGAGTTAAATGAGTAAAAACTTAGTGATCGTAGAGTCGCCGACAAAGGCAAAGACCATAAGCAAGATATTGGGAGAGGATTTCAGCGTGGTTTCCTCCATGGGGCATATTGTTGACCTGCCGCAGAAGGAGCTGGGTGTGGATGTAGAAAATAAATTCAAGCCCAAGTACGTAGTCATCCCGGCCAGGAAGAAGCTGCTGACCCAGCTGAAAAAAGATGCCAAGGATAAAGAAAATATTTACGTAGCTACCGACCCTGACCGGGAAGGTGAGGCGATCGGCTGGCAGATAAAGGATAAAATCTTAAAGGGCAAGCCTGTTTTGCGGGTAAGCTTCCATGAAATTACGCCGCACGCGGTAAATGAGGCCTTTAAACATGGCCGGGAGTTTGACCGCAAGATGATCGAAGCGCAGGTCGGCCGCAGGGTGCTTGACCGGATCGTAGGATATTTCTTAAGCCCGTTGCTCTGGAAGAAAATTGCCCGGGGCTTGAGCGCCGGACGGGTGCAGTCAGTGGCGTTGAGGCTGATCACGGAAAGGGAGCGCAAGATCCAGGCATTTGTCGCCAGTGAGTATTGGGAGATCGCCGCTGAATTGTTCAAGCCCAAAGTTTCCGGGGAGAGTAATTTTTCCGCCAAGCTCCAGAAGATCGATGATAAGAAGGCCGAGATCAAGAATAAAGAAGAGGCGGAGAGGATCTGCGGGGAATTGCAGGCTAAAGAGTTCAAGGTCTTAGAGATCAGGAAAACAGAGAAGAAGCGTTACGCGCCCGCGCCGTTTATCACCAGTACTATGCAACAGGAGGCATTTAACAAACTCCGGTTTAACGCCTCAAAGACCATGCTTATAGCCCAGCAGCTTTATGAAGGAATTGATATCGGGGAGGATAATCCCGTGGGCTTGATCACTTATATGCGCACGGATTCCCCGCGGGTTGCGCCGGAGGCGATCCAGGAGGTGCGCGAGCATATCACCAGGAACTTTGGCAAAGATTTCCTTCCGGATCAGCCGAATACTTTTAAAGTGAAGAAGTCGGCCCAGGAGGCGCATGAGGCTATCCGGCCAAGTTATGTATCGCGGTCTCCGGAAAGCCTGAAAAATTTTCTTAACCACGATCAATACCGGCTGTACGAGCTTATCTATAACCGGTTCCTGGCCAGCCAGATGAAGCCGGCGGAGTTCCTGGCAACATCCGTGGATATTACGGCGGGAAAATATTTATTCACCGCCAGCGGCAGCCATCTGCTCTTTGAAGGTTTTTTGGCTGCTTATAACAATAATGGTAAAGATGAAAAGGAAGGGGAAGAGGAGGGTGAGGATAATGAGAAGGAAAAATCCGGCAACCTGATCCCTCCGCTTGAACAGGGCGAGGTCCTGGGCTTAAATAAGCTTACCCCTTCGCAGCATTTTACTAAGCCGCTGCCGAGGTTTTCCGACAGCTCCCTGATCAAGGCCCTGGAAGAGGATGGGATAGGCCGGCCTTCAACCTACGCGCCTATAATTTACACGCTTATCCTGCGCGATTATGTGCGCCGGATCAAAGGTTATCTTAACCCGACTGAACTGGGTTTTAAGGTGTGCGATATGCTGGTTGAATATTTTCCCAAGATCATCGATGTTAAATTCACCGCGCTTATGGAGGAGGAGCTGGATGAAATAGAGGAGGGCCAGCTAACGAAGGAGAAGGTTTTGGAGGATTTCTATTCGCCGTTTAAGGAGAGCCTGGATTTCGCGCAGGCAAATATCAAGAAGGAAGTAATTACTTCCGACCAGCTCTGCGAGAAATGCGGCAAGCCGATGATCGTAAAATGGGGCAGGCGGGGCAAGTTCTTAAGCTGCTCGGGATTTCCGGCCTGCAAAAATTCCAAATCAATAGGCAGCGGGGTCAAATGCTCCCAGGAGAATTGCGGAGGGGAGCTGATCGAGCGCCGGTCAAAGCGCGGATTTTTCTACGGCTGCTCCAATTTTCCCAAGTGCACCTTTACCTCACGCACCCTGCCGGAGGATAAAGAACAATGATTATGCTATTGATCTTTCGCTCTCGGGATATTGTACGCGTGCGAAATTTTTCGCCGTGTGCTTATTGCACGCTTAACAATATCCCTCGGCAAAATATCAATAGATAATCGGCATTTATCTCAAGCGGATGGCTTGGCTTGTTTCAGAGCAGGGCGTGGAGGCCAGGAGCGGGCATGGTTCCGCCGAAGGCGGAGAGCGACGCCAGCCGACCCGAGCGAGTTTTGCCACGCCGGGGCAAAACGAGCGTCCCTGCGAAAAACAAGACAAGGTAGCCGCTTAAAATAGTGAGATTATGGAAAAATATATTGAGAAATTTATCCGCTACCTGGAAATAGAAAAAAATTATTCCCCGCATACTATCACCAATTATAAATTGGACCTGCGGGATTTCAGTAAGTTTCTTGCCGGTACCGAGCTGGAAAAGATAGATTACCTGATGCTTAGAAAATACCTGGCGGTATTAAAGGAAAAGAACCTGAACAGCCGCAGCGTGGGCCGCCGGCTTTCGGCACTGCGCTCTTTTTTCCGGTTCCTGTCGCGCGAGGGATATATTAAAACCAACCCGATCCTCATCCTTTCCAGCCCTAAGCTGGATAAGCACCTGCCCTCTTTTATGACGGAAGAGGAGGTCAAAAAACTTATTGAATCGGCTTTTGCCAAAGCCCCGGATGATCTTTTGGCCTTTCGCGACCGGGCGATCTTAGAGGCATTTTATTCCAGCGGCCTGCGAATTTCGGAGGTAGTGGGGCTGAACGTTGATGATGTTGATTTTATAAGCGGCATCCTTAAAATACGGGGCAAAGGGAAAAAGGAGAGGATCGTGCCGGTAGGGGAGGCAGCCCTTGGCGCTATCAGGAAGTATTTAGGCAAAAAGAAAAAAGAGACCGAGGCGGTATTCCTGAACAAGAACAGCCGGCGCATAACTACCCGGGGGGTGATGGATATCGTAAGAAAATATTTGCGTCAGGCAGGGATCAAGCCCGGGGTATCCGCGCATACCTTCCGGCATTCCTTTGCCACGCATCTTTTGAACCGCGGGGCTGACCTGCGCACAGTGCAGGAGCTTCTGGGGCATGCGAATTTATCCACCTCGCAGATCTATACGCATTTAACTACCGAGAAATTAAAGAGTGTCTATGATAAGGCGCATCCTCACGCGTAAGCCATGTTTATAATTTACGACCTGGTATTCCTGATCTTTATGCTGGCGTTTCTGCCGGTATATTTATTGCGCGGCAAGTTCCACCGGGGATTTTCCCGCAGGCTGGGAATATTGCCCCCGGATTTAGATCTGGAGCGGCCGATCTGGATACATGCGGTCAGCGTGGGCGAGGCCATCGCCGTAAAGGCGCTGGTTACGGAGCTAAGAAAGGCCTATCCGCGTAAGAAGCTGGTTATCTCTACCGTAACTGCCACGGGAAATAAGATCGCTGAAGGCCTGATCAAGCCCGGGGATTTTTTGACTTACCTTCCTTTAGACCTTAGTTTTATTACCGGCCCGGTGATCAGGAAGATCAACCCCTGTATTTTTATTATCGCCGAGACGGAGATCTGGCCGAACCTGATCAGGTCCCTTTATAAGCAGAAGGTCCCGGTAATCACGGTCAACGGAAGGATATCGGACGGCTCTTACGCCGGATACCGGATGATAAAATTATTTATCCGGCCGACCCTAAGCAGGGTCAGGCGATTCTGCGTGCAGTCGGCTACCGATGCCTCGCGTTTAGAGGAGCTGGGAGTGGATAAGAAAAAGATCCATACCACCGGAAATGTAAAATTTGATATGAACCTGGATGCCTTGACCGGGATAAATAGCTTGGAGTACCGCGGCAGGCTTTGGCTGGGACCAGAGGATAAACTGCTGGTCTGCGGCAGCACGCACCTCGGGGAAGAGGAGCAGCTGATCAAAGTTTACAAGGAATTATTGTTGAATTTCCCCAGGCTTAAGCTTCTGATCGCCCCGCGTCACCCGGAAAGGAGTAAGGATGTCGCCGAGGTTGCGGCTAAAAACGGGTTTATGCCGATTTTTATTTCTAATATCAGCTCTGCCTGCCCCACTTGCGTAAGCTCACCCGTATTCATACTTGATGTTATGGGGGAGCTGCTTAATTTTTACGCCAGCGCCGATATTGTCTTTGTCGGAGGAAGCCTGGTAAAGACAGGCGGCCATAATATACTTGAGCCGGCCGGGCTTAAGAAGCCGGTTATCTTCGGTCCTCATATGTTTAATTTTCGCGATATAACGGAGATGTTCCTTAGAAATAAAGCCGGGATCATGGTGGCAGATGCGGCTGAACTCAAAGTTAAGGTAAAAGAGCTTCTGGAAAACAGCCTTTTGGCAAAAAAGTTCGGTGAGGCCGCCCATGAACTGATCAGCAAGAATTCAGGCGCTACAATGAGGAATATCGGGATCATCAAAGAGTTGCTTGAGCTAGGAGAGATGTTATGCAGGGAGATATCTATCTGACGCAGGAAGGATATGAGAAGCTATCCGCGGAACTGGAGCATTTAAAAACAGTCAAGCGCAGGCAGCTTTCTAGGGCAGTGGGTGAGGCCAGGGCCCACGGGGATATCAGCGAGAACGCCGAGTATGACGCGGCAAAAGATGCCCAGGCCCACAACGAAAAAAAGATCAGGGAACTTGAGGATAAACTCTCGCGGGTGCGCATACTGGATAAGAATATCCCTCAGGACCAGGTCCTGATCGGGGCGACGGTGAAATTAAAGGATATGGATACCGATGAGGAGCTGGAATATACTTTGGTCTCTGAACTGGAGTCGGACTTCAGCCAGGGGAAGATCTCCGTAACCTCTCCCGTTGGCAGCGGTTTGATCGGGCATAAGGAAAATGAGGTCGTGGAGATAAAGATCCCTGCGGGCACGCTAAGATACAAGATACTTAGGATATCGCGATAAATAAATATGGATAAATTCATGCGGGAGGCGATCAGAGAGGCGAAAAAGGGCTTAGCCGAAGGCGGCATACCGATCGGCGCGGTGCTGGTTAAGCAAGGTAAGATCATCAGCCGCGGCCACAACCGCCGGGTGCAGCTTGGTTCAGCGATCCTGCACGCGGAGATGGATTGCCTGCAGAACGCCGGCAGGCTGAAAGAATCGGATTACAAGAAATGCGTCCTATATTCCACCCTTTCCCCCTGCCCGATGTGCTCCGGGGCGATATTACTTTATAAAATACCCCGGGTGGTCATCGGCGAGAACAGGACATTCAAGGGGCCGGAGGGATATTGCCGGAGAAAAGGGGTCAAGATCAAGAATCTGGATTCTCCGGAATGCGTTCAAATGATGCGCGATTTCATCAAAGCGAAGCCCAAACTGTGGAATGAGGATATAGGAAAATAAGGCGTGGAAGAAAAGATCGGCCATCTGAAGGTGCAGATTTTTAAGATCAAGAACAGGCAGGGCTACGCCGCTCTCTGTTTTGAGCATCTTACCGAGGGAAAAACTCCGCAAGAGGCGTATGAGCGTATGGTCAAGGCATTGCGCAGAACTAACCGCAAACAGGTATAATAAATATGGCGAGGTTAAAGCACTGGTTCTTGCTTTCCCGGGTTCCATTCTTAAGTGTAGTGATCCTTCCTTATATCCTGGGGGCTTTGCTGGCGGCTGTCCTGACCGGGTTTTTCAGCTTTAAGATATTTCTGCTGGGGTTATTCGCGTCAATGCTTGTGCAGTTGGCCGCGCACTACAACGGCGAGATATACGATATAAAAGAGGACCGATTAGGCGCAACGATGGAAAAGAATTTTTTTACCGGCGGCAGCCTGATGCTGGTAGAAAAACTGATCCCGGAAAATAAGGTTAAGTTCCTGTCGCACGCGGTCATTTCGCTTGCCCTGCTTATAGGAATTATTCTCCAATTTTATTTTAAAACCGGCGTATGGACCATTCCCCTGGGCATTTCCGGAATGATCTGCGGGTTCTTTTATTCCAAGCCGCCCTTACGCTGGGTAAGCCGGGGAGCAGGTGAGCTCTTTATCGCCTACGCCTTCGGCTGGCTGCCTGTGGCAGCGGGTTTTTATTTACAGGCGTCCAGGTTTGATCATTTAGCCACCCTGATCGCGCTTCCGATTGCCTTTAGCGTAACCAATATCATCTTGATCAATGAATTTCCGGATTACCCGGCGGATAGATCGGCAGGCAAGCAGAATATCCTGGTGCGCATAGGCAAGGAAAAGGGAGCTGTTTTATACGCTCTCCTTACGTTAGCGGCAGGCGCGGCATTCTTCTACGCGGTATTTAGCGGGGTGTTTCATTTCAGCCTGTTGTTTTACGCGCCGGTATTGTTCCTTGCTTTAAGGTCGGCATTGCTCATGCTAAAAGGCGCTTATAATGACCGCAAAAAACTTGAAAAATTATGCGGGATGACTATTCTGGTTAATTTGGGAACATCTCTATCATTCATACTTGGGTTATTGTTCGGACGATAAAATGCGCAATGATGATATAAAATTTATGCGCCTGGCAATAGAAAAAGCCAGGGAGGGGATAAAGAAAGGCCAGACCCCTTTTGGCGCCTGCATTGTCAAGTCAGGTAAGGCTATCGCTTGCACTCACAATGCCGTCTGGAAAAACTGCGATATTACCGCTCACGCCGAGATCAACGCTATCCGGCAGGCCTGCAAAAAAATCAAGACGATCGATCTGGCCGGCTGTACCATTTACTCCACCTGTGAGCCATGCCCGATGTGTTTTGCCGCCTGCCACTGGGCAGGGATCAGGCGGATCGTTTTTGGTTGCGGCATCAGGGTTGCCAGGGATTTCGGCTTTAATGAGCTTTCCATTTCTAACTTGCAAATGAAACGATTGGCAAAAAGCAGGGTGAAGATCGTGCCTGGGGTCTTGGCAGAGGAAGCCGCCGAGCTTTTTCGTCTTTGGCAGAAGCAGCCCGCCGGCCGGGTTTATTAAACTGCGTCGGCGGGTAGAAAATAATTGACAAGAGCCAATTTTCATGTTAAAAATAAAGCGACAATGGAGAATAAATCAAGGTGGTATGTTTCGAAGGGGGAACTGCCACGTTAAAATAATTAAAACCTTCGCTTAAAAGCGAAGGTTTTTTATTTAAGACAGTCCTATAAACAAAACTATGAAAAGAAATTTCTGCTATAGAATTCCGACTGACGACGAATTAATCTTTGACGACCGTAAAGAAGGATTGTTGCTTCGTGAAACACCTCATCGATATCGCCTAATTGATTTGTTCAGCGGTGCCGGTGGATTGACTTTGGGATTCACTAAAACGTTCGGACAAGTATTTACACCTGTTTGGGCCAACGACTTTAACGGTTATGCTGCAAAAACCTATAATGCTAATTTTGACGGTCATTGCGTTGTCGGAGATATTTTAGATATTGTCGAGAATAGGATAGATGAAATTCCTAAGGCCGATATCGTAATAGGCGGCCCGCCGTGCCAAGGATTCAGCCTCCTCAATAAAAATAGGCATAATGATCCACGTAAGCAATTATGGCGGCCTTACTTGGATGTTGTTTCTCATTGCGGAGCGGAAGTATTTGTTATGGAAAATGTTCCTCAACTGTTGGGATCTGAAGAATACGAAGAGATAGTTGCAACGGCGCAGTCCTTAGGATTTAAGTCGGTTGCGGCAAAGCTTTGCGCGGCCGACTATGGTGTACCGCAAACAAGATGGAGAGCGTTTATTATCGGATGTAAATTTGCTGATCCTGAACCGTTTTTCCCTCCCAAAAAGACCAATCTAAAACCTGCCGCCATAAGCAATGGTGGGTTATCAATAGATAATTTTGATAAATATGTTGTTGAGCCGCGACCGTGGTTGACGGTGCGCGATGCTATCGGAGATTTACCTCCTCCGGTCGGCACCGAAATCCGTAATGAACCGGCGCCGTTGGATTTGCATTTCGGTCGGATGCCTACTCCATTAAGCGTAAAACGATACAAGACGATCCCCAAAGAAGGCATGAACCGGTTTGATTTACAGCGTATTGCCCCGGAATTGACGCCCGGCTGTTGGATTAGAAAGACTAAGGGTGGAACCGATCTTTTCGGCCGCTTATGGTGGAATAGACCGGCCTTTACCATTCGTACGGAATTTTTTAAACCGGAAAAAGGAAGATTTTTGCATCCGGTTCAACACAGGCCGATTACCCATAGAGAAGCGGCAAGATTGCAGTCTTTTCCTGATTCATTCAAATTTACCGGTTCGAAGATAGAAATCGCTAAGCAAATAGGCAATGCAGTGCCGCCTGCCCTGGCCGCACGCATTGCCGATTGTGTGTTGGCAATGCTGGAAAGCAAGGAAACGAATAATGGCAGATGTGTTTACGGCGGCAAAGCGAAAACAGATCATGTCGAGTATCGGAGGGTGGAATACATCGCCTGAAAAGATTGTGCGGCGGTGTCTGCGCAAGCTCGGACATAGTTTCAAAAGCTATAGCGGGAACCTGCCGGGTAATCCCGATATAGTCTTAAAAAAGGTAAAAAAAGTAATTTTTGTTCATGGGTGTTTTTGGCATAACCATAAGAATTGCAAGCGCTCGGCTTTACCTCAAACAAATAAGTTGTTTTGGAAGAATAAAATTAAAAAGAACGCGGCAAGAGATGCTGCGATTAGGGTGAAGTTGCGAAAGATGGGTTGGCGGGTATTGACGATTTGGCAATGCCGGACTAAAAATCTAGAGCAATTGGGAAAACGCATTGATACATTTATAAAGGAGTAAAAATTATGGGCGCTAGAGATAAGATTCGTAAGTTCTTTATTAAAAATGTAGGGAAAATCGTCACAACGAAACAAATAAGAAAGGTGGCCGGGATCAGTGAGTATGCGCGGCGTATTAGAGAGCTAAGAGATGAAGAGGGCTATCAAATCATGAGCCATAACGACCGAGCCGATTTGAAGCCCGGTCAATACATCCTTGAAGGCGCGAAAAGAAAACCGGTTATCTCCCGTAATATAAATCCACAATTACGCAATGAAATTCTTGAACGAAACGGCTATACTTGTCAGCGTTGCGGCGCTGGACCGGGAGATGTAGATCCCTTTAATCCCGGTAGGAAAGTACGGCTTCACATTGACCATATTAAACCGATCAGCCAGGGTGGAACGGATTCTAAGGATAATCTCAGGGTTCTTTGTTCGGTTTGTAACCAAGGTAAATCCAATGTTCAGCCTCCGAGCGAGACGGCTTTGAATATTTTGGCGAAAATAAGGAAGCTCGGTAAATCAGAGCAAATGGAGATTTACGAATTTTTGAAGCGAAAATTTGAAATCTAAAACATATGAAAACACCATCGGTATCAGTTGCAATAATTTTAAGTCTAATTACCAAGATTTATCATTAGCGGCCGGCGAGGCTTGGACTTGAGCAGCATCTTAAAATTCGAGCGGGCACGGTTGCCCGGCTATCTACGAAGTAGGCAGAGCGAGAATCTTACCGAAGCGCAGCTCGCCACGCCGGGGCGAGCAAGCGGTGCTGCGAAAGACAAGGCTCGGCAGCCGCTTGGAGTTGAATCAAAATATCATGTTAGAATTAAGGATCAGGCAAAAACATAATGTCGTCATATTAGACCTGGCGGGCCGGATAGATGTGGATTCGGCTAACCTGGTTGAGGTGGTCGGCCAGTGCTTGCGCGACGGGTATCTGGATATCCTTTGCAACCTTGAGGATGTCGAGGGGATCGATTATATGGGTATCTCGGTTGTCGCTATTGCCTATAAAGAGGCGGTGAATAACGACGGAAGGATGAAATTCGCCAATTGCCCCAGCCATCTCAAAGGTATTTTCGCGGTTTCCGGGATGGACAGGACTATAGAGTTCTACGCCTCAGAGGACCTGGCGCTGAACAGCTTCAGGGAGGATAAGGCAATTGAGAATATTAAAAAGATGCAGCTGCGCCGCAGGTTTAAGCGCCTGCCCATAGATCTAAAGGTGGAATTAAAGTCTAAACATGAGAAAACCCCGCATTGTCTTAAGCTGGACATACTTAATTTAAGCGCAGTGGGGGCCTTTATTTTCGGCTGCGATAAATTCAAGCTCGGCGATGAAGTGATACTTAAGATGAAGCTTGCCCCGAAGCATGAAGAGCTTGATCTTGAGGCAAAGGTGGTTTGGGTCCCCGATAAAGAAGTGCAGCCTCATGAATACCCGGGAATAGGGGTGGAGTTCCACAATATTTCCGCCTCTGACCAGCAGAAGCTGATCGCCTTCATCGAGCGCAACCTTTCCTTCATTTCCCCGGAATAACTGGGGGAACGCCCCCATTTCTCTCCTATCCCATTGCAATCCTTAAGTTTTTAGCCCTTAGCCCTAAAATCATTTGCCTGCCAACGCCTTGTGTGGTATCATATTTAGTTAATAATTCTTATTACAGAGAGGAGAAAAGAGATGGATTGGAAGGTTTTTGTGGCTACCTTTGGGGCGGTTTTCTTCGCGGAATTAGCGGACAAAACCCAGCTGGTGGGTATCGGCATGGCAGCCAAGAGCGGCAAGCCGGTTTCCGTGTGGCTGGGCTCGGTAAGCGCTTATATTATCGTTACAGTGATCTCGGTTTTTCTGGGCGCGATTATGGCTAAGTTCATTAAGCCCGAGATGATCCGCTATATCGGCGCGTCTATGTTCATTATCATCGGTGCCTTAATGCTGTTTAAGGCAATTTAGGCGTTATGTCTTTTTCCCATGAGTATCTTTATAATCTGGTTACAGGCAAGATAAAAGGCCCGCTGGCCGCGCTTTTAAGGGGAATTTTGTTCGTGTTATCCTTTATCTATGGCCTGGCAGTGGTCATCCTGGCTTTTATTTACAGGATAAGGCCGCTGCGGCTTAGTGCCAGGGTGATCAGTGTCGGTAATATCACCCTCGGCGGCACAGGCAAGACCACGTTGGTAGAGTACCTTTGCGCCAAGCTTTCTTCTTCGGGTAAAAAAATAGCGGTATTGACCCGGGGCTATAAACGGAATGCTGCCGGAGCAGGCCTGGCGGGTATGGGGGATGAGCCGGCCATGCTGCAGAATAAGTTTCCGCAGGTCAATGTAATTGTTGACAAAGACAGGGTAAGGGCAGGGATCAAGGCGATCAAGGAGCACGGGGTAGACACCCTGCTCCTGGATGACGGGATGCAGCAGTGGCGCATAGCCAAGGACCTGGAGATCGTGACTATTGATGCGGCTTGTCCTTTCGGCAATTACCGCTTGCTTCCGGCGGGTTTCCTGCGCGAGCCGTTGAGCGCCTTAAGGCGCGCCGATATTTTCGTGCTGACCCAGGTTGCCCCGGATGATGATACAAGCGGTTTAACGCTGAAATTAAGGAAGATAAATCCCCGGGCTTTGATCGTTGAGTCAATACATAAACCGGTTTCTTTCACTAACGCCCATAATCCGGATGAGGTCTTGAGTTTAAATTCTTTCCGGGGCAGGCATGCGGCAGTATTCTCCGGTATCGGCAACCCGCAGGGGTTTGAGGATTGCCTCTGTTCGCTGGGAATAAACATCGGGCTGCCGATCAGGTTTGGCGACCATCATGATTATACGCAGGCAGAGCTTGCCGGGATCGCCGGGGAGGCGCGGGAAAATAAGCTGGAGGCAATTATCACCACGCAGAAGGACGCCGTAAAAATATCCGGGCTGGAAAACCCGGGCCTGCCGGTTTTTACCCTGGATATAAAACTAACCATAACCAAGAATGAAGCAGAATTGGACCGCAGATTATTTAGCCTGTACTCTCTTTAAGGCAGCAAGTTTTTTTACCTCTTTTCTGCCTTTTAATATCAGCCTTTTTTTTGGCAGAAGGTTGGGGGATCTTATTTATTTCTTTGACAGGAAGCACCGGGCTATTGCCTGCGCCAGTATCAGCAAGGCCGTGGTAGAGGACGGGGATTATAAAACGGCAAAGCGCCTCACCCGCAGGGCTTACCGGGCCTTTGGCCAGAATCTTATTGAAATATCTTTTATTCCGCGCATAAACAAAGAGTATCTTGAAAAATACATAAATATAGAAAACCTGGATTATGTTGACGCGGCTTTTAAAAGGGGTAAAGGGGTGATCTTCCTGGCTGTGCATGAGGGGGACTGGGAGCTCTCCAATATTATCTGCGCCAATATCGGGGTACCTTTCGTACTTTTTGTGCGCGACCAGGGTTTTCCGAAGTTAAACGCTTTGCTTAACTCTTACCGTCTGAAACAGGGGGCAAAAATAATTTATAAACAGGCAGGGCCGCGCCAATTGGTTGAAACAGTTAATAAGAACCAGGCCATCGGCATGACCATGGACCAGGGCGGAAAGACCGGTGAATTGGTGAAGTTTTTCGGCAAAGAGGCCTCCATGTCCACGGGTGCTGTGAAGCTGGCCTTAAAATACGATTGTTCCATAATCCCGACTTTTTACACCCGCGTCAAAGGGCCTTATATTAAAGTTATCCTGGACCAGGTTTATACGGTGAGCAGGTCGGGGGAAGCTGAAAAAGACCTGATGGATAACCTGCAGAGGTTAGCCGGAATTTTTGAAAAATATGTCAGGCTCTACCCCCATGAATACCTCTGGACCTATAAAATATGGAAGTACGGCAGGGAGAGGGAGATCCTTATCCTTTCTGACGGGAAAACCGGGCACCTCCGCCAGTCCGAGAGCGCGGCCAAATTAATTATTCAGCAATTGAGCTCGGCCGGGATAAAAACCAAGCTTTCTATCCAGGAGGTAAAGAGCCGGGAAAACCGGCAGGGGCTGATGAAGTTTAAGCCGGATATAATCATTTCTTGCGGCAACTCGGTAAGCGGCCTGAATTACCGCTTAGCCAGGCAGAACCAGGCAAAATCCATTGTCCTGATGCGTCCGGGAATTTTAGGCCTTAAAAAATTCAACCTGGCGATCATCCCCGAGCACGATAATTCTCCGGCGAGGAAGAATGTGGTGGCAACCGCAGGCGCCCTTAATTTGATCGACGCCGATTTTCTAAAAGAAAAGTCAGAGAGGTTACGGCAATCGGGATTTATCAAAGGGAATATATCTTCTTTATGCGTCGGGGTGTTGATCGGCGGCGGCTCTAAGGGTTTTTCCATCTCCGGAGCGCTCATCTCCGGAGCGATCAGCCAGATCAAAAGGGCAGCTGAAGAGCTTAACGCGGATATCCTGCTTACTACATCGCGGCGCACCTCTGCCGAAGTAGAGCAGGTGATTAAGAATGAACTTGGCGGTTACAGCCGCTGTAAGCTCCTGGTCATTGCTAACGAAAATAATAATCCGGATGTTGTGGGAGGGATATTGGGTTTAAGCAGCATAATAATAACTTCTCCGGAGAGCATCTCAATGATTTCCGAGGCAGCAAGCGCGGGAAAATACGTTCTGGTGTTTAAAGCGCAAGGATTGAGCAGGAAACACCGGCGTTTTCTGAATAATTATCAGGATAAAGGTTATATATATTTGTCAGAGGCCGGATGTTTGACTGACAGCATTAAAGAGATATGGAAAAACAAACCAGCGCAAGCCATGCCGCAGGATAATTTAAAGGTTGCTGAGGCATTAAGCAGAATATTATGAAAATATTACAGATATTACCCGAGCTCAATGTTGGAGGGGTAGAGACCGGGACCGTGGACCTCTGTAAATACCTGGTTCGCCTTGGCCACAAAGCAGTGGTTGTCTCTGCCGGAGGGCCTCTGGTCAGGGAGGTGGAGGCAGCAGGCGCCAAGCATTACACCTTGCCTGTGCATAAGAAGTCGGTTTTCTCCATATTTAAATTGATCCCCCAACTGGCCGAGATCATCAAAAATGAAGAGATAGAGGTAGTGCATGCCCGCTCGCGGGTGCCGGCCTGGATCGCTTTTTTCGCCTGCCGCCGCACACGCGCGGTTTTTATCACCACCTGCCACGGCCATTACAAAAAGCATTTCTTCAGTTATGTGATGGGCTGGGGAAAGAGAGTGATCGTCTTAAGCAATGTGATCGCCAGGCATATGATTGATGATTTCGGGGTGCCGCATGAAAGGATAAGGCTGGTGCCTCGCAGCGTGGATTTGGAAAGATTCAAATATCTTGACCCCCAGGCAAAGAGAAAAGATGATTTTAACGTAGGTATTATCGGCAGGATCACCCCTTTAAAAGGCCATTTGCATTTTATCAAGGCCATGGCCCGCATCTCAAGGCAGGTGCCGCGGCTTAAGATCTGGGTTGTCGGGGATGCCCCGGCATCCAAGGAGGCCTATAAAGAGGAGGTACAGGTTTTAACCCGCAGGCTCGGACTTTGGCATTGCACGGAATTCTTAGGCACGCAGAGGGATATCCCCGGGATATTGGCGCACCTGGACCTGGTGGTTTTAGCCACCACTACCCACGAGGCCTTCGGCAGGGTGATAGTGGAGGCCCAGGCATCCGGGGTTCCGGTGGTAGCTACTAAAGTAGGAGGGGTGATTGATGTCATCGCGGACGGAGAGAACGGGCTTTTAGTCCCTCCGGCTGACCCCAAAGCAATAGCCGACGCGGTAATGCGTATTTTTAAGGATCCGGAACTGGCCCAGGCCTTAGCGGAAAATGCCTATACAAAAGTCAAAGAAAAATATAATGTGGAGTTAATGGTCAGGAATACTTTAGATGTTTACCGCGATGCCTTGAGTAATTTCAAGCTCCTGATAATCAAACTGTCTTCTTTGGGAGATATAATCCTTTCCACGGCAGCACTTCGGGCTATCCGGGAGAAATTTCCCAGGCCGAATTTCAAGATCAGCTTCCTGGTGGGAGAGGAATCCAAGGATGTTCTCTTGAGGTGCCCCTATATTGACGAGCTGTTGGTATGCGATCTGAAAAACAAGGACAAGGGTTTGGCCGGGCTCTGGAATATCGGTAAGATATTAAGGAAGAAGAATTTTGACATAGTCATTGACCAGCAGAACAGCCGGGCAAGCCACATATTAGCGTATCTATCGGCTTGCGTTAACCGCTATGGTTATGATAATAGAAAGCTTTCCTTTCTGCTTAATCACCGCATCAAGGATTTAGGGCCCAAGGTTGACCCGGTAACCCATCAATTCCGGGTATTGAAGATGCTGGGTATAGACCTTCTGGATAACCGGCTTGAACTTTGGCCTTCGCCTGAAGATGTCAAGCATGTAGAGGGGCTTTTGAGCAGCCAGTGGCTTAGCGAAACGCAAAAGGTAGCGGGGATCAATATCAGCGCGTCGCTTAGATGGAACACCAAGCTCTGGCCGCGGCAGCACCTGGTTAAACTTTGCGAGGAGCTGGGTTTCCGGGATATCCGCGTGGTGATCACCGGCACAGAACAGGATTTAGCTTACGCCAATGCCCTCGCCGGCTCTCTGAAGAACACCAAGATCATCAATACCTGCGGTAAGACCTCGGCCAATGAGCTGGCTGCCCTGATCAAGAAATGCCATGTATTTATTTCCGCGGATTCATCCCCTTTGCATATTGCCTCGGCGCAAGGCACGCCGTTCATCGCCCTTTTCGGGCCGACGGACGCGGCCAGGCACCTGCCGCCGGGCAGGGAATGCGTGGTGATCAATAAGGAGCTGGCCTGCTCCCCCTGTTACCGGACCAAATGCCGGACCAAACGCTGCATGATAGCTATTACCCCCGAAGAGGTGCTGGCGGCGGTAGAGGGGCTGCTTAAATGAACATATTATTCATAGCCAATCATCTTAACACAGGAGGAATTTCCAGTTATCTGCTTACTTTAGGAAGCGGGCTTAAGAGGAGAGGGCATAATGTTTATATTGCCTCAAGCGGCGGCAGCCTGGTGGACAAATTCAAAGAATCCGGGATAATCCATATCCGCGTTCCCTTAAAGACAAAAAAAGAGGTAAGCCCTAAGATAATTATCAGTTTTCTTAAACTAAGCGGAGAGGTCAGGAAGCTCAACATAGATGTCCTGCATTCAAACAGCCGGACCACCCAGGTTTTGGGGGATTTATTAAGCCGTTATAACGGCGGGATATGCCATATTTTTACCTGCCACGGGTTTTTTAAACCGAAGTTATCGCGCAAGCTTTTTCCCTGCTGGGGCAAGGCAGTGATCGCCATAAGCAGCCAGGTAAAGGAGCACCTGCTCCTGGATTTTAAGCTGGATGAGAAAAAGATAAGCGTAATAAATAACGGCATAGACACGGCCGCTTTCGGAGATTTTTCGGCAAGAGAAAAAACAAGGAGGGATCTGGGGATAAATGACGCTTTCCTGGTGGGAATTATCGCCCGGCTCTCCGATGTTAAGGGCCATACCTATCTTATTCAGGCAATGCGGATTGTTTTAAAGGATTGCCCTTCCGCCAGGCTGCTTATCGTTGGAGAGGGCAAAACCGGCAGGGCGCTGGCAGGGCAGGTAAATGACCTGGGTATCGGGGATAAGGTCGTATTCCTGGCCCAGGCCCGGAATAACCGGGATATACTTTCGGCAATGGATGTTTTTGTCATGCCTTCATTGCAGGAGGGTTTAGGCCTTGCGCTGATGGAGGCAATGGCGCAAGGGTTAGCGGTTGTGGGGTCATCCGTAGGCGGGATAAAGACATTGATACGGGATAATGAAAACGGCCTCTTGGTTGAACCGGCGGATAGCGCCGGGCTGGCCCGGGCGATCATCAAATTATTCAGCGATCAGCCGTTGCGCGGGGAGCTGGGAATGAAGGCCCGTAAATTCATTATGGATAATTTCCCGGCGGCCAAAATGGCGGATGAAACAGAGAGGGTTTATAAAAAATGCTTAAGACAAGAAGATTAATATTTGTTTCCTGCGCGGCCATTATCGCCGTTATTTTCTTTAACTATATCCGGGGCCTGTATATGGTTCCGGTGCTTATGTACCACTCGGTCAATCCGAAAGTCAATCCGCAGATGCGTAGTTTAATAGTTTCTCCGGAGTCATTTGAAAGGCAGATGCGTTTTTTAAAGTCAAGGGGCTATAATGTGGTTACCTTGGAAGAAGTCAGCCGCCTGATGCGGGAAAAAAAGAGGCCGCGTCAAAAGACCGTTGCCATAACCTTTGACGACGGCTTTAAGGATAATTATATTTACGCCTATCCGGTTTTGAAAAAATTTGGTTTGCCTGCCACGATATTCGTCATTTATAATGAAGTCGGCAGGCCCGAAGGGGACCGCCTGAGCTGGGACCAGATCCGTGAGATGCAGGCATCCGGCTTGATCAGTATCGGCAGCCATACATTAGGCCCTGTGCCTTTGGTTGATATAAAGTCCGAGGCAGAGTTAAGAAAACAGATCATTGATTCCAAAAAGATGTTTGAGGATAAGCTTAAGACCCCGGTAGCCGGCTTTTGTTATGTGGGAGGGCTATTTACTCCCCAGATAAAGGAGCTGGTAAAAGAGGCCGGGTATAAATACGCCGTAGCTACCGCCCTGGGAAGGGATTATTCAAACTATGACCCATACGCGATCAAAAGGGTGCGCGTTTCTTCAAGCTCGGATAACCTCTTTGATTTCTGGGCGAGGGTAAGCGGGTATTATAACTCCTTCCGGAGGCACAAACGCAAATGACAAAAGCTCTCCCCGCAAAACGCATACTTATATTTAACGTCAATTGGCTGGGAGATGTTTTATTCTCTACCGCCGCAATCCGGAATATCCGCAGGAATTATCCCGACAGCTACATTGCCTGCGCCATACCCAGCCGATGCTACCTCATATTGAAAGATAACCCCTACCTGGATGAAATAATCATTTTTGACGAAAGGGACAGGCATAAAGGGCTGTTTTCCCGGCTCAACTTTGTCAGGCTGCTGAAGAACAAGGCCTTTGATACGGTCTTCCTGCTGCACCGGTCATTCAGCCGCGCGCTTATCTGCCGCCTGGCCGGAATTGAGGAGAGGATCGGACATTATACTAAAAAACGGGCATTTCTCCTGACTAAAAAGATCACCCCTCCCAAGAAGGATTCCCTGCACCGCATAGATTATTACCTGGATGTCATTGAAAAGGCCGGCTTGCGCGTGGAGGACAGGTACCTGGATTTTGTTTTCCGCCCCGAGGACCAGGAGGCGGTAGATGATTTCCTGAAGAATAATTCAGTTACGGGAGAGGATTTTGTCGTGGCCCTTAACCCGGGAGGGAACTGGAGCCCTAAGCGCTGGCCTAAGGATCACTGGGCCCGATTGGCCGATAAATTGATCAGCGAGTTTAAAGCAAAAGTCATTATTACCGGAAGTGTGGCGGACCTGGCCCTGGCAAAACAGGTCAAAGAGTTGATGAAGGAAAAGCCCCTGGTTGCCTGCGGGGTTTTTAATATCAAGCAGCTGGCTGCTTTGGCAAAAAGGGCGGATATATTTATTACCGGTGACACCGGGCCGATGCATATTGCCAATGCCGTGGGCGCCAAGAAAATAATCGCTATCTTCGGCCCGACCTCCGGGGAGATCACCGGCCCTTATCCCGGAACCAACGCGGTGATCCTGCAAAAAGATGTCGGCTGCGCGATACCCTGTTATAAGGTGAATTGCCGGGATAACCGCTGCATGCGGGCAATTACGCCGGAAGAGGTCCTGGCAGAAGTTAAAAAAGTAAGGCAGGCATGAAGATACTTTTTATAACCTTAAGCAATATCGGCGACTGTATCCTGACTCTTCCGGTATTGGATGCCTTGCGCCAGAAATACCCGCAAGGCCTGATCACCTGCCTTGTGCCTCCCAGGCCCAAGGAGATATTTATCAATAATCCCGCCATAGAGAAAGTGATCATCTTTGATAAGCATAGCCGGATGAAGGAGAAAATAAAATTATTCTTTTCCTTAAGCAGAGAGGGTTTTGATGAGGTTGTGGACCTGCGCAACAGCTTTTTCGGCGCGTTCCTGCCGGCCAAGAAAAGAAGCTCTCCGCTGCGGATTATTCCCCGCGGGCTGAAGCATATGAAGGATAGGCATCTCTATTGGGCCGGTCTTTCGGGGTTTGTCCCCGATAACAGTTCGGCCAAATCAATAGCAGCTGATGCCGGAGATAAAAAATATATAGAAGACATGCTCGCCGGGAGTGGAATATCCGGTACCGATAAGTTGACCGTGGTTGCCCCGGGAGCAAGGAGCGACGTAAAACGCTGGGATAAGGAGAATTTCAGGCAGCTCTGCCGCGGGCTTGGCCGGGAAGGATGGCAGATCGTTTTAGTCGGGGACGCAGGTGATAAACCCGTATGCGATTATATCCGGGAAAGTTCGGCGGGCTCGGTCATTGACCTTTGCGCCAAAACCAGCATTGCTCAACTGGCGGCTTTATTAATGAAGGCGCGGCTTTTGATCACCAATGACTCTGCGGTGATGCACCTGGCAAGTTACCTGAATATACCGGTCGCGGCGATATTCGGGCCTACCGATGAGAAAAAATACGGCCCCTGGTCAGAGAAGAGCATAGTCATAAAAAAAGATATCTTCTGCCGGCCATGCGAAAAAGCGCAATGCGCTTTCGGCAAGCTGGTATGTTTAGCCAGCGTAAGGCCGGAGGATGTCTTAGGGCAGGTCAAATCGCTATTGTCAGGCAAAGTTGTTTTTTCTCGCGAAGCCAAGGAAAAACAATACCGCAGGATACTGGTTGTCCGTACTGACCGCATCGGCGATGTGCTTTTATCCACGCCGGTGATTAAGGCCTTAAGGCAGAAATATCCCCAGGCGTATGTCTCGATGATGGTTTCCCCGTACGCCAGGGATGTCGTAGAGGGCAATCCCTATCTGGATGAGGTAATTGTTTATGATAAAGAGGGAAAGCATAAAGGCTTTTTTCGCTCCCTTAAATTTGCCTCCCGGCTTAAAAAGAAGAAATTTGACCTGGCAATAATCCTGCACCCTACAAACCGGACGCATTTGTTGACATTTTTGGCCGGCATACCCGAGCGCCTGGGTTATAACCGTAAATTAGGTTTCTTGCTTACGCGTAGAATAGAGCACGTAAAACAAAAAGGCCAAAAACATGAGGCCGAATATAACCTGGAACTACTTAGTGAATTAGGCATAACCGGAAATCTTCCGGAGCTGTTTATGCCGGTAAAAGATGATTCGGAGAATTGGGCAGAGGATCTGTTTGCCAGGGAAGGCATCAGGGATACGGATAAAATATTGGCGATCAATCCCGGGGCAAGCTGTCCTTCCAAGGTTTGGCCGGCAGAGCGCTTTGCCGAGGCAGCGGAAAAGCTGGCCGAGCGTTATAATTTTAAGATCCTGGTCCTGGGCGGGCCAAAGGATATGCGTTTAGCGGATAAGGTGTCGCGGGGCCTGAAAGGAAAGGCGATAAATTTATCCGGCAAAACCTCGGTGAGCCGGATGGCGAGCATACTTAAAAGAAGTGCGTTATTTATTTCCAATGATTCCGGGCCGGTGCACATTGCTTCGGCGTTGGGCACTCCGGTTATTTCAATATTTGGCCGGGCTCAAGCTGGATTGAGCCCCAGGCGCTGGGGGCCGCTGGGCAAGCGGGACAAGTACCTGCATAAGGGGGTAGGCTGCATCCAATGCCTGGCGCATAATTGCGTTAGAGAATTCGCCTGCCTCAAGGCGATCAAGGTCGAAGATGTGCTGGCAGCAGCCGAATCAATCTTGAAAATGGGTTGAAAATGGGGTCAGAATTATTTTTTCACTGCAAGCTCAAGAAAAAATAATTCTGACCCCATTTTTTGACCCCATTTTTACTTTACTTATTTTATAAAAGCTTATATAATGGGTTTGTTAAATAAGGTGTTGTATGCGTGATTACCACCGGAGGTGTTCCATGCTTATAAATAAGTTCTTATCTACTCTCTCTCTCTCTCTCTCTGATTTGCCTTTCTGTTTTTCCCGCTCTTAGCCTTGCCGACGAAACCCTCACTATCACCACCTACTACCCCTCACCCTACGGAAGCTACCAGGATCTGTATGTAGGAGATAAACTGGGCATCGGCACCACCACCCCCTTATATAGTTTGCATATCG
>Ga0172371_10003240_pt1 | contig 25338 bp, 20 predicted proteins | sample Lak12m_FD_114543 | JGI IMG/M metagenome (GOLD analysis project Ga0172371, IMG submission 114543) | Freshwater microbial communities from Kabuno Bay, South-Kivu, Congo - kab_022012_12m | ecosystem: Environmental > Aquatic > Freshwater > Lake | place: Democratic Republic of the Congo: South-Kivu... | reverse complement strand
GCGTTGATATGATTCCAATCTGGGCTGCCGCGCTTACCGCTGAAATAATTGAGATTGATCCGTTCCGGGTGATCGGCAATAATGCCATAATTTTTCTTTGCAGCATCATGATCCTGAATAAGGTGATCCCAAACATGCCATTCCCAAACAATCTGATTGGTCTTGGGATCAACTTCGATCAAATGATCCGACCAAAGTCCTTTTTGAGTCACATAAATTGGATCACGTCCTGAAGCAATCGCTTCATCTTTAGATATTGCTTCCCACGCGATCATTAAGATATTCCCATTAGGTAAACATTCAATATCATGATGCTGATGCACCTGCTTATTCGCATACGCATACGACCAAACAATAGAACTATCAGGAGCAATCTCTTCCACGATCCCACCGATACCACCCGAGTCAAATAGATCCGAATGGATCGTAGCAGTGCGTAAGAGGTTACCGCTTTCCAAGAGATAGACCGAATTTCCTGGTTTATAGTCACTAGACCAAGCATAGAGTTGAATGCCTTCCCGATTCATCAAATAAGTTTTGGTAGATTGTAGAGGCGCAAAGAGCAATATATCAAACGACTTGGAGGAAGAATCCAAAGTAGCTGTACCAGTTTTCTCTTTAGGCGATGTCGTTGGAATTTCTGAAGGCGCCAAAGATGTTGATGTGAATGGTAGCGTTGGATCTAAGGAAAATGCTTTAGTTGATGAGATCACAGGATTGAGACCTACTTCACCTTCAAATATTGCACTAACTATAGAACATGAGATGAGAAATACGGCGATTGAAAGGATAAAGATTGGGGTTCGTTTACGCTGCTTCATGACGCTGATCACTTCATTACAATATTCGGAAATTCAACTTCCACCGGTGATATGTCGTTTTATCTAATTTTTTTCCACTCATCGATAAAGATATCCACGTTCTTCCAAGTTTGCGGTTCATCAACGGTGATATTATCGACCGGGGATAATATAAATCCTTTTGGTCCTAATATATCCACCGCTTCCTGAACGGCAGTTCGTATCTCTTGTTCCGATCCCATTTCTACCGTCACCGCGCCAGAAACGCCGCCCCAAAGCGATATTTTTCCGTCAAAGGTTTCTTTTAATAATGGCATGTCTGTTTGTGTCCCTTGAACTGGATCGACACCGATCAATACATCCATACCAGATTCCTCGAAAAAGGGCAGCATCGGCGTCAATCCACTCGAACAGATATATCCAAAGCGCGCCCCCAAATCGTGCGCTAATTCAACCTCTTCCTTCAAACGAGGCAGAATGACGTCTTTGTAAAACTTCGGTACAATAAAATCTGAACCTTCATACCAGGCGCGCTTAATAAACAAATCCACCCCTCTAGATAAAACCATCTTCATTCGGACAAGATTCCATCGGTGAATGATTTCAAGCAGATCTTCCACAAACTCGGTCTTAGTCATGGCAGCGACCATTAGGTTCTCCATACCACACAGCCAATTTGCCATATCCATTCCCACTCCCCAACCGCCGACAAGCAAAGACCCAAACTCATCCACAAAAGATATAGCTTTGCTAATTTCTCGATCATAATAATCCTTGATATTGTCCGCAGGTGGTTGCAGTAAGAATTGCAAAGCATCTAAATCTTCCGGACCCTTAATCAAAGGCTCCAATTGACGCGGTACCTGATAATCATCAATGAAGGGAATATGATCGCCATGCATCCAATCTGCGGATAAGCGCACTCCAGTTCTCAATATCCCTGCTGGAGTGTGATATTCTTTGTATAGGAGATCGTAACCGCCTTTAACTTCATCACGCCACTCTCGCAGCTCCACATCTTCGTGAAATTCTATCGGCAAGCCGCGTAAATCAGGATGATCCAGTCGCGCCCGGCGCGGCAAATAAGGAGAAAATAATATCGAATCCAATCCCATATCTAATTCCGCTTTAGATAACTTATAGATATCATCATCCAAACGATTGCGTAAAGCTGAAAAGCTCATAAAACAGCACGGGATATGGTCAGTTTCTTCGTAATTTATCGCACGCAGTAAACGTTGACGAGAGGTTAGTTCTTTCATTAATTAACTCCTATGGGAAAAACAATAGTAGCTCTATTATCATTGAAAAAATTCACATTTATATATCAAAGCCTATCTTACAATTTTTCCCTAATTATCTAAAGATAAATGATCGTGATCAACAATAAAACACCTAAAAGGAATGGCCAAAAAGTTACTTTCGGGATCAAGTTGTCTTCATAGCTGATCAATTTCCATTCGGTTGATTTTGGTAAACTGACCAAATAGGCATTAGCTGCTACAATCAAAAGCATAATATAAATCAGAAAATAAAACATCTCCAGAAAAACAAATCCCGAGCCAGGAAATTTTTCACGAATCTGACCCTGAGAGATGATCACAACAAAGATCAATGCGGAAATGATCTTGATGACTTCAAAAACGCTGTATCCAAAACGGGAGGATTTCACCTCTACGCTTGTAGTAACCATCAAAGTGATATAGGTCAGGATTGTTACAACGATCAAAGGGATAATAAAGAGAATGAATGCATCTTCGCTTTTACGACGTAAGAGCAAATTAAAACGTAATTCAGGAAGATCATCCTGTCCGATATCATTATAAATCCCAAAGTTGGAAGTATAACTGGCTAAGAAGTAATCAAAATAAGTTTGATCACTCTCAAATTCATCCAACACAATAAATTCAGATACACCAAAAATATCATCTTCTCCTGTACAACTTTGGTTTGGATTATCAGGACAAGGATATGAACCAAAATCGGGCGCCAAGATTAAATTTTCATTGATATCTCTAGGCCAAATCCGTAGCCAGACGCTCTTGTGATCGAAGGGATATCTTTTGTAGTCATAGTGATGTCGAAACACTCCTTCAAAGTACCATCCAATTACTTCTTCATCGCCTTCTCTCACCCGGTACGCCTCCCTTGGTTCAATGATAGAATCTACCTGTTCAGGAAAAATAAATCCTTCCGAAAGAGGATCATGAATACCATCTGTTCGCCTTTGCCAAACATATCCGCTTAGATGTACATCTGAGTCATTAACAAAACGAAGCGATTCTAAATAAATTCCTGTTGGTAAGATGATTGCATCTGGATCATGGCGTGTTTTCCAATTCGCTTCGAGATATTCATGCAATTTTTCTGGGTTGGTAATTTGATTGAGCGGTGGCTCTGTATGCGCTTCCTTATACAATTCATAGAATAAAATGACACCCAAAAGTACGCTTACAACTATCGATAAGATCCACCAATTTTTCTTATTTCGTTCATCCAAACCATTCTCTTTAGTTTCTTCAATTGAATTAATTTGCTCTTTAAAGTTGTTGTGTTTCTCCATGATATTCTCCAAAAAACGTCAGGATTCATTATCGACTGTTTTTATCTTAAGTTAAATCCAACCATCCACGTAGATTATTAGTCAGTTCCTGATCCCAAGTGTGCATTTGCTCAAGCATTTCTTTTGCAATTTGCGGATGAGATTCAATTAGACTATAAGACTCATAAGGATCAGTTACAAGATTAAATAAAAAAGGTCCTTGCCTCAAACTTGCATAACCGCCATTATCAGTCATATGGCGTCTGATATATTTCCAATCCCCTTGACGCATCGCTAATAAGGTATCGCCCTTGTAGAAATAAAGCGTATCATGTCCTAAGGTATTTTCATCCCTCAAGATGGGAAACAAACTGTTTCCATCAATGATGCGATCCTTAGGAAGATCAATACCAGCAATATCCAGACAGGTTGGGAACAGGTCAATATTCATTGTTAATGCAGGACAAATGGAGCCAGACTGAATAATTCCAGGATAACGCAAGATCAAAGGAACACGAAAACTGCCTTCAAAAATATGGTTTTTACGTCCACGTAAACCATGAGCGCTTCCTTGCCACCAAGGACCATTATCACTCGTAAAAATTACTAAGGTATTCTCTTCCAAACTATTCTGTTTAATAAAGTCAAGTATCTTTCCTATACTCCAATCAATTTCTTCCACAACATCGCCGTATAGACCCGCTTTTGACTTTCCTTGAAATTCCTTAGAAGCATGCAGGGGAATATGCGGGAATGGCTGCGCGTAGTATAGGAAAAATGGTTTATCATGATTCCCCTCAAGGAACTGCAGCGCTTCTTCAGTCAATCTTTGCGTTAATGTGTTTTGATCTGCTGGCGCTTTGATTGCGACCTGATCATTGCGATAGATCGCATATGGACTATCGTCATTACTGTAATAGGCTCCAAAGAAATAATCAAAGCCTCTCTCATTTGGCAAACTAGGAGAACGATCTCCTAGATGCCACTTGCCAATCAGAGCAGTGCGATATCCTCGCGCCGTTAATACTTCTGACAACAAGATCTCATCTTCTGGAATGCCGCGCACGCCACAGGCATACACACCACCCAAATTGAAGATTATATCCATTGGTGAACCAGCATGATAAAGCGGCATTGGAACTAAGGTACGAACAGGATAACGCCCGGTAAGCATTCCTGCACGCGAAGGAGAACATAGCGGTGCACAGGAGTAGAAATTCGAGAAACTTGTACCATCATGTGCTAATTGTTCGATATTTGGAGTGTTTATGGGAGTTTCTGTGAAAATGGATAAATCACCAAAACCAAGATCATCCAGACAAATCAGCAAAATATTGGGGACATTCCCTTGATTGTCCAGAGGCTGGATACCTGCCAGATAAGATTGACGACCTTCAGGTTGATAATCCCTTTTGTTCAAGTTGTAAAGATGACGGTAACCTGAACCAGCTAGAACAGAAGCGGCGCCAAATATAGCAGTCCCTTTCAAAAACATACGTCTTGAAACCTTATTGTGCATGACCGTATTAATTTTACCTGATCGAATCTAACTTCGAGCCTTTATATAAAGGCGACATAAATCATCTTGTATTTTTTGAACCCGCATCGCTAATCGTGTATCCCCTTTGAAGCGTAATTTGCCGCTCAATGCAGCTCGCATAGGATTAGTTTTTCGGGAAAAAATTTTGTCCATTAATTCTGCATCCATTAAAAGGGTGATGCTCGCTTCAGTTTCAGGATCACCAAAATCTGTCAAGATTCTCCCATCATTAAACTGCATAAAAAAAGGGATCTCCGGTTTTTCAATCTGATATTGAATACATATTGAAGTGGTTTCAGCAAATTGGACCAACTTTGCATCAGATTCGCAAAAAGTCAAAAACCTCTTTAAGTCTTTCATTAACTCATCATTCTCCAAATCGCTTCTTAAAATGTCTGGTTCAAATTTTTCCATTTCATCAATATCCCCTGTATCTGTCTCCTCGAACTGAGATTCTCCTCCAGTCACTTCTAATAATTCTTTTTCAAGTTTATTTAAAGGCATATTGGTGGCAACTTCCCTCATCATATCAAGCGTAGCGGCGCCATTCTCTTGTTCCGCAAGCCACTCACGCGCAAATCTTCCGCTGCGGATATCATCAAAACCTTGTTCCATTCGTTCACGGATTTCAGGGATTAAAAAACTAGTTCCTCTTGTCAACGAACCATACTGACTTGTGCGGGAATGCAGACCGATCTGAGCCATGATTCCCATTTCTGCGATTTTCTGAAATGTGTACGCTAATTCACCCGACATATACAATTCCAAAAGAACCGCTTCCGGCGGATAACCTAATTCCAACAATAAATCAACAGCAGTCGTGAGTACATTCCCAAACGCGGGACCAAAGCACTGTTCAGTAAACAAATCCAATTCTGCTTCTTGTTTAAAGGTGACCTCTACCACACCAAAAGAAGTTGAACCAATTCCTTTTGCCAGCGCTAATGCTGTATGGCGTGCATTTCCCGAAACATCTTGCTCTACACCAATAAACGAAGGGAATCCTTTTCCATTAACAAAGCGATCTCGAACACCAGCGCCAATCATACGCGGCGCTAACAGGATTACATCAATAGTTTGCGGAAGCGCTAATTGATTAAAAGCGATATTATATCCGGACGCAAAAACTAGCGTACATGGAACTTTAATCCCCGGCAAGATATGATGTTCAAAAACCTTCGGCATCTCTTCATCAGGAATCAACAGCATGATAATTTGAGCTTTTTTGACTGTCTCGATAATCGATAAGCACTGAAAGCCATCTTCATGAGCCTTCTTGGCATATACATCCGGTCGATTACCAATCATTACATCCATCCCGTTGTCATGTAGGTTCAATGCTTGCGCACGCCCTTGATTTCCGTAGCCGATTATTCCAATTGTTTTGTTACGCACCAACTCTAAATTTGCATCATCATCTCGAAAGATGTGCATAAAAACTCCTTTTCATATATTATCTTGATCATTTCACTTCTTAATCATCAGAAAATCGCCCATCGGAATTCTTTTTACTAATATGACTGCGCGCTTGCTCAACCCAGCCAACTCTAATCTCACCTTGGGCATTAAAATCGGGGATAAATGGTTTAATATCTAAAAGTGGTGTTCCATTAAGCACATCCACATTCTCGATCTCGATAATATTCGCTTCAACAGAAATCAAATTGACTACCGAAATACCAATCGGGTTAGGTCTTCTAGGAGCTCGAGTAGAAAAGAGACCACGCGCTTGTGTATCCAAGAAAGGTGTCACGATCAATTGGTAATCCTGATTTCGATGAAAGTGATAAATCAAATAAATATGGGAGAAGCCATCTAGATCCTTTAGCCCTGCTGTATATTCTTGAAAAACCTCCACCTTGCCACGCGCGCCTTTAGCTGCTCGAGGTTGGATCGGCATACCATTAATTTCCAGAAATGGAGAATGAATAATCCCAATTGGTTGATAGATGATCTTCATGCTTCTTACCTTTTTGAATGAATTATCTAAAGCTTGCTATAATGGTATTATAAATCGAACTCAGTGAAAAGAGGTAAGCATGAATTACAGAAGTTTTGGACGGACTGGTTGGCAAGTATCCGAAATTGGTTTCGGCGCTTGGGCGATTGGCGCTGAATGGGGACACGTTTCGGAAGAAGACGCGTTGTTGGCATTGCATGCTGCCATCGATCAAGGCGTTAATTTCATCGATACAGCCGATGTCTATGGCGATGGACGCAGTGAACAGCTCATCGCTCGAACGCTAAAACAACGCAGCGAACGTATTTATGTGGCAACAAAGGCAGGCAGAAGGCTAGATCCACATATCGCCGAGGGATACAATCGAGAGAAGCTAACCGCTTTTGTCGAACGCAGTCTGCGAAATCTGCAAGTGGAGACGATCGACTTATTACAATTACACTGCCCACCACCACAGGTTTATTATATGCCGGAAGTCTTTGGTACCCTTGATGAACTGGTCCAAGCTGGAAAACTGCAGTATTATGGGGTCAGCGTGGAAAAAGTGGAGGAAGCGATCAAAGCGATCCAATATCCTAACGTTCAATCTGTGCAAATTATTTTTAATATGTTTCGCATCCGTCCTTCAGAACTATTTTTCCAGCTTGCTCGACAAGAAAAAGTAGCTATCCTAGCACGTGTCCCCTTAGCCAGTGGTTTGCTGAGTGGTAAAATGAGCCAGTCATCCACATTCCCAAAAGATGATCATCGCAACTACAACCGTCAGGGAGAAGCTTTTGACGTCGGAGAGACTTTCTCAGGTGTTGATTATGAGAGCGGGTTACAAGCGGTAGATGAATTACGTGATCTTGTTCCAAAGGGTATAAGTATGGCACAATTCGCATTACGTTGGATCTTGATGTTCGATGCAGTTACATTAGCTATCCCAGGCGCGAAAAACGCCAAACAAGCCATTGAAAATGCGCAAGTTAGCGATCTACCACCTTTAAGTGATGATTCGATGGAACGGATCTATTCGATCTATGACCAATATATCCGCCATCAAGTTCATCAGCGCTGGTAAGAATTATGAAATAGGGAACTCAGACAACTGTTTCATCGTTAAGTGAGTGTAATATGCTTAGTTTTTTGATCAAAGCGTAAAGAGATCTGCCGGTAGGATCGTAAAAAAACCACCTAAGGAGAAGATGAAATGAAAAACCGTTCTGTAATCCTAATAACATTCACTGCTACTCTTTGCTTAATCATTGCAAGTTGTGCACCGGCTTCTGCGCCTGCTTTTATTGAGGAAAGCGGCATGCAGGCAACCATATATGAAGAATCAGTCGAGAAAGAAATCGAAGCTCCAGTCATGGAAATGCCCGCTGAGGGTGAAGCGGACCTTTTACAAGCAACTGCAATGCCCACCATGGCTGGAGAAGTGCAAACTTCATCCAATGTCCCCTTAACCAGCGCCAAACAACCCAATCGACTGATCATTAAGAATGCTGAAGTCAACTTGCTTGTAGAGGACACTGATATCGCCATTGACCGCGTCACTCAATTAGTTGAAGATGTGCGCGGCTATATCATCAGCAATCGAATATGGTACCAAGATGAAGGACAATCAGGTTATAAATATGCTGCTATCACGATCGGTGTGCCAGTGGATGAATTTGAATTTGCATTACGTCGCTTGCGCGGTATCGCCTTACGCGTCCAAAACGAAACCGCCTCCGGACAGGATGTAACCGATGAATACGTCGATCTCGAATCACGCCTCACCAACCTAAAAGCTACCCGCGACCGCATCCGAGAATTCCTTGAACAGGCAAATACCGTCGAAGAAGCCCTTAAGGTCAACGAACAATTATCGAGCGTCGAAGCAGAAATCGAACAGGTGCAAGGGCGTATGAATTACCTCTTCGATCGCGCCTCTTACTCCACCATCACCGTCTATCTGGAACCCGAGATTTTACCCTTGACGCCAACACCAACCTTTACGCCCACCCCGACTCCCACACCCAAACCCTGGAATCCCGGCAAGACCTTCGATACCGCCTTCTCCACCTTGGGAAGCATCACCCGCGGCTTGATTGATGCCTTGATCTGGATCATGATAATCTTCGTACCATTGTTCGTGTTGCCTGTGGCAGCGCTTTGGTGGCTAGTGCGATTATTAAGAGGTAAAGGGTCAATGAAAGAGAATAAAGCACCCAAGGAAACAAAATCCGAAGAAGACAAGAAATAGTTCAAAAATTCAATTATTAGATCAAAATTACAAATTACAGAAAAGCATCACCTCCAAAATATTGGAGGTGATGCTTTATATCAAAAAAAAGACCTGTATAACAAGCGTTTCGCAGGAGAGAAAATAATTTCAACTTTTTCCAAAAACGCTGGTTTTTGATTGAAGAAAAAATAAATTCCAGGATATAATCAACCATTCATAGACAATTAATTGGACAACAAGTGATAGGATAAACAAATTATGACCACACAGAAAGTGAATCTAATCGAGAAATTTGAACTGATCAATGAATACTGGCAACCACGGATTGCCGGTGAACTAAATGGGCAGCAAATCAAGATCGCTAAATTGAAAGGCGAGTTCATCTGGCATCATCATGATAACGAAGATGAATTCTTTATGGTCATCAAAGGCAATTTAAAGATTGCTTTACCCGACCAAGAGATTAATTTAGGGGAGGGAGAATTCTTCATCGTTCCGAGAATGGTTGAACATAAACCGATCGCAGATGAGGAAGTTTGGGTAATGATGTTCGAACCGACTGGAACATTGAATACCGGCAATATCCGCTCAGAGTTGACCAAAGAGGAACTCGAAAATATTTAGAAACTTCGCCTTTCATGACAAGTGTCAATAAAGCATAACGATAATTTCCTTAATAGTGAAAAGGATGAACCCAATGACCGATGAGAAAGACACAACCAGTTCAAATGACAACCCCAAAGAAAAACTCGCTGAACCCAATGACCTATTAGTTGAAACCAAACACACGATTACTATCCAAGGCGAAAATATACCCTATTCGGTTACATGCGGCACAATCGTACTCAAACGAGAAGAGGAGAAAAAAGGGGAAGACGAAGGAGTATCGGAGGGTGAAAAAGCAAAAGCATCCATCTTCTTTATCGCCTATCATCGTGATGATGTGGATGATCATAGCCAACGTCCGATCACGTTTGCCTTTAATGGAGGACCTGGTTCATCTTCGGTTTGGTTGCATATGGGGATGCTTGGACCAAAGCATGTTCTCATGGACAAAGATGGTTTTCCACTCGCGCCACCCTATAAGCTGGTGGACAATCAATATTCTCTATTTGCTGAAACCGATCTTGTCTTCATTGATCCCATCAGCACCGGTTACAGCCGCGTTGTGCCTGGCGAGAAAGCGAAACCTTTCTTGGGATTAAAAGGCGATATCGAGTCGGTAGGTGATTTTATTCGTTTATACTGCACCCGTTATCAACGGTGGTCTTCTCCAAAATTCCTCATCGGAGAGAGTTACGGTACCACACGAGCCGCGGGATTGGCGGGTTATCTACAAGAACGACATGGAATGTATCTCAACGGTATCATGCTGATCTCAAGCATCCTCAACTTTCAGACGCATCGCTTTGAGTATGGCAATGACCTTCCCTATATCGTCTTTTTGCCAACTTACTGCGCTACAGCATGGTACCATGGCTGCCTTGCGGATAACTACCAAAATAAAGATCTAATAGAATTCCTGAAGGAAGTTGAGGATTTCGCTAGAGGTGAATATGCTGCAGCCTTGTTTAAGGGAGATTCATTATCCGATGAAGAATACCTCAATATCACTCAAAAACTAAGTCGTTATACCGGTCTATCTGAAAATTATATCCAAGCGACAAATTTGCGCATTGAGATTTTCCGCTTCACCAAAGAATTGCTACGCGCTAAGAAACGCACGGTTGGCAGATTGGATACACGCTATCTAGGAGTTGATCGAGATGCTGCTGGAGAAAACTTTGAACAAGACCCAAGCATGTCCGCTATCATGGGTACCTATACAGCGACTTTTTATGATTATGTGCGCCGTGAATTAAAATTCGAAAACGATATCCCCTACGAAATTTTGAATTCCAAAGTTTTCCCGGCTTGGAGCTATGAGGAACATAAGAACCGGTTCGTAGATGTCAGCGAAACCTTGCGCAAAGCAATCGCTATGAATCCTTACATGAAGGTTCATGTCGCTTGTGGATATTATGATTTAGCAACGCCCTATTTCGCAAGTGAGTATACTTTCAATCATTTAAGCCTCGATCCAAGCCTTCACTCTAATCTCTCGATGAGCTATTATCAAGCTGGGCATATGATGTATGTTCATATTCCATCCTTAGATAAGTTAAAGCACGAATTAGTTTCATTCATTCAATCAGCCATCCAATAAAAGCGGCCGATAACAAATTTGAGGCAATCCTATGCAAAACGATAACCATGAATTCAGCATCGGGGAATACAGACCAATTTACCTATGGGGTGGTTCGGGTACGATCCGCATGAATCGTCTAAAATTTATGGATCAACCCGTCGATGAAGAAGCGCATCATCAAGCACATAGTGAAATTGGCGCCAAACGCGTCTTACAAGATATGAACTGCAATTGGGTTCATCTGATGTATGACTGGGGCTTCCCACCAGAGATTGAATCTGGAGATTGGGAAGAATTTCAACAAGCTGCTGAGGTCTATCACAAAATGGGCAGCAAGGTCTTTGCCTATATTCAGACTTCGAACTGTGTATTTGATGGTTCATATAAAGAAAAAGATTGGTACGCTCAAGATCATCGCGGACAGAAAATCTATTATTACAGCGGGCGTTATATGGTTGATCTTACTCACCCAGAATGGATAGCGCATTTGAAAGAGATCATACGAGGCGCCATTCAGCGCGGGGCGGATGGGATTTTCTTTGATAACCTTTGGCATGGGGAAATGCCCGTATCGCTTTTTAATACCTGGCTAGGAGCAGCGGGATGTCATTGCGAACGCTGTCAGCAAGAATACTTCCAAGCCAGTGGAAAGAAGATACCCATAAAAATCGATACACAAGATGAAAATGTGATTGAATATCTCGATTGGCGCGCCAATCAGATGACTGGGTTGATCGAAGAATTATCGGTTTATATCCAGGAAATCCAACCCGGAACGCCGATTAGTTCGAATGATTATGATATTATCATGCGCCCGACTTTTCTGGTTTTCGGTCAAGATACAAGCAAGTTATCTAGAATCCCAAACAAAAAAGTAACCATGATCGAAAATTTTGCTTTGCCGAATTGGGAAGAAAAACCAAAGCAACGATTAGCAAATAATGCGCTGACCATCCGAAATACGCGTGCGATCATGAATCCCGAAGTTCATCTGAGTGTTTTGTCTTATGATGTCGGAATTGGATTCGACCCTACTTATCCCTCGCGCCGCTACCAACAAGGCATCGCTGAAGCGGCTGCTTGCGGCGCTAGTACAACAATCAAAGGCACTGAGTACTTTTATGAAGGCGCTCATACAATCCTTACGCCTGAAAAGTTCGCTCCGATTCAGAAAGCGATTGGAAAATATAATCGCTGGTTAAAATCAAATAGCAACCTCTTTCTCAACGGACAGAATATTGCACCCGTAGGTTTATTATTTCCAGGCAAACGGCTTTGGTTAGACTGGCATAAATTAGCGCCTCTTTATCATGGCGCTGGGCAAACTTTGATCCATGCTGGGATTCCTTGGCGAGTGGTCAACCCTGATAGCAATTTAAATGACTTAAAGGTCTTGCTGGTCTTTCAAAAAGAACAACTCAGAGATATTGCCACACCACTTGAATTACAGGTCATCCTGGTAACTGAGATTCCTGGATGGAAAACATCCGCGAAATCCTTAGTTGAACGTAATCCGCTCCTTTATTCGCTCAGTGAAAATGCCGCTCATAGCCTGGTCAATAACTATATGGGCAATAGAGCGGCTCGACGGATCATGGATGCTCTTGGTATGGCAAAGATGATCACACAGACTTCATTGTTCAATCTTCCTCCCATCGAAAAACGTCAATCGTTGCTGCAAACGCTTCCAACCAATTTATTTCCTCGCGTTGTCTCTTCACAACCAACGCTTATCGAAGTATGGCAAAGAGATGATGAGCTACAAATCCACCTGATGAATTATGCAAAGCAACCACAACAAGTCCAACTAATAATTGGTCAAGAAGTTAAAGCCAAAACGGTCTCGCCAGATGAAAACGATGGGCAGTTTTTCGAGAGTAAACGGTTTGACCTTACCCTTGATATCTATAAAATCTTACGCATTAATAATCTGAAAGTAAATAAGACGACAATATAAACATAAAATCTAACTATTAAAAGAGAGTATAATAAATCGATTTATCAATATTCATCCGGAGTGTAGAATGCAAGCTTTACTTTATACAACAAATTCCGATGAAAACGCTATCTTAGCTACTCTCTTACAGCAAGCTGGTTTAGTAGTTCGAACAACACGAGATCTACACAACCTGATTGATTCTCTAGGAGAACGCCCAGTAGATATCGTCATGCTTTGTTTTGATAATCTCAATGAGAAACAAATCGCATTGACAACTCAATTACGCGCACAAACGGAGTCTCCAGTTGTTATCTTATTAGATACAAATCTAGATACCGAACAGATCTCTTTATATGAAGCAGGCGCTGACTTGGTATCATCACGTTCTGCGGGCAGTCTCTTGTTATTAACACAAGTAAAAGCTTTGCTCCGGCGAAGCGGCGCTGGTCCTTATAAAGATCTACCAACGCTTAGCCAAGGTGACGTCATTTTAGACATTGGCGCTCGCAGTGTCCAAGTAGGAGGTAGAGAACCTCAACGTTTAACCCAACTTGAATTTCGCTTACTATATGTCCTATTAACGAATACTGGACAAATCCACTCGGCTGAATCTCTTGTCGAACAAGTATGGGGGTATTCTGGAGAAGGAAATCGGGAATTGGTGCGCGGATTAGTGCAAAGATTACGAGGGAAAGTCGAAATTGATCCCAGAAATCCACGCTATATTCTAACCGATCCAGGTGTCGGATATTACTTCAACCGTTTTCATAAAGAAACAACTTCCTGATCCAATCTAGATTCAAGTGATAATTGTCCTTACTTTCCTTCTTTGTGGAAAAATTTATACAGAAAAAGTCCAAATTTCACAAGCTTAAAACACCCTTTACACCCATTTTCAACGAAATGAATGTAAACTATTTGCCAATCAAATTGCAAGTTGAAAGAATATTATTTTCACACAGGAATGAAGGAATGAATGAATTCTTAAATGAAGCCAGTTCCTCCACTTATTTAACTTTGAAAGGACTTCAAGAATTGGAAGCGGAACTTGAGTATCTACGAACCGTTGAACGTCCTTTGTTGGCAAGCAAATTACATGAAGTAATGGAGAATCTTGACCCCAGTGAAGATAATGAATATTTATTAGTAAAAGATGAACAGGCTATGCTTGAAGGGCGTATCGCAAAGTTAGAAAGAATCCTTTCTTGCGCGAAAATAATCCAACCTGGAAATGGAAGTGAGGTAGTATCCATAGGTTCATGTGTAATGGTACAAGAAGATAATGGGCCAATGGAGACTTATACGATCGTTGGTTCTGCAGAAGCCGATTCAAAGAAAGGTTTGATTTCCAATGAATCCCCACTAGGGAAAGCACTATTAGATCATAAAGTGGATGACAAGGTATCTGTCAGCGCGCCAGATGGGGAAATTTTATTCAAGATCATTAATATCAAATAAGTCCAATCTTTTATTGATAAGTAATAATTGGAGAAAGTCATGCAATCATTGGCAAATGTTCAAACAACTTGCCCGAGTTGTGGTGAAAAAACCGGTATCGAGTAAATATAAAAACCTAGATTATCCACAATGTTAATTGTTAAAAAACAATAATCGTTCTATCGTGTTTGTGAAAACAGACACGCCAAAAAATTTGGAGTAAAATGAATCATAAAAATCTACGCACGCGCCAGCCAGATATGACTGCCAAAGTCTCAGAGAATCCTTCCTATCGAATTGCCCTTATCGCCAACCTCAAGGACAATTACGAACCTGAGGAAGATGATCCTCCTGATGCAGGAGCTGAATTTGATCAAGTTGACACTATTCAGGCAATCACTCAAGCCCTAGAAATGGAGGGACATAATGTGTTCTTTTGTCAGGCTGATAAAACACTGCCTCAAAGCTTGATAGAAATACAACCCGATATTTGTTTTAATATTGCAGAGGGATCAAATGGAAATGGACGTGAAGCGCAAGTACCAGCTTTATGTGAAATGTTGGGTATCCCTTATACTGCGTCACGCGTTGTCGCCAATGCAATTAGCTTAGATAAAACCCAAACGAAGCGCATCTGGCAGCAACTAGGTCTACCGACAGCGCCTTTCTATCAATTCGCGAGCATTGCAGAAATCCCAGAACATCAAATAAACTTCCCCCTATTTGTAAAACCAGCTAGGGAAGGCACAGGTATGGGGGTCGACAATAGTTCAATAGCCAAAAATCATTCAGAATTGGTTGAGCGAGTAAGATGGGTCCTGGAAAAGTATCACCAACCAGCGCTCGTAGAAGAATTCCTCCCTGGAAGAGAATATACCGTTGGATTTATCGGCAACCCAGGAAAGACTAACAATCATACGCCTTCCGAATTCTATGACTCAGATGGCTATCATTGGTTCCCTATCCTAGAGATCGACACCCTATCTAGCGTCAGTCCTTTGATTTATGGACATGATGCCAAATCCATTGACCTTGGAGAACAAGGAGCGCCTAACTATCTTTGTCCGGCTGATATTCCCGAGTCTTTACGCGCCCGCCTCATCAATCTAACACGCCGAGCCGCTGAAGCTCTGGATGTTAATGATGTATCGAGAGTCGACTTTCGTATGGGTGTGGATGGTGAACCATACTTGCTAGAAATCAACACATTACCTGGTCTGAACCCAAAAATCAGCGACCTTTGTATTATGGCAGCTAGTGAACAGATGCAATATCAAACACTGATTAACGAAATACTCTATTTAGCAGCACAAAGATTTGGTCTTGAAATGAGTACAAGAGAGTTGCTCCCAAGAAAACACACTAAAGTGCGAAAAATTCAAGCAGTATCCATAATTAGACAGTAATATTTTTTCGAATTATTAGAGACGGGCATCTTGGTTATCCCTAGCGTCTGTCTCTAACGAAAAATGATAGGTAATATCAAATAGTCTAAACATACCATTCTTATTCTCATGGAATGGCGTAGGGGACGTTCGAAGGACGCCATTTATTTAAACCCCAATATTTAAGGATCACTGAGAGCAAATCACTTTCAACAAATTCCATATGGTTTTCAGGGTCAGTACCCAACCGAAAATCATAGGCGTCATGCTTCGTAGGATTTAAACGACCATCTGCCCATGCCCAAATTGCATAATTTATTCCCAAATCTTCAAACAGTGCTATTTGATCATCCATAAATTGCGCTGCGCCAGGTATCCACCGTTGAACACCAAACTCAGTGATTGCCACCGGAACACTATTCTGATCACGAAAATCCCTCAGTAGAGTGTCGACTTCATAGAACCACCTGCGATCGAAAACTTCATTATGCCCATCCCCATCTAAATCCAAGGAACCCGGATATGAAAATAATCGATCATTTTCAAGAGATTGTGAAGTATATTCATAAGGTGCATATTGGTGTACAGTATAAATGGTTTTCGAATCATCTATTGGCACAATATAAGGTAGCCAAGAAATATTACTATAAGAATTTCCATCAATTAGTATGGGTGTAGTTTGGTCATACAATCTAATTTCATCCGTTATTCTCGCAGCAAGCAGGTTCCAATCATATAGTGTTCCAGTATAACGATCATAAAATGTCTCCTCATCCCACTCATCAAAGAAAATATGATTGCTATTCGGCTCAACCATGAGCTCATATCCTACTACGATTGGGTTTGTACTATACCAAAGCGCTGTATATCGCCACATCGCAGCCCATGCTTCTTGCGCTTCCTTATTCGTCCAGACTTCATTATTATAATAACTGGTGTCAAACCAGTCACCGTGTTCTCCCCAAAAGAACGCGAACTCACTTCGCCCTGGTCCTGTACGAAAGGCAATCACAGCAAATAAATCAGCATCTTTTATCATTTTGAGAAGCTCATCTAGGTTGTTTTGCATGTCAATATCGGGTTGATAGGGTGGTTTTTCAGTAAAAATTCCAGGATGAGATATAACAACTAGATTTGCTCCCATCTTGGCAAGATTATCGAAATCATCCTGAGTGAAAGAAGGTATTACCAATAAATCTCCATCTTCGGGACCATCAATTTCTGGATATCTACGACGTTGATAGATATTCGCTCCGCGTAAATGGGTATCAGTCAACCATAAATCCATCTTTTCATCTATCTCTTTTTTAGGGGTTGACGTAATTATTGACGATAACTGACCATTAGGAGTACTAAAAAGGGCGCTTTTTAAATTAATAGTTGAAGTAATTTTCGGATCCTGAGTGGACGTTTTTGTTTTTTGAGTTACCCTTTGACTGTTAGATAACACTCCCCATATACCACTACAACCAAGATTTACTAATAAAATAGCACAAACAATTAACCATCGAAAGTTTTTTTTAAACAAAATGATGTATATTATTTTCACCATGTAGTTCAGTATAGCATATCTTGCTGGAGTATAATGAATGAAAATATTTAGGAGACAGGAGCATGTCACTATCGATCGGTATTCTCGGCTTACCAAATGTAGGAAAAAGTACAACCTTCAACGCCCTAACTGGCGCGCAACGCGCCGCAGTCGCCAATTATCCCTTCTGCACTATCCAACCTAATCATGCGATCGTTCCCTTGCCCGATTTACGATTGGACACGCTGGGAAAAATAGCCAATGTACCGAATGTGATCCATTCCACTGTAGAATTTGTAGATATCGCTGGTCTAGTAGCGGGCGCCAGCAGAGGAGAAGGATTAGGCAATCAGTTCCTCGCCCAAATTCGAGATGTTAGCGCTATTCTGCATATCGTGCGCTGCTTCGATGATCCCAATATCGTGCATGTACGTGAAAAACCAATACCTACAGAAGATATTGAGACGATTGAAGTCGAGCTAGCTCTCTCAGATCTAGAGCAAGTACACCGGAAATTACAAAGATTAGAAAGCGATGTCAAAGCAGACAAGAAACTTATACCAGTGCAATCACTGGCAAAATCATTATTCGATCATTTAGCAAGTGGTTCTCCCACTAGTAATTACCCTGATAAAGACAGTGAAATCTTCCAATTATTAAACAAAGAATTACGTTTATTAACCGCTAAGCCTGTTATCTATCTTGTAAATACAGACGAGGGTGGCTTGGAAACAAAAAGCCCTTGTGTCCAGGAAGTAGAACAGATAGCGAAACAACGCGGCATCAAAACAATACAACTGTGCGCTCAACTTGAACAAGATCTAATCGATATGAACAACGATGAACGCAAAGAATATCTGAGATTAGCAGGAATCAAGGAAAGCGGCTTAGAACAGGTAATTCGAGCCAGCTTTGAGATGTTGGATCTGATCAGTTTCTTCACCTATAATCAGAATGAAGCACGCGCCTGGAATATTCCTCGAGGAACAACCGCGCCTAAAGCAGCCGGTGAAATCCATACCGATTTCGAACGCGGATTTATCCGTGCGGAAGTGATTCCTTTTGATATCTTCCAAGCTTACGGGGATGCAACGGAAGTAAAAGCTGCTGGAAAGATGCAGTTAGAAGGTAAAGAATATATTGTCCAGGATGGTGATGTGATCTATTTCCGCTTTAATGTATGAGTGCAACAATCAAAGTTTTCAAGTTAGACAATGATAGCAACGCTGAAATGATTCAAGAAAGACTTTGAATTAGATCTGCGAGAGTTCAGCTTTCAGTATCTCTTCAAAAGCTACCATCAAAGCGCGCGTCTTTTCTCCAGGAACTGATTGGAGGGGTTTGATCTCATCAATCTGTCTTACAGGCAGGATAGCTCGGCTTGAGCTAGTAATAAAGGCTTCTTCTACATGAGGTAGTTCTTGTTCAGAAATTGATTGTAATTGCACTGGCAAGTCGATCATCTGCGAGGCTCTCAATACCAGAGCACGCGTAATACCATGTAAGATATCCTCACTTGCTGAATATAATTCACCATTCAAAATTGCAAAGAAATTACTGGTCAAGCCTTCTAATAATAAGCCTTCAGGAGAGATCATCAATGCCTCATAGACATCACCTGGCAATAAACCAAGTACTTGTTGCCTTTGTGAGATAAAATTCGTTCGTTTCGCCAAAGCCATCTGACGCTTCATTCTCCAGGTGATCAATTTCACCCCTTCTTGATAATCTTTCAATGATGGAGTCTGCAGATGACCTACAGTAATATATATCATCCCTAATTGGTCTTCTAGATCAACGGTCAAACGGATCCTTAAATCTCCCTCATACGGGAAATCACGAATAATTGATCTTAGCGCTTGACGTAAAAGCTTGCGTGGAATCAGGATATCATTTTCCATTAAAGCTGCGCTGTGCTCTAAGCGTTGAATATGTTCCTCTAGATGCAAGGCTTTGTTGCGATCGTAGGTCCGTAAATTCGTGTAAACTCCTTGGGGAAGATCACCCGAAATCTGATCAAACTCCCTTTCACCACTCAAATGCTTTAGGAGTATGGGCTTTCCGATCGCACTTTTTTCATCAAATTTCCAAACAAGATTATCCATTTTATGCTCACAAACAAGTTGATTAAAACCAAAGACCTTTTATCGGAAAAATTCGCTCAATTCAATATCCATCAAATAAGAAACCACGGCAGAAAGAGTTTATGAATTATTTTCGACCAGGACTAGCTAACATCCTGGCTGGTAGAACATAATAACTTCGATTGATTAACACCAAACCGCAAATAATCAAGAAAAAAGCTGCCACAACAACCCATGTAATCGTTTCTCCAAGGATAAAAAAACCGCCTATAGTCGCTACAATTGGGATTATATAAGCAGCCATCGATCCTGCGGTAACGCCAAACCGCTTGATAATGAAAAACTCCAAAAGGGCTCCAAAGAATGTGCCAATAATTGAGGCATATATGAGTACAAAAACGCCATCGACATTTACCTGACTGAAGTTTGCGTCACCCATCAAAAACATCAAAGGAAAGACCAAACAAGTCGCTGTGGTTAATCTGATCGTCGTCACATCGAATGCGCTAAAGCCTTGCATATACTTTCTGGAATAAACAATCATGCCACTTGAAAAAAGCAAACCCAAAAAGACAAGCAAATATCCGATTGGATCTGCTTTTTCTACATTCTTTAAACCTGTCTCCCCTGAAAGGGTAATCAATAATACACCACACAAAGCTATTCCAATTCCAAGAGTTTTTCGCAGGTTGAGGTGTTCATCAGATAAAAAGAAATGCGCCATCAGAACTGACATAACAGGACTGGTTGTAACCAAGACAGCAACGACACCACTGGATAAATACACCAAAGAGCTCATGGTTAAGGAAAAGGGGATTGCACTACCTAAAATACCCAGTATGATAGCATGTTTCCAAAGCCGGTGATCGCGCGACATTTTTCGGCGACCTGTCAAATAGAACATAATATAAACAACACTTGCTAATAAAAGCCTGAGACTTACATAAGCCATGGGTCGAAACTGACCGACGCTAAAGCGTGAACCGATCAACGTAGTTCCGAAGATTAATCCGAGTAGTAGAATATAAGGGATTGATTGAACGGGCAAAAGATACTCCAATTGGTTAACAAACAGCCCTATTCTATCACTTTCAAAGAGATTTCATCAATATCAAAGTAAAGTCGAAAAGTTATCGATCTCGGTTATACTTGAGTTTCTAAAAAAATTCGTTTCGGATGACCTAATGTTTCAAAGAACTCGTCTTATTTACAACGAATTTCCAACACATTTTTGGGTGTTAACCGGCGCCAGCTTTATTGATCGCTTAGGCGGCGCTTTGATCTTTCCTTTTTTCTCCTTATATCTAACCCAAAAGTTTGGCGTGGGGATGATCGAAGTCGGTTATCTGTTCATGATCTTCTCGATTGGCAGTTTCTTTGGGAATATGGTCGGCGGCGCTCTAACTGATAAATTCGGTCGTAAAGCAATTCTAATATTCGGTCTAGTGATCAGTGGACTTAGCAGCCTAGCGATGGGTTTGATCGATGATTTGCGCTTGTTTTATACGTTAGCTGCTTTGGTTGGTCTACTCTCTGACGTTGCGGTACCAGCGCAACAAGCTATGGTGGCAGACCTACTACCAATCGATAAACGTAATGAGGGATTTGGGATCATCCGCGTAGCTTTTAACCTAGCCTTCACGATTGGTCCATCGATCGGCGGATTTATCGCGTCGCGCTCTTTCCTGCTATTATTCATTGCCGATGCCGTCACTAGCGTCATTACTGCAACGATCGTCTACTTCACCTTACCAGAAACAAAACCTGAGCAAGACCCTGAAACGCCAGAGGAAAACCTTCTCGCCAGTTTGCGAGGTTATGGTATTGTCCTGAAAGATGGCGTCTTTCTACTTTTCATGGTCATGGGTATCCTATCCACAATGGTATATTTCCAACTTAATTCGACTTTAGCGGTGTATCTGAGAGATATGCACAATATCCCTCCACAAGGATTTGGAACCTTACTTAGCATAAATGCGCTGATTGTCGTGCTATTCCAATTTTGGATTTCACGCAAGATCGCCAATCAGCCCCCTTTTGTGATGATGGCCATCGGTACTATTTTATACGCCATTGGTTTCTCGCTCTTCGGTTTTGCTTCCGTGTATGTTTTCTTCATTCTAGCAATCGTCATCCTTACCATTGGTGAGATGATCCAAATGCCAACCGCTCAAGCGCTGACTGCTAAGTTGGCGCCCGAAGACATGCGCGGGCGCTATATGGCAGCTTTCGGATTGGTGTGGATGGTTCCCGCCGCAACCGCTCCTTTAGCTGCTGGTCTTATCATGGATAATTACAATCCCGATTGGGTGTGGTATGCCTGTGGTATCCTGGGTACGATCGCTGCCTTGGGGTATCTAAGCCTACGACGAATAGCTGGCGAACGACTCAACCGTACAGATGATTCCCCTATCTTATAAACGAAATGGTATTCAATCCAATTACTGCCGTTCTTCCCAGATCTTAGCAATCGCCAATGCGATCATGATCAACACCGGAGACATCGCCAGCGGAATGATCAGAATATCTTTAAGGATCGGATGAAAACTATCCCCGCTAGGATCGGTAAATTGGGTATCAATCGGTTGACGCGTACGTTGGATTGGCGTTTGCGATGCTTCGCTGGTAGGCTTCTTTTTAGGAGTCTGTGTGGGTTCCAGTTCGATCAACCAAGCTTTAAATTTTTCAGCCGCGTCCTCTGGAGCTCCGCTTTGCCAATCTAACAAGATATCTTCAACTTCTTGCATTTTTTCAGCCATGCTTTCAGGTAAGACAACTGAAGTGACAGTAAACGGTTCGCCTGTATAGATTTGCTGCTGATGGATGATCTCCCATGTCATCTGAACAGGATAAACGCCTGCTTGAGAAAAAGAAGATAAGCTCTCTGTGATCACGATCGTCTCCCTTGGCGCCACTTGGCTTGGCAAAGCCAAGTTGATCTGATCGGATAGTGTATTCTCGGACAGGATCAATTGCGTATCAGCTCTTGTCCAGGTGAGCACACCAGTGTTTTGGATTTCAAATTGGAGAGGATAATTCTGTCCAGTCAGTAACAAACTCCAATCCGTATTTAATTTCAATTCACCAGAAACCAAAGGTGGAACTCCGGCGTAAGTTGCAATCGCTTGTGGGATCAAGCGCTGCGACTCGATCACCCACTCACCATCGCAGATCAACTGCGTCGAACCGCCACCATCTAACATCATGATCTTTTCGGCTCCTAACTCGCGCAATGTGGCTGCAACTTCTGTCTGTACGGCTGTGCTCGTATTCAATAGATACAAAATCTCGAATTCACCATCTTGATCTTCATCTTGGATACCTACAAAAGTACGCGCAACTGCCTTCTTGGCATTCTTATTGGCATCTTCCATCAAACCAGCGATAATATTGGGAGCCGTTGAGTTCTTCAAGGCTGATCCAGTCAACTCGCGAATATCGGCGTGATCATCCCAAATCTCCAGCATCAGACGCTGTCCGATATATGCCTGCGGACCATAGCCACCGAAACCCTCTGTAACGATCTCGCCATCTACTTTGAGCGAAAATGGTAAGCGCGTGGGATATTCAGGCATATAAAAGAAGCTTCCATTGGTAACACAAAAGGCATTCTCGTTCTGTATACTTGCCTCGCGCCAGTAGTCTTGTAAGCTACGCGATTCAAAACGAGCATCATCTCCTCCATACTGTCCCTTGCTAGTTAATACCTCACGAATAGGGGCATGCATCAGCAACAATCCAGCCCCCTTACTCAAATCAAGCGCTTGAATAAAGTCTGGATTGCCGTTTTGGTAATCCTTGCGGTAAAGATATAATCCGTATTCAGAATCTATAGTTTTTAAATCTATTGGTTGGGGAGGTTCTAGGTCTTGTGGTACAACTGCAGCAATGGAATTTATTTGAATAAAGAACAAATAGCAAATATTAAAGGAGATGAGCATAAAACGGAAAAGCACACCAGCCACTCGGCTGCGCGCTACTACAATCAAATCAAATCTATGCGAATGAATACTTTCGCGAGCGATCATAGCCATTGATCTATACCAAACACCTGTTCTGACATCAATTCATTAATATACCATGATTATTCAAAACAAAAATCGAAATCTATCCAATTAACATCTTGAAATTAAGAAATTTCTGGGTACACTAATAGATAACTATCAAGCGTTTTTCATTCATAAGGGAGTAAAGTATGTCAACACAAGCAATCTTAACCTCAAACGAACTCGAACTACGTGACAAAGTGCGTGATTTTGTCGCCAGCATTCCCCGTCAATTGCTTTTAGATATGGATCAGGAAAAAGTGGTCTATCCAAAAGAATTCAACCTAGAAGCCGGAAAGCGTGGTTTATTGGGTTTGCGATTCGATACCCAATGGGGCGGCAGCGGTTTACCGTGGACCTCTGAGCTAGTCGCGCTCGAGGAAATCGGTCTGTTAGGCACTTCATTAGCCTGTCTATACTCACTGGTATCCATCGTTGGCGAAGCGATCCACGTATTTGGGACAGACCAGCAAAAAGAACGCTATCTCAAACCCATGTTGCGCGGTGAGTTAGGGGTGGCAGAAGGCTTAACCGAACCACGCGGCGGCTCCGACTTCTTTGCAGCGACAACAACCGCCCGCCGTGAAGGGGATATCTTCTATTTGAATGGTCAAAAGCGCTTTGTAGTTGGCGCAGAAGGCGCCGATTTGATCCTCGTCTATGCAAAAATCGAAAGGATCGCTGATCCCAAAGCCGCCATGACCGCTTTCCTAGTCGAACGTGGCGAAGGTGTCGAGGTACAACATGTCTATGGCTTGATGGGAACACGCGGCGGTGGAACGGGTAGATTGGTCTTTCGCAATGCTCCAGTCCCAATCGAGAATGTCTTGGGTGGTGAACGCGGTATTGGGCGCGGCACACAGGTCTTTCATCAAATGATGATCCCCGAGCGAATGACTTCCGCAGGCGGCGCAATCGGGATGGGTAGAGGCGCCTTGGAGATCGCTGCCAGATACGCCAATCGACGCCACGCTTTTGGTGAAAAGATCCGCCGCTTCGAAGGCGTCAATTTCAAGATTGCTGATTCCTTAACCTTGCTGGATGCAGCACGTGCCCTTAACCATACCGTCGGCGCAACCATAGAGAGCGACACAGATGAAGGCAGAGTCCGTCGCATGGTCTCAGAAGCAAAGAAATTCTCCACCGAAAGCGCCTGGACGGTCGTCAATCATGCCATGCAGATTCTAGGCGGCATTGGCTATACCAATATATACCCCATTGAACGCATGCTGCGCGATATCCGTTTGATCACCATCTGGACCGGCACCAACGAGATCATGGACCTGGTCATTCAACATGAATATTATAAAGAACTATTGGGTGAAAAGAATCAGGGTCGCGACCTGGAAGCCGATGCCACTGGCGCACACCTGCCCGATGAGAAGATCTATAATGAGGAAGTGGGATAATGGTTAATGGCTAATGGTTAATGGTTAATAATTAATGGGCTGGAAGTCTTTGGGTTACAATAGCATTGTTCTTTAGGAGAAGTTAACAATTATTCTTAAACCGTTAAATAATTAACCATTACTGGGATCAGAATCATCAACCATCCATCATGATTTTAAAAAGAATCAGCGCTGATTTGCGGATTCTGCGGATAAACAATCTCCCTGCATCTTTACGAAACTAAAGAATTTGTAAGTTGATTTCAACCTTTTTTTTGCTATAATC
>Ga0172371_10003238_pt1 | contig 25347 bp, 23 predicted proteins | sample Lak12m_FD_114543 | JGI IMG/M metagenome (GOLD analysis project Ga0172371, IMG submission 114543) | Freshwater microbial communities from Kabuno Bay, South-Kivu, Congo - kab_022012_12m | ecosystem: Environmental > Aquatic > Freshwater > Lake | place: Democratic Republic of the Congo: South-Kivu... | reverse complement strand
CGCTTGTGTCAAATGAAGCTGTGGATAAAAAAGACGGACTTTCGTCCGTATTCCATTCGTGATATTCGCGGGGCGTCAGCCCATTCGCGCTATCCCAGTCTTTCTACCGCATATCTAAACATCACTCTCGGCATTTTGGAGCTGTACTTATCTAAAAAACCTCGCAAGACTTTTTCATCCCTCTTCCCCACTTCCCGCAACATCCAACCAGTAGCTTTATGCATTAAGTCATGTTTGTGAGACAAAAACATTTTTGCCAATCTTATTGTGTCTGCAAATTGATTTTGCCGGATGAAAGCGTACGTTGACACTATTGCAACCCGCTGGCTCCAAAGATGATTTTTACGCGCGAGTTTGTACAATATATCACGTGGATGAGTGAGCAAATACATTCCCAAAATTTTGTAACACGACAAATCAACCAAATCCCAATTATTTACTCTGTCTAAGTGTTTGATGTAAAAATCAACAATTTTTTTCTGTTCGCCGATTCCAGCTTTCTCCATCTTGTATGTCAAGATAATCAAACCAGCCAAACGATCTTCGTGAAACTGACTTTTTAATAATTGCTCAATATCTTTCAAACTAGCATCTAGAAAATATTTCTTTGCAACTTTCCTAACATCTGGCACAGCGACAGCGAGCATTTTATCACCTTCTGCATACTCCCCTTTTCGTGTTCTAAAAAATCCCAAAAGAAACTGGACTTTCTCCGGCTTGGTGTATTTACGCAGTTCTTTTTTTATTTTGTTTACTAACATATGACTTTGGATTACACTAATGGGCTGGCACCCCACGAATATCACGAATATATTAGCGAAATTAGCGGGGCTCGCGCCCATTCGTGGAATCCCCTCGCAATGAATAGACACACCCACAATACTCCTGCCTATAAATCCCCCTCTCCTTAACCATCTTCGCTCCCCTCTCTTGTCTACCCCTCTTTTTCCAATCTTCTGAATAAAACTTAATTTTGTACGCTTTTGCAAAGGCCTCGCCGATTGGATTGATAACATCCGCGCTTTTATTGCGCCCCATTGTTAAACTTGTACCAAAATACTGAAAACCATTATTTTTCGCGTATTCCGCGGCTTTGGCTAAGCGAAATTTAAAGCACAACTCACACCGCGCCATTCCTTCTGGCTCATCTTCATGCCCAGCAATCGCCTGACACCACTTTTCTGCTTCATAATCCATATCAACCATCGGTATTCCCCACTCTCTACAAACTTTCACCACCCCTGCTTTTCGTTTTTCATATTCTGCGAGAGGATAGATGTTTGGATTATAAAAAAAGACAGTGAGATCAAACTTGCTTTTGAGCTCATCAATTATCGCGATTGAACATGGCGCGCAACAAGTGTGTAATAAAAACTTAAGCATTGATTTAAACAGATTAAAATTGATTTCGCTAATATAAACGGTGACACAAAACTCTGTGTAATCCTTGTCAAAATCAGTGAAATCAATCTTTTATATTAACCAATTAAATAAATAGCCTGTAAAAATAATCCCCAACCCCACAACTAAAGCAAAAACCAAAATCAATTTCGTTTTCATCACGCGTTTTAAAATCATAAACTCTGGCAAAGAGAGCGCGGTGACGGCCATCATCAGCGAGAGTGCTGTACCCATGGCCACACCTTTTTCTGTCAAAGCCGAGATGAGCGGAATCACACCTGCGGCATTTGAGTACAATGGAATACCAATCAAAGTTGCCAAAGGCACGGCATACCATTTGTCAGCGCCAGCGTATTGAGCCAGCCAATCAGCAGGAATATAACCATGAATCCAAGCGCCAAGACCGACACCTATTAAAATATATGGCCAGACTTTTTTTACAATTTTTTTAGTATATTTAAGGCCATAACGCAAACGATCTCCCCACTTTAACTCAACCGTGTCTTTTTTGCAACCGCAACCAGTTTGTTCACCCAAATCAACCAGCAAGCCTTCTGCTTTAAATTTTCCAATCACCCACCCGGCAAGCATTGCAATTATTAACCCACTAACAACGTAAATGCCGGCAACTTTAATGCCAAATAGCCCAAACAATAGCGCCAAGGCCACTTCGTTTATCATTGGTGAGGCAATTAGAAATGTGAAGGTAACGCCAAGCGGCACGCCGGTTTCTATAAAGCCCAAGAACAATGGCACAGCGCTACAAGAACAAAACGGCGTAATAATTCCAAACAAACCCGCAAGCAAATGTCCCCAAAATGGATGCCGTTTAGCCAAAATTGCTCTGATTTTTTCTTTTGGTAAAAACGTACGCAGAACCGAGACAATGAAAATTATTACGGACAACAAAAGCAGAATTTTAATTACGTCGTAAATAAAATAACTAACCACCTCAAAAAGGCGTGTATCAGGTGTGATAAATAATAAATTACGTGTAATCAATTCAGCAAAAATTTTAAGCATTTTATTAGGTGAATTAGAAATTAGATATTAGAAATTTGTCATTTTGCAAAGTAGTCTCTCCCAATTAGTTCTTCCGGCAAATATGTTTGCCCATCTTTATTATCAAACTCGGGTGAGTACTTATAATCCTTTCCATATCCAATCTCTTTTCCGCCCAAGGCGGACCAGCCTGGGGCTGGCATCAACTTTGTCTCAGCATTGCGCAGATGGATAGGCACACCAAGATGCGAGGTTTCGCGTGCGTCTTTTTCCGCCTTGCCGTAAGCAGTGTAAAGTAAATTGGATTTTTTGGATTTGGCACAATAAACAACTGCTTGCGCTAAATGAACTGTGCATTCTGGCATGCCAATTTTGTGACACGCGTCATACGCGGCATTGGCTTGAATCATGGCCTCGCTATTCGCCATACCAATGTCTTCACTGGCAAATCGAAGGACGCGACGCGCCACATAAAGTGGATCACAGCCACCCTCAAGCATTCTAGCCAACCAATACAGCGCAGCGTTCGCGTCTGACCCGCGCATTGACTTGTGCAAAGCAGAGATTAAATTATAAAACTCCTCACCCCACTTGTCAAAAATTAAATGTGTTCTCTGTAGAGCTTCTTTGATGTCACTTAAGGTAATCTCTCTCCCCCTTGTGGGGGGAGGTGAGGTGGGGGTCTCTGGTTTACGAGTTCGCAGTGATTGAGAGACCCCTCCCTTTCCCTCCCCCATAAGGGGAGGGTATTTCAATTTGGACTTAAACGCCAGTTCCAACCCATTCAACGCCACCCTCGCATCCCCGCCACTCAACTCAGCTAACAATTCAACAGCATCATCATTAATCTCAATTTTATTTTTCCCTAATCCCCTTTCATTATCACTAATAGCATTCTTGATAATTTCTACAATTTCTTTATTACTCAATTTCTTCAATACAAACACTCTTGAACGTGATAACAGCGGCCCAACAATTTCAAACGAAGGATTTTCTGTTGTTGCGCCGATTAAAATCAAATCGCCACGTTCAACATACGGCAAAAGCGCGTCTTGTTGCGCCTTGCTCCAACGATGAATTTCATCAATAAATAATATGGTTTTTTGCGGATTTAGTCCTTCCAACCGTTTAGCCGCGTCTTTGACTATTTCACGAAGTTCGGCCTTGCCACTATCCACCGCGGAAATACTTACAAAAAAAGAATTAGTTTTTTCAGCAATAATTTGCGCGAGTGTCGTTTTACCAACTCCCGGCGGTCCCCAAAAAACCAATGAAGATAGTTCGTCATTTTCAATCAGCTTTCTTAATAATTTTCCTTTGCCAACAATTTCTTCCTGCCCAAAAAACTCGCTAAAATCGCGAGGTCTCATTCTATCGGCGAGTGGTGCTATGTTGGCCATAATATCAAAGTCATTGCGAGGAGCGGAGCGACGAAGCAATCCAGGACGCCACTGGATCGCCGCGTCGGCCTTCGGCCTCCTCGCGATGACGGCTATTTCCTATTCCACAATTTATACAAATTAAACGCAATTTTGGTTTTTATGGTTTCAAACAAACTCATCTTTTCTAAATCCAAGAGAGTTAAATGTTTCGCGTTTTCCACCCATTCTTCCACAATGTCTTCGAGATTTTGCACAACTGAACGCTTTTTTATTTCCAAATTTGCTTCATAATTATCATAAAAACTCACCTGATCCAAATTGCTTGATCCAATCATTGCCCATTTATCATCAACAATCACGCCCTTGCCATGCATCATGTCTTTTGTGAGATGAATATTGACGCCGTATTTTTGCAATAATTTAAACCAGGCATAAGTAGCATAAGTTACAATACGTATATCGGTGCGGAGCGGAAGCAAAAGGTCAACACGAACTCCACGTTTTTTTGCTTTCCACAACGCGTACAAAAACTTGCGATCTGGAAAATAATATGGAGAAAACAAAACTACACGTTCTCTAGCTTTTAAAAGCGCTTCTGTATATTTTTTTCTCACAACTGATTTTGATGTGCTCGGCTCGTCCATTACCAAATTTGCCTCATCAGAATCAAATCTGTGTTTAAATTTCAAATATTCTTTTACTTTTTCTTTATCTCCGCCACAAATTAGATATGATTTTGCAAACGAGCGTAAAAGCGAGTGCACGATCTTACCCTCAACACGGACTTGAATATCCAGCCAGTCCTTCATTTCTTCACTGACATTCACTCCGCCAATGAAACCAATTTTTTCATCAATAATCAAAATTTTGCGATGCGTGCGCGATATTAAACGCTTCCACCATCCGCGATATTTCTTTTTTCTTTCTGAAAAAAACAGCAAATCAACTCCAGCCAAGCGCAATGATTCTGCGCGCTTTTTTGATAGCCAAAAACTACCAATAGCATCAACTACCAGCTTCACGTCAGCGCCAGAACGCGCCTTTTGCTCCAAAGCATCAAAAAATGGCTTGCCCACCTCATCATCCAAAAAAATGTATAATTCCCAAAAAATGCTTTTTTTAGCGTTTAAAATGGCCCGATACATAGCATCCCAGGCCTGTTTAGAAGTGGAGTAGATTTTATAACCGGAATTTTGCATAATAATTGTATGTTATAACAAAAAACGACCTTTTGCAAGGTCGTTTTTTTATTCAACCAATGTTCCTTTAAACTTCTTTCCACTTAACACTTTCTCAACTTCTCCCAAATCCGTGCCTTTTAAAATACTCACCTTGAGCCCAAGCTTCTCTGCCAACCCACTGGCAATTGGATCAAACGGCACGTTTTTTCCAGGCACCCATTTATAGCCAACAATATTTTTTCTAAAATCTTTCCAGCTGATTTTTTCTATCTTTTTCGCATCTGAAAATTTATTTGGATCTTTGTCGTACACGTATTCTATATTTGAAAGATTGATGACTTCTTTTGCGCCAAAATTTTTAGCTAACAAAACCGCGTCTTTATCTGTTGAACACCCCGGCTTCCACCCACCGGCGAGGATTATTGGTTTATTGGTAATTAGTTTATTAGTTGGATTGAGAACTATTTTATCATAAGCGTATTTTCCAAATAACAATCTCACAAATTCTGCATTATACCAAGTTGTATAAATTCCCAGCCAGTCTAAATCTTTATCTGACAAATTCATAACCTCTTTCGCGGCCTTTTGATATTGCCTACAGGTCGCTCCTCCACCAATAACCAACACAAACTTCTCGCCTTTTTTAACGCGCGACAAAATCAAAGCACGGAACTTTTTTAAAAACTTAACATCAAAACCTGTTTTGGGAATTATGATTGACCCGCCGACTGAGAGAACTTTGTATGACATAGATATTAAATATATTAGGATATTGAATATTCAATATCTAATATCCAATATTTTTTTGGTAAAAATTCTTCTTGTTTATCTTGGTTTCTTGCCTTTTCTTAAACAATTCCGGCTGATTTTTAATCCACCGGCTTGGTGTTCGATACGCTGTCTTGCCTTTTTGTGCGCGATTGGAGGAATAATTCTTCATAGCATTGATTTTATAGCTAGGATTTCACAGATTTCACTACTCTGTAATCAATGTTTAATCTGTGTAATCAATGCTATTTTAACACCATTCACACTATTTTACAACCCTCACACTCTCTCCAATCTCCACCTTCACATCCCCAGCCTCATCAGTTCTAACAATCTGTCCCGCCACTCTTTTCAGTCGCACCATAGTTCGGTTTGAGGGGTGTCCATAACTATTACTGGCGCCGACTGAAATAACAGCGATTTGTGGAGTTACCAATTTCAAAAACCCATCTGACGAAGAGCGGTAACTCCCATGATGTCCAACTTTTAATACATCAACATTTAAATCATCATTATATTTTTTTACCAGATAATCTTCCTCTTCTTCACCAGCATCGCCAACAAACAATGCTTTTTTATTTTTATAATCCAATTTAAAAACAATAGAAGTGTAATTAGAATTTACTGCCTTTCCAGACCCCGGCACTGCCGGATCATCAACAAGCGGATGGTCTGGATACAAAAACTCAATTCGAGAATATCCAATATCTAATATCCAATTTCTATCAGTCGTTTTCCACTCCGCCCCCTCATCACTAACCGCTTGCTTGAATGACATCCACGAACTGTCATAATTTTTATCAAAACCATTTGTTATAACATGTTTGATATCAAATCTTTTTATAACATCCTCGCACCCGCCGTAATGATCCAAATCCGGATGACTGACTAACAAATAATCAATTGTATTATCATAAAACTTCATTACCCTGCCAAGCGCAGACAATATTCTTGAATCTTGCGAACAATCAACAAGCATTTGCTCTCCGTTTGGAAAATCAATCAAAGCTGAGTCTCCTTGTCCGACATCCAAAAAATTGATAAATAAATTATCAGTATTACGGCTTGCGCTTTGCAAAACCGGAGTTGGCGATGATTGGACAGTTGAATGTTGGACATGGTAACGGAGCACCAAAACTCCGAGTAGACAGCAGAAGATTATGATGAAAGTTTGTCTCATGGTAACAAATTCAAAACTCAAATGTCAAAGCTCAAAACTACAACTAAAAACCTAAAAGTTTTGAGATTTGAGTTGATGGTTTTGACTTTTGAGTTTTGCGTTTTGAGTTATTTGGTTGCTAGTACAATTTGATTTATCCAAACCCCACCCTCTTTTATCATCTCTTCTTTCTCAATCCCAAACGCTAATTCTTCCAACACTTCCCTCACCTCTTCCGGCCGATGATAATATGATTCAATCTCAATCATCCCCTCTTTTGTCTTAATTTCCGGCGGACGTTTTTGATTTATATTTGTTACTAAAAACTTCCCGCCCGGCTTCAAAACTCTATACGCCTCATCAAAAAATCTTTTTAAATTTTTCAAATGCACAATGTGAAAAGCAGAAATGACAACATCAAAATTTTCGTCAACAAACGGCAAATTTTCCGCATCTCCTTCTACTGTATCAATCAAATTCTGACTCTTCATTTTCAAAACTCCTAACATTTCAGAAGAAATATCTAGTGCTACAACTTTTGCGCCCAATCTAGACAAACGCATAGCTAACCGCCCCGTCCCAGCCCCAACATCCAATACTTTCTTTTCCTTCAAATCTCCTAACAAAGGAAGTAATTTATCATTCTCAAAGCTGTCTAAATATGACTCCTTTTTATCATAATCAGCCGCGGCCAAGTTATAACCCTTTTGAGAATTGAGAACTTTTATTTTTGACATATACAATCATAATAGCATAAATTATAAACATAAGCCATGCTGGAATAGTCAGATCAACTGCCGCCAGTGACCAGTTACCAAACAACTTCACTACGCCAATAATATAATTCAAGCCAAGCAGAGTGACCCACGCAATGACTTGTCCCAAAGGAAAAAATATAAAACTCAAAACAACTGCAACAAATCCGCCGAGCATTACCAATGGAATCATCCATAAAATCAAAACATTTACAATTGGCGCGACAATTGAAAGCCTGCCGAATTGATACAAAATGAGTGGCAAGGTCGCGGTGATTGCCGATAGTGTTGATGAGGATGACTCGCGTAAACCAAATTTTACTGGAACCCAAAGCAAGTGTTTTTCAATAATCGGCGAAAGATACACCAAGCCGAGTGTTGCAACAAATGACAACTGAAAGCCAGCGTCCCATGCCAAAACTAATGGATTTTGTAAACACATCAAAACAGCTGTGAAAACAAGCACTCTGCCGGCCTGTGACATACGGCCAAGCTGTTTTGCGAACAAAACAATAAGACCCATAATGCCTGCGCGGACAACTGATGCGCTTGCGCCGGTGAAAATTACGAACAGAACAATTCCTGTACTCACTAACCAAAACGCTTTTTTGCGTGGAATATATAATTGAATACAAATTGTACTCAATACCACAGCAATAATGCTAATGTTATATCCGGAAATTGCAACAATGTGCGTTACACCTGTGCGATTGAATAAATTGTCCAACTCTCCCAACCCACCGCGATAACCATACAAAAGCCCGGCAACAAAGCTCGCTTGTGATTCATGCCAAAGCTGTATGACTTTATTTGCCACAGCGTGTTTGAGTGCTAAAATTTTACCAATAAACCAATTACCCTTGTTACTATTCAACTTCGTAATTTCCGGTCTATCACAATACAAAAAAGCCCCCTGTTTTTGCAAATACATTTCATCTGGCTGTTTGAGTTTGCAAGTGACAGAAAGTTCGTCGCCATACACAAACCTCGGATACAAACCAGCTCTCACCAAAATCTTTTTACTTTTTACTTTTTCACTTTCTACTTCATAATTTACACTACTGGCTCTTACATCTGGCTCACTTGTTATGATGCCTGTGAAAGTTTGTTCTCCGATTGGGAGAGGTGTTGTTGGAAAAACAGAGGCATAACGAGCAAGTCCAACAACAAAACACATAACACAAACAACAAAAAACACAACTGTCTTGTTGTGCCAGAAATAAATGAAAAGAGAGAAAGAGATAAATAGAGATATGTAGAGATAAATAAATCCGGAGTGGAGGTTGAGGATGGAGGCAAAAAATATACCCGATAGAAAAGAGAAACAAAAAAACAAAAATGATGCACTCTTAGAGTTAATTAAGGTTGGTAGATACATGTGACACGGATACACAGATTATACGCGGATGACACTGATATGCGGATTTGTTGTTATTATTACTATATCTGCGTCATCAGCTTATCCGCAACATCCGCGTGTAATCCGCATATCCGTGTCACAAGATTAAACAACAATGCTTACAAGTTTGTTTTTAACGTAAATAACCTTCTTCGCCTCTTTGCCTTCAAGCCATTTTTGCACCTTCTCTGACTTCAACGCCCCTGATTTTACAACATCCTCTGATGCATCTTCTGGCATTGTGATTGTGTCCCTCAATTTTCCATTTACCTGCACAGCGATTGTCATTTCATCACTTTTTGCAAGCTCTGGGTCGTATTTCGGCCATTCAGATTTTATGATGCTGGCTTTGTTGCCAAGTTCATGCCAGAGTTCCTCGGCGATATGTGGGGCGAACGGAGATAACAGTTGAAGTAATAAGTTGTAAGTTGTACGTTGTAAGTTTTCGGCCTTGGACATTTCGTTCGTCAACATCATCAACGCCGCAATAGCTGTATTAAACCTCATCGCCTCTATATCGTCTGTAACTTTCTTGATGGTCTGGTGCAAAAGTGATTGGATATTGGATATTGGATATTGGATATTTTTTGTATCTTGTATCTTGTATCTTAAGCCCCATACTTTCTCCAAAAATCTCCTCATCCCCACCAACCCCTGTGTGCTCCAAGCGCACGGTTGATCAAACGGCCCCATAAACATTTCATAAAGACGCATAGCATCTGCGCCAAAATCGCGCACAACATCATCTGGATTTATAACATTACCCCATCGCTTGCTCATCTTGCGTCCATCTTCTGCTAAAATTAAACCAACATTTTGCAATCTGGTAAATGGCTCGTCATTTGACACAGCGCCAATGTCATACAAAAACTTATGCCAAAATCTGGCATATATCAAATGCCTTGTCGCATGCTCTGCCCCGCCAACATATATGTCCACTGGATTCCAGTAATCAATCCTGTCTTTTCGCCACTCGTACTTTTGACTTTTGACTTTTGACTTTTGACTTCCGAGCATGGAATATGCGAGGTAGTACCAGCAGGAGCCAGCCCACTGAGGCATGGTATTTGTTTCGCGCTTTGCTGGCCCGCCACACACTGGACACTTTGTATTCACCCATTTCTCAATATTCGCAAGTGGCGACTCCCCTGTCCCGCTTGGTTCATAATGCTTCACATTTGGCAATTTGAGTGGCAAATCTTTTTCTGGGATTGGAATCCAGCCGTCTCTCATGACATAAAACTCCTCCAAAAGTTCAGGAAGTTCTTTGATATTTCCAGCATCATTAAAATGTCCGTAGTTGTGAAACCTCATCACCATAGCTCCAAGTGATTTATAATCCTTTTTCACACTCATCGGAATATATGGATCATTGTCTGACAAATAAATTACAGACTTACCAACCAATTTTTTCACTTTTTCTAAATTTTTATTCAAACTGTTAAATTCTTTGATACAATTTATGCTTTTTTCATCACAACCTGCTTCACGTAAATTTTTCCAATTCTTTTCACCTTGACTCTTGCCAGTCGGCCCGATCAAAATCAACTTCTCCACTTTTGCACCGCGTTTGAGAACATACTGACACGCAACCGGACAACCCAAACTATGGCCGACGATAAACAATCGGTCGTTATCTTTTATATCCAATTTTCCTAGCGCATCTAACCACCCGTTCATTGATGGGTGGACATTGTTAGGTAAATTCGGAACCAAAACTTCGTACCCCAAATGTTCTATTTCTTTTTTGAACCACGGCACCCAATTTTCTTTATCATTGCCATAAATTCCATGAATATACAAAACTTTTGGCTTTTTGCCAGCGCATTTCTCACACCGCACCAACGGAATCGGCTCGCCCCAATATCTCTGGCGAGAAAAAACCCAATCACGGAGTTTGTATTGCACTTGCCGTTTCCCCAATCCCTTTTCCTCTAACCAAGCAATCATTTTTTCCTTTGCCTTTTCCACCTCTAAACCATTTATGAAGTCAGAATTAAACAAAACGCCGTTTCCAGTATAAGCCGCCCCTTTGACCAATTTATCAAATACATAATGATGCAGAGCATCGCCAACTTTTTCCTCAGCTTCTTTGTTTGTAAGCCACTCAATCTGAAATTTGTTCTTTTCATTTTCTTCTAATTTTTGTTCTTCACGTTCTTCGTTGATTAAATCAAACAAAAACCCATTTGCGTGAATACAACGATTAACACCTTTTGAAAAAGCGACATAGTGATGATGAACGCGTTCTGTTTGACTGACAAATTTTATACTTTTGTATCCTGTTTCTTCTCTTATCTCTCTTTCCGCGCATTTAACAATGTCCTCTTCACATTCAACGCCTCCGCCAATAAATAAATTACCGCCCATCTTATTACCCCAATTTAAAGAAAGCAATTTACCATCTTTCGGATTCCTCACAATCGCCACAATGCTTTGCCTAAACTCCTCGTTTTCGTGCTTTTCGCCGGTAATCGGCTCAATAATTGTTTTAATTTCCAGGCCATATTTTTTCGCAAATTCAAAATCCCTTTCATCATGTGCTGGGACAGCCATAATCGCGCCAGTGCCATAGCCGGACAAAACATAGTCTGCCACAAAAATAGGCAATTCTTCATTGTTCGCCGGATTGATTGCTTTAATGCCTTTGAGCTCCACACCAGTTTTTTCTTTAGCAAGATCTGTACGCTCTAAATCCGACTTGTTCTTGGCTTTCGCGACATATTCTTGAACCTCTTTGATATTGGATATTTGATATTGGATATTTGATATTATTTCGTGTTCTGGCGCAACCACAACGTAAGTCGCGCCGAAGAGCGTATCTGGACGTGTGGTAAATACTTCAATTTGAAATTTGAAATTAGAAATTTGAAATTTTACAGTCGCCCCCTCCGACCTCCCAATCCAATTCCTCTGCATTTCACGAATTGGCTCTGGCCATTTGTCCAATTTATCAATATCTTTGAGTAATCGGTCAGCGTACTCAGTGATTTTGAGCACCCACTGTCTTAATGGCTTTTTTTCAACAACAGACACGCAGCGCTCGCATTTTCCGTCTTCCAGATCTTCGTTTGCAAGACCTGTTTTGCAAGATGGACACCAATTTATCGGCTCATTAGATTCATAAGCCAGCCCGCGCTTAAACATTTGCAAAAACGCCCATTGCGTCCATTTGTAATAATTCGGAACAGTGGTGTTTATCTCGCGCGACCAGTCATAAGTGAACCCGAGCAATTCTAATTGTTTTTTGAAAGTTTTGACATTTTTTGCAGTAGCGACAGATGGATGCACTTTATTTTTTATCGCGTAATTTTCCGCTGGCAAACCAAAAGCATCCCAACCCATTGGATGGAGCACATTATATCCTTGCATCATTCGCATGCGGGAAAAAACATCAGTGGCAATATATCCCTTTGGATGCCCAACATGCAATCCAGCGCCAGAGGGATACGGAAACATATCCAAGATATACTGCTTTGGCTTTTTAGCATCTTCTTTAGTTTGAAAAACTTTTTTCTTTCGCCAGTACTCTTGCCATTTTTTTTCTACGGCTTTATGATTATACTGTTTCATAAAAACAATTTGATTAATTTTTTATGTAATTTTGGATTTGCGACCACCATATGTTTTTCACCTTTTTTCCAATTATTCCCATCAATATCAGTCACCAATGCACCAGCTTCGGTCGAAATCACATACGGCGCCAAGCAATCATGATACAATATTCCATCTTTCAACAACGCGTCTAATCTATCGGCTGCAACATAACATGCTTCCAGCATACAGCCATAATGATGGAGCCAATGCCCCTTGTCATTAACAATATTATTAAAAAATTTCTTATACTCTGGAAATTTTCCGGATGAATATGGGGTCTTACTGTCCATTACACCAGCACAAAAGGCTGTAAAACAATGTTCAACATCCTCATTACTACTAACTTTTATTTTCTTGCCATTACAAAAAGCGCCCCTGCCTTTTTCTGCATAAAACATTTCATCGTGAAGCGCATCATAGACAACACCGATATGTGGCTCGCCATTTTTCTCTAAGCCAATCATTACACACCAAAAAGGTATGTGGTGGGCAAAATTGCGCGTACCATCAATTGGATCAATTACCCAGATAAATTTTGCGCCGCCATTATGGTCTTTCTTGTTTTCTTCGGAGATAATACCGTGATCTGGATACTTTCTTTTAATTTCAGCAACAATAAAATTATTCACTGCCACATCTGCCTCAGTGACTAAATCAGTTGAATCTGACTTCGTGCGAAAATCAACGCCTTTTTTATAATATCCAAGCGCCAACTTCCCAGCCCTTTTAGCTAGTTTTTTAGTAAATTCTAACACAAAAAAAATAAAAATAGATTATGTATCTATTTTATAATAAAAATTGAGAATTGACAAGCCAGCCAGAGACCTCACCCTAACCCTCTCCTACGAGGAGAGGGGAACGGCGGGGGCGGACGCGAGTGTGCGAACGCCCCCTGCCTGTAGACGCGAATTTCACTTGCGTTGAGTGAGAACTCGCTGAAAGATCGGTGACTCCGCGAACACTCCGCGAATGTGGGCCGGGTCGGTCACAATCGCAGTGTCCAACGCAGTGGCGCAAGAGCACGCATGTTTGGTAGGCATGTGCTCTGTCACGTACAGAACGGCTTGCACTGCCTTTTCCACGTTTTCCGCCATCACGCGCGCGACCATTTCCGCGGTCACACCCGCATCAGAAGTGTGCCACGAGTCATAGTCCGTAACCATGGCAAGAGTTGCATAATGGAGCTCCGCTTCCCTTGCCAGCTTAGCCTCTGGCAACGCAGTCATGCCAATCAAGTCGATTCCTTTATCCCGATTCAAGCACGACTCTGCCCTGGTTGAAAACGCGGGACCCTGCATTACCTTTAACGTTGCCTTATTGTGCTTTGTGCCGGAACAAACCATTGCACGCAACAGCACTTCGGCAAGATGCGGACACACCGGATCTGCAAAGTTGACGTGACCAACAATGCCATTACCAAAGAATGTTGACGGACGCCCCCAGGTTGCGTCAACATACTGGTTTACCACTACCAGATCACCGGGCTCGATAAACTCGCGCAAAGAACCGACCGCAGAGACGCCGATGACATGGGTCGCGCCGAGCTTTTTCAGCGCGAAAATGATGGCACGATATGGAATCTCGTCCGGCAGAAGCGTGTGCCCATTGCCGTGGCGATTCACGAACAACACCCTTGTCGGCCCAAGCACATCTTCCGCAATCGCCAGTGGAGGACCATATGGCGTCTCCACATGTTTGACCGTACCACGAAACCCTTCAATCCCGACAAACCCACTTCCTCCAATCACTGCCAATGTCTGCATTTGTAATCCCTCCAAAGTTGTTGAACCTGTGATATTAAATCATGTCTAAAAAATTAAGTCAACAAAAATCCGCCTCTTTGGCGGATTTAATATCTGTTTAATATTCGTCAATATCTGTTAATATTTAATTTTCCCTGCCACTCTCTCAATCGCCTTAACAAACGCTCCTTCGCGTAGTGTCACTCCATACTTCTCCCCTGTCTCCCAAACCTCATTGAACGCTTTAACCATCATTGGCTCTAATTTCGCGAACACCTCTTGCCCTGTCCAGTGCTGGCCTTTGATATTTTGTTCCCACTCAAAACATGAAACAGTAACACCGCCCGCGTTAGCGAGAACATCTGGCACAACAATTATTCCGCGTTGTTTGAGTATCTCGTCTGCTTCTGGTGTTGTTGGCCCATTCGCCATTTCAATAATATATTTTGCATTTATTCTTTCTGCATTATCTTTTGTGATTTGATTTTCAAGAGCGGCTGGTACCAAGATATCAACTGAAAGTTCCAAAATCTCTTCATTTGATACATGCTTGCATGGGCCATCTTTTGGCATTTGTTCCAAAGCACAAACACCACCAAGACAATAACAGCCCAACATTCCGCCTGCTTTTTTTATTTCTTCGGCTTTGTCCGGATCAACTCCATCTTGATTATACACTCCACCTTTGGAATCACTCAATGCAACAATTTTATAACCATCTTTCGCAAGCAATTTTGCCATATATCCACCGACATTTCCAATACCCTGCACTGCCACAGTTGTATCTCCCGGCTTAAGACCTTTCTTTTTTGCAAGTTCGCGCACGCAATAAACACCGCCCTGCGCTGTTGCTGTTTCACGGCCTTCCGAACCACCATCAACAATTGCTTTACCAGTAATTACACCAGGATCTTTTTTACCAATTAATTTTTCAAATTCATCGCGCATCCAACCCATGATAGTTGGATTTGTGTACATATCTGGCGCAGGAACATCTTTGTCAGAGCCGATTTCACGCCAAATTTTTTGAATATATCCGCGTGACAATCGCTCAAGTTCGCCAGAAGAAAGTTCTTTTGGGCTAACAATCACTCCGCCCTTGCCTCCGCCCATTGGGATGTTCACTGTCGCGCATTTTACCATCATCCAAAATGAGAGCGCTTTTACTTCATCAATCGTAACACCTGGATAATAACGAATCCCGCCTTTGTATGGACCGAGTGTATTATTGTATTGCGAACGATAACCCGTAAATACTCTCACCTCGCCATTATCCATTTTAACAGGAATTGAAATAGTCAAGACCCTGTCTGGTGATTTCAAAATTTCATGAATATTTTTATCTAGATTCATTATTTTTGCCGCTTTATATAACTGCGACATTGCGTTTTCAAATGGGTTGGACATAAAAAGAAATTCCTCCCCCTTATAGGGGGAGGTCAGGTGGGGGTCTCAGCCGTTCGGAGACCCCTCCCCAACCCTCCCCCACAAGGGGAGGGTGATTTTATAAATATTTATTAATCAACTCCTTCAGCTTCTCCTTTGTCACACCACCAATCATTTGATCAACAACCTCTCCGCCTTTGAAAACTAAGAATGTTGGAATACTCATTACTTTGTATTGGCCAGCTGTAACAGGACAATCATCAACACTTACTTTCCCAATTTTAACATTTTTGCCTGCGAAATCATTTGCCAATTCTTCTACAATTGGCCCCATCATTTGACATGGACCGCACCATGGCGCCCAAAAATCCACTAAAACCGGAACATTTGATTGCAATACTTCGGCTTGAAAATTTTGATCTGTAAACTGGTGTTCGGACATATTTAAGATATTAGATATTTAGATATTTGATATTAAGAAATATTATGCGGCCTCTGCTAATTTTTCTACCTTATCTCCTTCGCCATCATTTGGTTTTACCTCGCCATAAAAAAATGAGTTACTCATATTTTTTTAAAACCCTATTTTTTTTTCTTTTGTTTCTTCTGTGTAAACTTCAACAATATCACCGACTTCTATTTTTGCTTTTCCTTCAAATCTAATTCCGCACTCTGTGCCTTCTATCGCATCTTTAACATCTTGCGGACCGATTTTACACTGCACAACCTTGCCATTCCCCATATTTAATCCTGAGCGAATAACACGAGCATTTGCCCCGACTTTGACTTTTCCTTCCATAACTCGGCCACCAACTGTCATTGCATTTTTGTCTGTGCGGAAAATCGCCAATACTTTTAATTTACCAATATCATTAATAATCTTTTCCTGAGATAACATCTGAGATAATTCTGCTTTCACCCAATTAAACAAATCATAAATAACATCATAGCGGGTGAATGGCAAATTCTTTTCGCGAATCAAAATATCGGCGCTTGGTGTTGGATTGACCTTAAAACCAATAATGTGCGCGCCGGCTGCTTCTGCTTTGTTTACATCATCTTCTGTGATAAAGCCAAGACCCTTACCAACAACAACCACACCAACTTCATCATGATGAAATTTTTCCAAAGTACCCAAAATCGCTTCCCAAGAACCAAGCACATCCGCCTTAATAAGCAGATTTACAACTTTCTTGGCACCACCAGCTTCTGTTTCTTCTTTACTAGAAACCACCGATTGTCTCTCGGCGCCTGTTTGGCGCAGTTTCTTTTCCTTTACATCTATTTTTTCCGCATTTTCTACGCGCGCCACATCCAAAATATCTCCGACCTCTGGCGCCACTTTAAATCCAATTATCTGTACCGGAACAGACGGGCCTGCGCTTTCAAGATTCCTTCCAGCATAATCTTTCATTGCACGAACCTTTCCGTAAATTTCGCCATTTACAACAAGCGGATCGTCACGCTTAAGAGTACCTGATTGAATCAAAATAGTTGCTACAGGTCCCATTCCTTTATCAACGTGCGATTCAATGATTGTACCAACAGCTTTCACTTCTGGGTCAGCCTGAATTTTTTCCGCGTTCATATCAGCCACGAGTAACACAACATCCAATAATTTATCTATATTAATTTTTTGTTTAGCGGAAATTTCTACCATTGGCACATCTCCACCCCATTCTTCGCACTGAATACCGCACTGGGACAAATCGGCGCGAACTCTTTGGGGGTCAGCGCCATCCTTGTCAATTTTATTAATAGCAACGATGAACGGTAATTTAGCTGCCTTAATTATTTTAATAACTTCCTCTGTCTGTGGTTTAACGCCATCATCAGCGGCAACAAGCATAATCGCAATATCAGCAACTTTGGCACCTCGCGAGCGCATTACTGTAAAGGCCTCATGACCCGGAGTATCAATAAAGCTTATTGCGCGTTCCTCATCTGTTTTTGGATCTTTCCAAACTGTTTGATAAGCACCAATGTGCTGTGTGATTCCGCCAGATTCAGTGTCAATAACATTGGTATGGCGAATCGCATCAAGTAGTTTTGTCTTTCCATGATCAACATGGCCCATAACAACAATCACTGGCGAACGAGGTTTTTTATTCGAAGACTGAGCAAGAGCATTTTCCAAAGCTTTTGTTTTCTCTTCTTCATGTTTTTCTTCATGGACGTCCCCACCTTCTTTTTCAACTGTAAATCCAAGTTCTTCTGCAATAATTGTGGCGGTATCGTAATCGATGTTTTGATTTTGATTAGCCAAAATGCCATTTTTCATCAATTCCATTATCACCTGCGTGATGCTCATGTTTAATTTTTCGGCAAAAGTACGGACAGTAATAATTTCTGGAAGAGCAACACGATGTCCACTTAATTTTCTCAATTCTTTCTCTTTTATTTTTTGCTCCTCTAAATTTTTCCTCTTTTTCTCTTCTATATCTCGTTTAACAAATTTCCAACGTCTAATAATCTGATCCGCAACCTTGTTATCCACTTTAATCGCTCTCGCGCCAATACTAAACCCATACTGTGGCAAAATTTCAAGCATGTTTTTTGTATTTATCCTTAATTGTCGCGCTAATTCGGTTACATTCATAGTGTTTGAATTATACAGGAGATGTAAAAGAAAGTCAACCACGTCAAATCCGCCTTATAGGCCGATCACGTGATAATCCTGATTAATTGCTTTTTATCTTTTTATACTTTTTACCGACTCTTATCCTATTCATCTCTCTATCAATCACGACTTGTAATTTTGCAAAATCAATATCTTCAGTTGCTTTTTCCTGCCTCATCAATTCTTCGGCTCGAGCTCGTGCCTTTTCCGCGCGTTCAATATCAATTTCTGTTGCGCGTTCCGCGTTATCTGCAAGAATTACAATTTCATTTTGCCCACGAACTTCTAGAAAGCCACCAGAAATCGCCATCACCTGCTCACCATCTTTGTCACTAATCCTCATCTCCCCTGCTTGTAAGACGGAAACAAGTGGGACATGGTTTGGCAAGACAGTAATCTCCCCATCCATGGTGGGAATGGAGACCTGTTGAATCTCGTTTTCGTATATAACCCTTTCTGGTGTAGCAATTTTGAGTTTGAGCGTTTTCATAATTATTTGACTTCGTCGATTCCGCCTTTCATATAAAAAGCTTGTTCTGGCTTGTCATCGTGCTTGCCATCAAGAATCTCACGGAATGCTCGAACTGTGTCAGCTACTTTCACATACCTACCTTCAAAACCAGTAAACTGTTCTGCGACAAAGCATGGTTGAGATAAGAATTTTTGAATCTTGCGCGCGCGGGAAACTGTTAATTTATCTTCATCAGACAATTCTTCCATACCAAGAATCGCGATAATATCTTGCAAGTCCTTATAACGTTGTAAAATTTGCTGAACTTCACGAGCTGTGCGATAGTGCTCTTCACCCACAATGTTTGGATCAAGAATTGTTGAAGAAGAATCTAATGGATCAACTGCCGGATAAATACCAAGCTCTGCAAGCGAACGATTCAAAACAACTGTTGAATCTAAGTGCGCGAAAGTTGTGGCTGGCGCAGGATCTGTTAAATCATCTGCTGGCACGTAAACTGCCTGCACAGATGTGATTGAACCTTTTGCGGTTGAAGTAATACGTTCTTGCAGGGCGCCCATTTCTGTTGCCAAAGTTGGTTGATAACCTACAGCTGATGGCATACGACCGAGGAGAGCAGATACTTCTGAACCAGCTTGTGTGAAACGAAAAATGTTATCAACAAAAAGCAACAGATCTTTTCCTTCTTCATCGCGGAAATATTCTGCCATTGCAAGTGCTGTCAAAGCAACACGTGCGCGGGCTCCTGGTGGTTCATTCATTTGACCGAAAACTAGTGCTGTTTTTTCCAATACACCCGACTCTTTCATTTCTTTGTACAAATCATTACCTTCACGAGTACGTTCGCCAACTCCTGCAAACATGGAATAACCACCGTGCTCTTGCGCAATATTTCGGATCAACTCTTGAATAACAACAGTCTTTCCAACGCCAGCTCCACCAAACAAACCAACTTTTCCACCTTTCAAAAATGGACAGAACAAATCAATAACTTTAATACCGGTTTCCAATACCTCAGATTTTGTTGATTGCTCTTTAAAGCTTGGTGCTGGACGATGGATTGGATATTTTTTCTTTGCTTTATCATCGCCTTTGCCATCAATTGGCTGGCCTGTAACATTAAACATGCGGCCAAGCGTCTCTGGACCAACTGGCACTGTAATTGGCGCGCCTGTGTCAACAACTTCTGCACCGCGCTGTAAGCCATCGGTTGTGCTCATGGCAACTGTGCGCACCATATTTGCGCCCAAGTGCTGTTGCACTTCCAAAACCAAAGTCTTGCCGTCCGGCATTTTGGTTTCAAGCGCTGTAAATAATTCTGGCAGTTTGTCGGGAAAATGGACATCTGCTACTACGCCGATAATTTGAGAGACGGTTCCTTTATTCATATGAAGTTTATTAGTTTATTTGATTATTGGTTTATTAGTATTAATTAATTTGATTCTTACATTTTTTTAAATAAGCAATATATCCATTCAGCTTCATTTTTGTTTTCTCACATAAATCAATTAAGTGTTCTATGCTACTTACTTTTTTTATTAAATTTGCGTCTTTAATATAAAATAAATGATCTCTTGTTTCTTCCAACGAACCCCTTGCTTGTCTACAAAACTGTATATTTTCCTGGAAATGAAACCTTCCGTGTCCTTCTGCTATGTTAGCAGAAACCGACTCACTCGAACGTATTATTTGCCTACCAACATCCCACTGGTCTTCTTTTGGTAAAAATTTTACTATAATTCTGACTTTTAGTCTTAGTTCGTGTGACATTTTCCAAACATCTAACTCTGTAAAATCTTTGTATTTGGAACCCTCCTCTTCCATACTAATAAACTTTTAAACCAATAAACTATTTAACCAAGCGCCGCCGCTCCGCCAGCGATTTCCGCAATTTCTTGCGTAATGCCAGCTTGGCGCGCTTTGTTATAATTTAAATTTAATTCTTTAATCATGTCTTCTGCTGAATCAGACGCGTTCCTCATTGCCAACATGCGGGCAGAATGTTCAGATGCGGATGTCTCTAACGCGGCCTGATAAATTTGTGTTTCAACTAATCTTGGTAGCACGATTTTCAAAACCTCAAGTTTGTTTGGTTCAAATAAGTACTCCCCCATCTCCAATTCAGAGCTGGGAGTTCGGAGTTCCGAGTTACCAATATCATCAATCATTTTCTCCAAATCAACTTCTGAAATTGGAAGCACTTGTCTTAATTTAGCAACTTGCAAAATTGTTGACTTATAATCCGTATAAGCAACAACGACTTTGTCATAATTTTTTTTCTCATACTCATCAATTGCCATTTTTGCAATTGGCAAAACATCTTGCAGTTTTGGAGTGTCAGAAAAATCTGTATAAGCAGAAATCAAATTAAATCCCATTTTCTTTGCAAATTGTGCACCCTTTTTTCCAACACCAATCACATCTACTTCAATTTTTTCTGATGGACCGATTTCTTTACCTTCCACCCTGTGTCTGCTGATATTTTTCGGATCTTGTAATTGTGCGGCTGTTTTTTTAATAATATTAGCATTAAAACTTCCGCACAAACCTTTATTTGATGTGACCAAAATCACCAATAACTTCTGCACTGGACGAACTTCTAACAAAGGTAATTGCACTTCCTGTTCTTTTGACAAATGAACCAAAAGATCCCACGCCATTTGAGCATAGGTGCGAGTATTCAAAGCCGCCTCAACTGCTTTTCTCATCTTTGCCGCGGCAACCATTTCCATTGCTTTTGTAATTTTTTTGGTGTTGCCGACCGACTTAATGCGTCGCTTAATTGCTTTTGTATTTACTGCCATAATTACTTTTTGAATTCACTGCAAGCTGATTTTAATTCGCCCTCAACAGCGTCATCCCAATCACCTTTTGCAATTTTATCAAGGAGAACTTGTTTGATCTTATTCATAAACGCTACAAATTTTTTCTCTGTTCCTGAAATATCCTTTACTTCCACATCATCAAAAAATCCATTGTTAACCGCGTAAATAACAGCAACCTGATCTTCTACTGTCATTGGAGTGTATTGCGGTTGTTTTAACAATTCTGCAATGCGTTGACCGCGATCAATTTGCTTTTTGGTTTCTCGGTCTAAGTCGGAAGCAAATTGAGCAAACGCTTCCAACTCACGGAATTGCGCCATGGCAAGTTTTAATTTACCAGCAACCTTTTTCATTGGTTTGATTTGAGCAGAACCTCCGACGCGTGAAACTGAGATACCAACATTTAAAGCTGGGCGAATACCGCGATAGAATAAATCTGTTTCCAAGAAAATCTGACCGTCTGTAATTGAAATAACATTGGTTGGAATGTATGCAGTGACGTCGCCAGCTTGAGTTTCAATAATTGGCAAAGCTGTGATCGATCCTCCGCCATTTTCTTTATTCAATTTGCAAGCGCGCTCTAACAAGCGTGAGTGTAAATAGAAAACATCGCCAGGATATGCTTCGCGCCCTGGTGGACGGCGGAGCAAGAGTGAAATTTCGCGATATGCCCAAGCTTGTTTGGTTAAATCATCGTAAACAATCAACACATCCTGGCCTTGGTCAGCAATGTATTCTGCCATTGCTACACCAGAGTATGGAGCAATAAATGACATTGATGCTGGGTCAGAAGCGCCAGCAACAACCACTGTTGTGTAATCCATTGCGCCGGTTTCTTGAAATTTCGCAACAATACGCGCGACTTTTGACTCTTTTTGTCCAACTGCGACATAAATACATTTCATTCCTTTGCCTTTTTGATTGATAATTGTGTCAATCGCGATTGCGGTTTTTCCTGTTTGGCGGTCGCCGATAATAAGTTCGCGTTGTCCGCGTCCGATTGGGATCATGGCATCAATCGCTTTGATACCTGTTTGCACTGGCTGGCGCACACCCTCACGAGTCATTACGCCCGGAGCAATCTTTTCTACTGGATAAAATTGTTTTGTTTTTATCTCACCCTTACCATCAATAGCTTGTCCAAGCGCGTTCACAACACGGCCGACTAACTGCTCACCAACAGGCACTGACAAAATTCTGCCTGTGCGTTTTACTGTGTCGCCTTCTTTAATCTTTTTAAAATCACCCAAAATCATGGCGCCGACCGTTTCTTCTTCAAGGTTCAAAGCAACACCAAACACTTCGCCAGGAAATTCAAGCATCTCTTGCGCTTGGCATTTTGTTAATCCATTCATGCGGGCAATACCATCACCGACTTCAATGACAGTTCCCACTTCTTCAACTTGCACGGTTTTTTCAAACTCGGCAATGTGTTTTTTCAATTCTGCAACGATTTGGTTTGTAGACATAATATTAAATTATAGATTGTTTTAATTGGTTTAATTGTGTTTTTAAACTTCCATCTAATATCTTATCCTCTGTCTTTACCTTCACTCCACCCAATAAACTTTCGTCGATACTTTCCGTTGCCTCAACTTTTCCACCCCAGCCCGAGGCTGGTCCGCCTTGGGCGGAAAACGCTTTTTTGATATTCTCCAAGGTTTTTGTTTCTAATTTTCTCGCTGATATTACTTCTATTTGGGAAATGCCTTCTTGTTTTTTATAATATTTTTCAAACTCAGCAATAATGTTATTTGCGCGTTTAATTTTGTGCGCGCGGACTAAAAGTTTTGCAAACTCAACAACTGCTGATTCTAATTCTTTGCCTTTTAATCCATGTGTAACTTGATACAAAGCTTGCGCGAGTTGTTGATTGCTAACCTTTTTCATAATTTAACTTTTCAACTTTTTCAAAGTTCCCTCTATTAATTCTTTATCCTTCTCTCCATCCAACTTCTCTTCCAAAACTTTCTCTACCGCGGCGATGACAATGTTTGCGGTTTCTGCGCGGACTCCTGACATTACTTCTTCTTTTTCAATTTGAATATTGCGTCTAGCTTGATCAACCAAAAGCTCAATTTCTTTCTTTGCTTTGACTTTCATATTATCTGCTGACTTCTCTGCTTCGGCTTGCGCCTTTTCCACAATTTTATTCGATTCTGCTTTTGCATCATCAATTCGCTCTTGAAATTTCTGCTCTGCCATTTGCAAGTTAGAATCAATTTCCTTTGCTTTATCTAAACTTTCATCAATAATTTTCTTTCGTTCTTCCAACTTCTTTGTTAATGGCTTCAAAATCAAAAACCAAATAATGGCTGCGACAATTGCGAAGTTGATAAGTTGAAAGACAAACAATTGACCATTAAGGCCCAACGAAGCCGCGACACTTTCGTTACCACCTTCAGCCACCACTTGTGTGTGTTCACTATTAATTTGTCCTGACATAATTTTGATAATTAGTTTATTGGATTATTAGTTTACTTGTTTTTGGGTACTATTAATCTATTAAACCGATAAACAATTAAACTTATTGTAATAATTCCATTCAGACGGACCAAATTGATCCGCCTTGATTGAACTATTACTTTAATGTAAACACCACAACAAGCGCGTAAATCGCGATAGCTTCTGCAAATGCAGCGCCGAGTAACATTGGGACAAACAATTTTCCAGCTGATTCTGGATTGCGTCCAATTGATTCCATGGCTTTGCCAACCAATTTGCCAATTGCCAAAGCTGGGAACATACCACCAATAGCCATGGCAAATGCTTTTGCCATTACTACGATGGATGCGTGATCTAATCCTTCCATATGTTTATATTTACAATGCTCTCCTTACGAGGGGAATTTTTGTTTAACCTCGGGATCACATTCTTAATAAATAAATTAATGTTCTTCACTACCATGCGGTTCACTCGTCGCTACTGTTAAATATACAACTGTCAACATCGTAAACACAGATGCCTGGATAATACCCACTAACAATTCTAACAACATGAACGGAGTTGGAACTAATGCAGCCACCAGCGCAGAAATAACAGAAATCAAAACCTCGCCAGCAAATATATTTCCAAACAACCTGAGTGATAATGATAAAACTTTTGCAAGTTCTGACACAATCTCAATTATGCCAACCATAAACTCAATCAAAGCTGTAAAAATAGCAATCGGACCTTTTTTAATGCTTAAAATTATATTTTTTATTTGAATGAATTTGCCGATATGAGCAAAAAATCCAACAGCAAAAAATCCAAACAAGTGCGAGCTAACCACTGCGACAAGCGCCATAGCGACTGTAAGATTCAAATCTGTGTTTGCTGGACGAAGCAACATTGTATGACCCCATTTTAAACTTCCAGTACCTGGAAGCAAACCGAGCCAGTTAGATAATAAAATAAAAAAGAAGACAGATCCGACAATGGGTAAAAACTTCATTGTCTTTTTTCTGTCTCCTGTAACTTGATCAAAATATCCTAGCAAAATTTCTAAAAAGTATTCACACGTGTTTTGCAACTTCGTCGGCTTTAACCGCACGGCTCGTTTTACAAATATACCCAATACGAGAAAAATTATCATCGCTAACCACGTATTTATCATTGTATTTGTTATGGAAAATCCCCCGACATGAAATAGGGTCTCTGGAGCTAGTGTTGGAAT
>Ga0172371_10003237_pt1 | contig 25352 bp, 11 predicted proteins | sample Lak12m_FD_114543 | JGI IMG/M metagenome (GOLD analysis project Ga0172371, IMG submission 114543) | Freshwater microbial communities from Kabuno Bay, South-Kivu, Congo - kab_022012_12m | ecosystem: Environmental > Aquatic > Freshwater > Lake | place: Democratic Republic of the Congo: South-Kivu... | reverse complement strand
CTAATCCTCCATGGCCTCGTCATATGCGCAAATTCCCATCTGCCGCACCATCTGTCAAGACCTATATAATAGTACATAGGTCTGACCCTGCGAGCCCCCTGCGAGCCTCACACACCTGGCTTACGGTACAGACTTCTGACTGGAGCACTAATTATGAAGCTGCCGCAATGAGCGATCCGGACGGTGACGGATACACGACTTGGCAGGAATACTGGAGCGGGACCGACCCGCAGAGCAGCAACTCGTACTTGAGGATTGACTCGATTACGTATGAAGACGGGAATATTGTGGTTAAATGGCAGAGTGCCGCGGTTGGGGCAGGGGTGTCGCCTCTGGCCATCCAGGCGAGAACTAACCTGCTTTCCGGGCAGTGGTATAACGTGGGACAGAAGTCCGTGACCAATGGAATCAATGCCTGGTCCAACGCCACCTCGCAACAGCTCTTCTACCGGCTAGCAGTAACCAATGCGCCGTAGGCGTCTCTCGCCGCATCTACCAGAAACTGCATGTCAACTCCCGGAAAGAGGCGGTTGACCGGTTCCGCAAGGTTGCCCAGCCCGGCCGGCGCGGATGAGCGGATCCTATCGTATCCAGTTACATGTAGGGAGGACAGGATTATTGTAACATACACTTGATTAATTAACGTAATCGGCTTATGATGCTGTCAGGAATGAGAATATGAAAACTTCAGCATCAGTGAGAGAGTATCTTGCCAGGATAGGACAAAAAGGCGGATCAAAGAGCCGGCGAAGTCTTTCGTCTGAAGAGGCGAGAAATATGGTCCGGATACGAGAATCGCGCAGGGCTTTTCGGATGTTTCATGCCCAATGTTTTTGGCACATGAGGGATGACATGAATATTACATCTGCAGATATACCGGAAATTGTTCGAGGTCTGCGCCAGAATGGAGGGCGGGAAGGGTTTCTCCTTGCCGCAAAACTATGCCATTAAGTGATATTCAGGCCAGGGTTCTTAAGCTGATTGCCTCCAACCGGAGTCCCGAAAGTTATCTTGCTGGCGCCACGGTAATCCATCGGGCCGCCGACACTCCGCGCTTCTCGCAGGACCTTGATTTCTTTCACGATATCGCCGACAGCATTGCGCGGAGTGCAGACCAGGATGTTGCGTCGTTGAGCCATGCCGGTTATGCCGTCTCGTGGCTACTGAGAACACCCACATTCCACAGGGCCGTTATATCAGCTGACAAACAGCAACTGAAAATAGAATGGGCACAGGACAGCGCATTTCGATTCTTTCCGGTACAGAAAGACGAGCGTTTAGGATATCGCCTGCATGACGCAGATGCGGCAGTTAATAAGATCCTGGCCCTGGCCGGCCGGGATGAAATCCGGGATTTTGTTGATGTGCTGCACCTTCATAAAACCTACCTCTCTCTGGGCGCTATGGTTTGGGCTGCCTGTGGAAAAGATCCGGGTTTCACGCCGGAATTTTTGTTGGACCATGTGAGCCGTCACACAGCTTATACTCAGGCGGACCTCAACCGCCTTCGATTACGGGTTCCAATCGATCTCATCACTATGAAGCAGGACTGGTTGACGGCTTCGACAGCCGCAAGGCAACTGCTTGCTGCTCTTCCTCCTGAGGAGATAGGTTGCCTTTACCTCGACAAGAACAAGAACCCGGTGACACCTGATGTGTCATCAGGAGAATTCAGAACATTGATTCGCCACGTTGGATGTATCCGCGGAGCCTGGCCGCAAGTCTCTCCATATTGCAGTAATTAAGACTTCCGTCTTATTCTTCCTGTCAGTTAACTGTTTTCTGTCCTTTTTATTTGTCACCTGTTTGTCACCTATCAGGAAAATTGAGTTTTACCGTTGCAGGTGAAACAATCAGAATCGTTATCAAATGAAGGTCGCTGTAGCCTGGAGGTCAAATGAAGACTGACATTTCAAATAGATTCGTGATGGGTGTTCGATTTTCTGTCTTCAGGGAAGCGGGCTTGCTCTGTTTTCTGATATTGTCCCTGCTGCTTTTCTCCAGCGCGGCACGCGCTGAGGATCAGCTGGCCAGGCAGTTGATCCTCTGGTACCAGCAGCCGGCTGCCGATACCAAACCCATGAACGAAGCGCTCCCCATCGGCAACGGGCGGATAGGGGCGCTTGTTTTCGGATCGCCGCAGCGCGAGCGCATAAGCCTCAACGAGGACAGCCTGTGGACCGGGGACGATAACCCGGGCGGCGGCTATAAAACGAAAGGCATGGGATCATACCAGGTGCTCGGCAACGTGTTTGTGAACCAGCCGGCCCATGCCAATGCCTCGGACTACCGGCGGGAACTGAATATAGCTGACGCAATCGCACAGGTTGAGTATAGCGCAAATGGCGTGAAGTTCCGGCGCGAATATTTCTGCAGCAAGCCGGCGCAGGTAATGGCAGCACGCTTTACTGCTGACAAGAAAGCGGGCTACACCGGCAGTATTGAACTCGCAGATGGACACGATGCCGTAATAACCGCTGGCGGTAACCGGTTCACAGTTTCCGGTAAGCTTGAGAACGGCTTGAAATATGAATGGCAGCTGCTGGTCTTGAACCAGGGCGGTTCAGTTACCGTGGCGACGGATACCAATACAACGCGACTGGTTTTCAAAGACTGCGACAGCCTTACGCTGCTGGCAGGGGCGGGGACGGATTATGCGTTTGATCACAGCAGGAAATACCGCGGCGAAGATCCGCATGCGCGCGTAACAGCGCAAATCGATGCTGCATCGAAACAGGACTATGCAGAGACTAAAGCCGCGCACCTCAAGGATTACCAGTCGCTGTTCAGTCGCGTTACTGTTGATTTTGGAGCCTCATCCGCCGCGCAGCTCGCCCTGCCGACCGACCGCCGCAAAGTCGAGGCGGCGACAACGGTTGATCCGGAACTCGAAGCGCTGCTGTTCCAGTTCGGTCGTTACCTGCTCATCTCCTGCTCGCGCCCAGGCAGTCTGCCGGCAAACCTGCAGGGACTCTGGAATGATAATAATACCCCGCCGTGGCGCAGTGACTACCATGCCAATATCAATGTGCAGATGAATTACTGGCTCGCTGAACCGGCTAACCTGCCTGAGTGTCACGTACCTTTTTTCGACCTCGTAGTCAGCCAGCTTCCTGACTGGCGCAAGGCAACGGCTGCAGCTAAGGATTTTGCGATGGCGGATGGAACTCCGGCAAAGCGCGGGTTTGCTATTCGTACCTCTCACAACATCACCGGCGGCCTGGGCTGGAAATGGGACAAGACGGCGAATGCCTGGTACTGCCAGCATTTCTGGGAGCATTATGCGTTCGGTTTGGATAAGAACTATCTTCGCCAGACGGCCTATCCTGTAATGAAGGAAACCTGCGAATTCTGGGAGGACCATCTCAAGACTTTGCCTGACGGCAAGCTGGTCGTTCCGAATGGCTGGTCGCCTGAGCACGGCCCGACCGAAGACGGCGTGAGTTACAACCAGCAGATAGTCTGGGACCTGTTCAATAACTATGTTCAGGCGGCAGATGCCCTTGGTACTGACAAGGAATATCGCGATAAGATTGCCGCAATGCGCGACCGGCTTGTGAAGCCAGCTATCGGCAGTTGGGGCCAACTGCTTGAGTGGATGAATGAAAAGAGCGACCCCCAAAACCCTGAACTCGAGACGCCCAAAGACCATCATCGTCACACATCGCATCTCTTTGCCGTATATCCCGGCACACAGATCAGCGTCGGAAAAACACCGGATCTTGCAAAAGGCGCAAAGGTCTCACTCGAAGCGCGCGGTATTGCCAGTGGTGCGACAGAATGGTCGCTCGCCTGGAGATCGGCGCTCTATGCCAGGCTGCACGACAGCGAAAGCGCTCACACCATGGTTCAGAAGTTCCTTTCCGAGAAGTTCTCTTCAATTAACCTCTTTGGATTAATGCCGCCGACTACAGTGCAGCTCGACGGCAGCTTCGGCATCACCGCCGGCATCTGCGAGATGCTGCTGCAGAGCCATGATGGAAATGCAGAATGCCGAATGATGAATGATGAATCTGCGAAGTCTGAAGGCAATCCTAAATCGGCAATCGGCAATCGCCATTCGGCATTTCTTATAGATCTTCTGCCGGCTCTGCCGAAGGCGTGGCCGACCGGCAGCGTCAAAGGGCTGCGCGCCCGCGGCGGATTCGAGGTGGATTTCGCGTGGAAGGACGGCAAGGTCACTGCCTACAGTGTCCGCTCCAAAGATCCCCGCGAGGTGACACTGCGGATAAACGGTGAGGTTAAGAAATGCATGCCGGAGAAGTTCTGATATGAGGATGTTGTTCCAGTTTATTCGCAGATATTCCGTGTGCCCGGCGTCAGGTCTTGCAGTTTTCCTTGTATTGTCTCTTATGCCTTGCTCCAGAGCAGCGCTTGCTGGCACACGGGTGGTGCAGGATATTGATAGCGGCTGGCGTTTTTCACTTTCCGATAAGGATGCGTATAAGCTGCCCGGTTTTAATGATTCCGCCTGGCGCGCCCTCGATATACCGCACGACTGGAGCATAGAGGGCGAATACAGCAAGACCAACCCGAGCGTGCAGGTCGGCGGCTATCTGCCCGCAGGCGTCGCCTGGTATCGGCGCGAATTCCAGGCGCCTGAGTCCTGGTCAGGAAAAGTAGTTACCGTCGAGTTTGACGGCATTTATATGAACAGCGAGGTGTGGCTGAATGAGTATCGAGTTGGAACGCGTTCATACGGCTATATCAGTTATGCGTGTGATGCAACAAGGCGCATGCAAGCGGGTCGCAACGTGATTGCCGTGCGAGTTGACAATTCCCGCGAACCCAGCGCCCGCTGGTATCACGGCTGCGGGATCTACGGCAGCGTACGCCTTGTCATAACCGACCCGGTACATATACCAACGTCGGGCGTCTTCGTGCAAACCCCTTCAGTCAGCGGGGACGCGGCAGTTGTACGAGCTGCAGTTGAAGTGAAGAACGCTTCAATGAGTACAGCTGCTGTTGATGTGCAAATGGATATTATCTCGCCGGACGGGTCCGTCGTCGCCAGTGCTGTGGAAAAGAGCACTCTGGCCGCCGGGGAAGCCGGATCTGTAACAGCGAACCTGGATGTCAAGAAACCTGCGCTATGGTCGGTCGAAACGCCGTCAATGTATTCGCTCAAGGCGCGGGTTGTCCAGGCGGGCAGGGTGGTGGACGAAGTGACAACACCTTTCGGCGTGAGAAGTGTCAGGTTTGATGCGAATACCGGATTCTACCTGAACGGCAGGAACGTGAAACTCAAGGGAGTCTGTGAGCACCAGGGCGGCAGTCCCGTCGGGGCCGCAATGCCTGAGAAATTGATGGAACGCCGCCTCAAGCAGCTCAAGGAGATGGGCTGTAATGCCATTCGTGTTTCTCATAATCCCCAGCTTCCGTATTTCTATGACCTGTGCGACCGAATGGGTTTCCTGGTAATGGACGAGATCTTCGACGGCTGGCACGAGAAAGCCGATCACGATTACGGCGGCCGGTTCTTTGAGGCCGAGTGGAAGAGGGATGTCACCGACTGGATCCGCCGCGACAGAAACCACCCGAGCATTATCTTCTGGAGCATCGGCAACGAGACCGGGAAGAACGATGATTTCAAAATCACTGAATTGATTCATTCGCTTGATAAAACAAGGCCGACTACCGGTGGCGCGGTGATATATGGCGTGGATGTGGCCGGCTTCAACGGCGGAATAGTTGAGAAAGATTCAGTCCTCCTGGATTATCATCGCGACCATCCCGATGTTCCGGTCGTGATGACCGAGGAACCGCACAGCTTCCAGACGCGCGGGTTTTACAGGACAGTACGTTCAGTATACAAGGATATGGATAAGCTGCCGAATTACGCCGAACCCGAAGTGTTTTCCGGCGGCCATTCGGCCTACCGCTCTTCCTATGACAACTGCGGACGCCGCCTTGTTGCCCGCAACTGCTGGAAGCGAACGCTCGCGCGGCCGTGGGTGATGGGTGAGTTCCGGTGGACGGGGTTCGACTATCTCGGCGAATGCGGCTGGTCCGGCAGCGAATCACTTGCCCGTGCGTTTAATTTCGGCGTCATTGATCTCGCCGGTTTCCCTAAAGACCATTACTACTTCTACCAGAGCATATGGACAGAGGTTCCTATGGTGCACCTGCTCCCGCACTGGACGCATCCGGGTCTTGAAGGGAAGGATATTCCGGTGGTTGCCTATGCCAATGCCGAGGAAGTCGAGCTCTTCCAGGACGGAAAATCGCTCGGACGCAAGCCGCGCAGCGACCTGTTTGAGTGCGTATGGCAGGTGCCGTACAGGCCGGGCGAACTCAAGGCCGTGGCATACCGCGGCGGGAAAATTGCGGCAGAGACTGTTCAGCGCACTGCCGGCACGCCGTCCAGGCTGCAGCTCACAACCGACAATGCCGCACTCAAAGCCAGCCGCACGGACCTGGCTCTTGTTACCATGGCGGTGATGGATGACCGCGGAACGCTTGTCCCTGATGCCGACAGCCCGATTGCCCTGGCATTGACAGGCCCTGCGTGCTTCCTCGGCTGCGAGAACGGAGACCCGGTAGATATCACTCCCCAGCGCGAATCCTGGCGCAGGGCCTTTGCCGGACTTGCCAGGGCGTTCTACTCCGGGAGGGACGGAGTTGACGGTGCCATTGAGGTCGCCGCACTTGGCATCCTCGGCCGTTCGTATTTCGCCGATACAGCGACGGTGCCGGTTGTGCTCGAATGTATTTCGCTGCGTGGAAATCAATCGTCCGGGAAATATGAGATCCGGTACACTGTTGACGGCACTGAGCCTGTGCTCTCGTCGCCGGTCTATGATAAGCCGCTTGTTTTGAATACGACTGCAACTGTCAGGGCAACAGCATTTCTCGACGGCAGGCCGGTTGTTTCTGTCTCGGGCAAATTCACGCGCGGGTCCCGCCCAGTGTGGATTCCGCCTGAGAAAAGGAGCAGCGACCAGGGCGCGGCTGAAGACCCGTCACATGAAAAGACAATTAAGAAAGCAAAATAGAGAATGAGGAGAAGAACGGCGGCAGGGCCTGCCGCCCTCCAGGAGGAGAGATCGAGATCTGGATAAACTCGTTCTCGGCGTCGTTCTCGTGCTCGTTCTCGATCTTGACCGGAGTTGGAAACGAAGGCGACGGCTTGCCAAGCTTGAAATCGTGGAGGATGTGATATGTTAAAATGTAAAATTAAACTGAAAGATATGGCCAGGATTACTGGAATGCTGCTCGCAGCAGAATGCATGTCGATCGACCTGCTTGCGGCAGACATCGAGTGGAAATCCATGATGACCGTTGCCGAGCGGAAACGCGATGCGGACGGATCGCTTCTTCCCCTGCAGTCATACGATGAGACCATACGGCGCGGGATGGATTTCCTGCTCAAGGACCACCTGAAATGGTTCAAAGGTACGCCTGAGACGCTGGTGGATGAAAAGGGCCAGGCTCAAATGCCCTGGGTCTACTATTCAAACCTGCAACAGAACGGCGCGCCCTTCTCACGTTCCGTCGACCGGTTCGTCTCCTATCCGGCCTTCCACCACGCGCTGCTGATACGCACGTTCATCGGCTATGCGAAATATGCCGACGACAAGCAGGCGCTGGCCGAGGCCGTCAAGCTTGCCGACTGGGATATCGCCCACAGCACGCCGGCGGACTGGCCCTATGGTAATTTCCCATGGAGCACCTTTGAGGCTAAGAAACCGGGCGGCTTTCGCGACAAGACCGGACTCATGCCCGACAAGGCCGCTATCATGGCATTGGCGTATATCCAGTTACACGATGCCACCGGCGAGAAGCGCTTCCTCCAGGCTGCGGATTCAATTGCAAAAACGCTGGCCGCACGGCAGAGACCGGACGGCACCTGGCCGTTCCGTGTTGACCCGAAGACCGAGGCGGTTGTCGAGGAGTACACCAGCAGTGTTATCTACGCTGTCATGCTGTTCGAGAAACTGGACAAGTTAAACGGCAACAGCACCTACAAGGTAAACCGCGACAGGACATGGAACTGGCTTGTGAACGGTCCGATCAAGACCAGGGAGTTCCGCGGCTTCTACGAGGACATTCCGGCGAGCAAGGACGGCCGCACCAACTACGACTGCCTCGATACGATCCGCTATCTGCTCGCCAACCGCACGGACACAAACGGCTACCTGGAAATGGCGAAAGACCTGAACGCATGGGTTGAAAAGACATTCATGGACAAGATCAAAGGGTTCGAACCGGCCGAGGGGATACGGGAGCAGTTGCAGTGCAATGTGGTAATGGGCATCCACAGCCTTAACTGGGCCTCGATGCTGCGGGATCTGGCCAAGGCCACCGGTGATGAGAAGTTGAAGCAGCGTGCCGATCAGACGGCTAACTACATCACTTATTATCTCATGCCGGACAACCGCATCGTCGTCGGGTTCCGGTACAACCAATGGTGGTACAGCTGCCATGCGGGCGTTGTTTTTTACCTGCTGGATTTTGCGAAGAAGTGATGAGGGTTGAATGAGATATACACTAAGATACCATACGCAACATCTCACGCGCGCAATTTCCAGTGTTTGCTGAAATTATGGAATCGTTTTACATGTAAAATATTTGATTTGCTTTCGTAATCTTAATCATAATCGTACTCATAATCATCTGAGATTAGGATTACGTCGGAATCAGGATTGCGATTAAGACCACTGTGGGGCGCCAATATGAAATACATACGTTTTGCATCTGCCATTATTATAGCGATCTTTTCCGCCGCAGCGAGCGCCGCCACGCTGGAAGAGCAGTTCCTGAACCCGCCTGCTGACGCCAGGCCTTTGTGTTACTGGACATGGATGAACGGAAATGTCACCCGCGAGGGGATTACCGCAGACCTGGAGGCGATGGCTCAGGCAGGCATCGGTGGCGGTTTCGTATTCACCCTCGCAGGCCCGCATCATAAGTGCGACACACCGGCAGGCCCGGCTGATTACCTCAGTCCGAAGTGGCTTGACCTGGTGAAACACGCCGCAAGTGAGGCAAGCCGGCTTGGTCTTGAGATTGGCATGCATAACTGCGCCGGCTGGGCCACCACAGGCGGCCCGTGGATCACCCCGGACCTCGCGATGCAGAAACTGGTTTCTTCCGAGATGATCGTCGAGGGTGGCAAACGCATCGGTGAAAAACTGCCGCAGCCTGATGTGACGCTTGATTATTACCGTGATATCGCTGTCTTCGCAATTCAGGCGGAGAAAGACAGCAGTTTCCGGGTCAGCCAGTGGCAGCCTAAGGCCGGACAGCGCGCCGGCCGCAGCGACCGCCAGCCTGATTTGACTCCTCTTACGAAGGATGCGGCGATCCCGCTTGAAACAATCATAAATGTTACACGCTATATGGCCGCCGACGATGCCCTGAAGTGGGATGCGCCGCCCGGCCGGTGGAAGCTGATCAGGCTCGGCCACACGCCCACCTGTGCCACCAACTGCCCGGCACCGCCGTCTGCCGCAGGCCTGGAAATAGACAAGCTCCGCCGCGAGGGAATGGATGTGCACTGGAAACACGGTATCCAGCCCGTGCTCGACCACCTCGGCCCGCTCGCCGGGAAAGCCTTCAACATGATAGAGATCGACAGCTACGAGGCCGGCCTGCATCACTGGACTCCTCGTATGCGCGAGGAGTTCAAAAAACGCCGCGGTTACGATCCGACGCCGTATCTTCTGGCGCTCACAGGCCGCGCGATTGTCGATGGCCCGACAACCGAAAGATTCCTCTGGGACTTTCGCCGTACGATTGCTGATCTCTTTGCCGAGAATTACTATGGTTATTTCGCTGACCTCTGCCACCGGCATGGCCTAGAGTTTACGACCGAACCTTATACATCCTGTTTTGAAGGATTGCAGGTTGGCGCCAAGGCTGACATCCCCATGGCCGAATTCTGGTGCGATGGCAGTTATTCGTTTTCCATGCGACTCTCCGCTTCGCTGGCCCACATTCATGGGCGGACTGTTGCCGCGGCTGAAGCTTTCACCGCCGGGCCGCCGCTCGGCCGCTGGCTGAATTATCCAGGGGAGCTGCGGCGCGTCGGCGACCGTGTCTGGTCTCATGGGATCAACCGCTTCGTGCTCCACAGTTATGCGCATCAGCCGTGGATGGACCCTGTGCCAGGCATGACCATGGGCCAGTATGGCTGCCATTTCAGCCGTAATTCGACGTGGTGGAAGCCTGGCAGCGCGTGGCTGCAATACATTGGTCGCTCACAGTTCCTTCTACAGACAGGTGAGCCAGTGGCAGATGTTCTCTGCTTCGCCGGTAACGCCGCGCCCAACGGCGCCGTTTACCATGACGACCTGAAGGCCGCCGGATACGACTACGATTCCTGCGGCACCGATATTCTCTCTGCCCTGAAGGTGAAAGACGGCGATGTGGTACTGCCTTGGGGAAAGCGTTACAGGTTGCTGGCTTTACCCGACCATCCGTTCCATACACCGGCTTTCGCGCGTGAACTGCGCGATCTTGTCAAAGCTGGTGCAAAGGTTGTCGGACCGAAACCGCAACACACGCCCAGCCTGGAGGATTTCCCTGCCTCCGAGGAAAAAGTGCGCGCGATCGGTGATGAAGTCTGGGGAAAATGTGACGGCAAGACAGTGACATCCAATCGTTTCGGTAAAGGACAGGTGTTCTTCGGAATTTCGCCGGCCGAAGTTTTGGCAGGGCTGAATATCAAGCCTGCAGTGCAGTTACCCGTCGGAAAAGGTTTAGCGTGGATCCAGCGAAGAACGAAGGACGCCGATATCTTCTTTGTTTCCAACCAGTCCAACGCTGTTGTTAGAACCATGCTTGGATTCCGCGCCGCCGGCAGTCCCGAATTCTGGGATGCGGAACAGGGTACTATCCGTCCGGCGGCAGGCTGGACCGTCGAAGGCGACCATGTCCGGGTGCCGCTTGATCTCTTGCCCGAGAAATCTGTCTTTGTGGTTTTCCGCAAGCCAGGGCAGCCAAGTCCTGACCCGGTCGTGTCCGCGCAGGAGCCTGCAGGTGGTAGTTCATCAATGTGGCTTGCCGGGATTGACGTCGACGCGGAAGGAAAAACCTACCTGCGGGCATGGACCAACGGCATTCATACCCTGCACCATGCGTCCGGGAAGAAAGAGGAATTGAATGTTGCAGGGATGCCAGCGCCGCTGGCACTTGGCGGTCCATGGACGATCCGATTCCCGCCAAACCGCGGCGCGCCTGCCGAGGCTGTTTTCGATAAGCTCATTTCATGGAGTGAACATAGTGATCAGGGCATCCGTTATTTCTCCGGCACTGCGACAACGTCCAAACGCTTTGACCTGCCGGAGGGATTTCTTAAGAACGGGCAGGAAGTCTGGCTGGATCTTGGAGAGGTGGCGGTGATAGCAGAAGTGCGTCTCAACGGGCAAAACCTCGGCGTACTCTGGCACCGTCCGTTCCGGCTGGAAATCAGCAAGGCCCTGCGCGCCGGCTCCAACACACTTGAAGTCGATGTCTCCAACCTGTGGGTTAACAGGTTAATAGGCGACGAGCAGTATCCCGATGATTGTGAGTGGACTGAAAAACATCTCACATGCTGGCCTGACTGGTTCACAAGCGGCAAGTTGCGACCCCAGGCATTACGCGTCACATTCACAACCTGGAAACACTGGACTGCCGGCGACCCGTTAATGCCTTCGGGCCTGCTGGGTCCTGTTTCCCTGCGCTGTGCGGGGCTGGTGCCGGTGAGATAGCGGACAGTGGTAGAGTGATCAGTTATCAGGAGAAAATCTGTTACGAAGCAAGCATATCCATTGTGCTGCATTCGGGTTTGTTCTAATATGAGATTCAAATACTGGAGGTCTAAATGAGTTATACGGTAAATATGAAATATACTTTCTTTCTTGGGATTACTGCTTCGCTTGGAGGTTTGCTGTTCGGGTTTGATATTGCAATCATTACAGGTGCCGGGCCGTTCCTGTCGGCACAGTATGGGCTCAATGAGCTTAGCATGGGCATGGCCTTCAGCTCGCTGCTGTTCGGCTGTGCTCTGGGCGCGCTTATTGCGGGGTTTTTCGCTGACAAGTTCGGCCGGCGTCTGCCGCTGATGTGGGTGGCTGTCCTTTTTGCCCTGACATCGCTCGGGACCGGTCTTGCATGGAGTTTCAATTCCCTCCTGTTTGCCAGGTTCCTCGGAGGACTTGCTGTAGGCGGTGCATCGATACTTGCCCCGATGTATGTCGCAGAGGTGTCGCCGCCCGGTATGCGCGGAAGGATGTGCGCCTGCTACCAGTGGTCTATTGTTACCGGCATACTTATCTCGTTCCTTCTTAATTACCTGCTGAGGGATGCACCAGCGTGGGGCTGGTTTAATTCATCTGTATACGACCTTGGGCAGTGGAACTGGAGGTGGATGTTCATCTCAGGCGCATTGCCTTCTGTGATATTCTACGGCCTGCTGATTTCTGCCCCGGAGACGCCGCGTTTTCTTTGCAAATCCGGGAATGAACAGAAGGCAAGGGACCTGCTGGAGAAGATCCTTGGCCGGGAAGAGGCTGAGCATGAGATGAAGGCAATACGCACCAGCCTTGCAGCTCCGAAGATGTCGTGGTCGGAGCTGAAAAAGCCTTCCCTCAGAAGGCCGCTTGTGGTGGGTTTTTCCCTGGCGGTGCTTGTCCATTTTTCAGGCATTAATACCATTATCGATTACGCTCCTGTCATATTCAAATCGGCCGGGTTCAAAATTGACGCGGCGCTGTTTTCCACCTTCGGTATAGGCATCTGCAACTTTGTGTTCACGATGGTCTCACTGTGGGTCATAGACAGGTACGGGCGCAAGCCGCTTTATATAGTCGGTTCGATAGGCATGGCAGGTGTGCTGTCGATGCTGGCGCTTGCGGTGGTGCTCGATAAGTTCAGCGGTGTCCTGGTTCTTGTGCTTATTCTTTCATACATCGCATTCTTTGCGTCGTGCATCGGTCCAGTGTTCTGGACGCTTGTTCCTGAGATATTCCCGAACAGGGTTCGGGGCGAGGCGATGATTGTGCCGGTGCTTGTGCAGTGGATAGCAAATGCGATTGTGGTGCTCTTCTTCCCGTATGCGTTTCATAAGATAGGGAAGGAATTGACGTTCATGTTCCTGGCAGTCATGGCGGTGGCGCAGATGTTCTTTGTGTGGCGGTTTGTTCCTGAGACCAAGGGGAAGACGCTTGAAGAGATAGAGGAGCTATGGAGTTAAGGACAAAACCGGACTCTGATATGGAAGAGGCCAGGTGAAATCTGTGGATGATCTCTTGATCAACAGTGAAGATGTCTTATGGACCTGGTAACAAAACCAGACTTTGAAATGGCGATGAAGCGCATCGAGGCGTGGTTCAACCGCGACATGATAGACAGGCCGCCGGTCCGTTTTGCCCTGCACAATGCCGAATACAACAAGGGAGCCGGAGCGGTCGGCCGCTGGAAGAATCTCAAAGAGCGCTGGTTCGACTCGGAATACCAGGTTGACTCATTTGCGGCCTCGATCCGCAACCGTGTGTTCCTTGCCGAGACATTTCCTGTTTTCTGGCCAAACCTAGGGCCCAATGTCTATGCAGCGTTTCACGGCGCCGAGCTGGAGTACGGCGAAGTGACATCTTGGATCAGGCATTGCATCCATGATCCGGGTGATACCTCTAAACTCAAATTCGACACAGAGAATGTGTATTATCGGAAGATAGAGGAGATGACACAATTAGCGCTCCAGAAATGCGGCAGGGATTTTATGGTCGGCTATACGGACCTGCACGGGAGTCTTGATTGCGTTGCCGACTGGCGTGACCCGCAAATGCTTTGCATGGATCTTGTGGATTGTCCCGAAAAAGTGCATGGACTGGTCAGGTTGGCTGACGAGAACTTCTTCAGGGTTTTTGATCATTACGACAGGATTCTTAAGGACAAAGGGCAGATGTCGGTGACGTGGATGGGTATCCCGTCCAGTGGCAGGATGCATATTCCCAGCTGTGATTTCACTTCAATGATTTCTACCGATGACTTCTGTGAGTTTTACCTGCCTTCTCTGAAAGCTGAAATAAAGCATATGGACCACAATGTGTTCCACCTGGATGGAAAAGGAATGTTCAGGCATCTCGATGTTATCCTTTCCCAGCCGGAGATTAATGCAGTTCAATTTGTCCAGGGAGTTGGCGATGACCTGCCGATAATGCAGTGGCTGGATGTCATCAGGAAAATCCAGGCGGCGGGGAAGGGTGTGGTTGTCGACCTGCAGCTTGACGAGCTTGAGCCGTTCATTGACGCGATGAAGCCGCAAGGGCTTTACCTTTGCCTGTCGGCGGACGAAAATATCCAGCCTGACATTCTAAAACGGCTTGCAAGGTGGTAGCCCGGCAAGACATTATTTATTCCAATACGAAGGTGACATGAAGAAGAATCAATCCATTTTAATTCTTGGACTGATGGCAGTTGTTCTCTTGCCTGCCGCCAGCTTGGCGGAGCCGGCAGCCAGTATGTTTTCCACCGGTGGACACACCGTCTACCACCTCCGCCCGGCCAAGGTTGACAGCAACGGCGTCCCGTGCGTCATCAGCGCGGCCTATGACGGCGCCGTCTTATGCCATACACCCGGCGGCGAACTGCGGTGGAAATCCGAAACGGGCGGGAATTTTCCCTTTGACCTTTGTGTGGCGGACATCAACGGCGACGGGCTTGACGAAGCGCTGGTTGCCTCGGCCGATGGTACGCTGTATGCAATTGGACCCGATGGCAGGCGCCTCTGGAACTTTGCAAAAACGGCGCCACTGTACCAGGTCTGCGCCGCCAGGCAGAAGGACGGCAGATGCATTATACTGGCCGGCGGCATAGAGCAGACCCTGTATGCTTTGTCGCCAGACGGGAAAGTGCGGGGACAGCTTTCGATGGGTTTCACCATCCGGCACCTGCGCGCCGGAGATATACTCGGACAGGGCAGGGATCATGTCGCCGTGGCCACAGCCAGCAGTGGCTTGAACAGCAAGTTTCTGGCATTGTCCCTGGTGGATCCGCAGGATTTGAGCCGGATCTGGACTACCAATAATCTTGGCGTATACGCGCCGAACTCCGGTCGCCGTTTTTTCAGCATGGCCCTTACCGACCTGGACCATGACGGCAAAAAAGACATCGTGCTGAGCGGCAGTTGGGGGGAACACGGCAAAATCTACGCATTCGACCAGGCTGGCAAACAGCGGTTTGCTCAATCTGATCCCCGCATCCCTGATGTTCCTTACCGGATGAACATGCTTGTGCCCGTTAAGCTGCCCGGCGATGAATACATCATCGGCCAATTCGGCAACATCCTGATCATCTACAACCTGGATGGTACATGCCGCGAGGTGGTTACCGGGCCCTATGCCTGGGCCAATGCTGCCTTTGATCCGGTCACGCGGACACTTTACTGCGGCAGTGAAGTCTCCGGCGGTGATGAGGTGGTGGCAGTTCACCTTGACAGGCCGGGCTGGCAGAAAGAGTTTTCCGAAGCAAAACCAGTGGGAAAACTGGCAAAGATCATGGAGAACATGGCAACACTCAAGTCCCAGGTTGCCAGCTTCCAGCGCCCTTCATACCAGCCGGAACAGCGTTGTATCGATGTGATTCTGTTCGACGAATATCGCAAGCGGTCGCCAGAAGAACTGCGCGCGCTGGTGCCCGACGACAAGCATCTGCGGTATATCTCGCATCTTAATTGGGGCCAGAAAACCGAGAAAGGAGAACTCTGGTGCAGTGACCGTTCCGCCTTCTGCAAGTATGACCTTACGGCCGATGAAGTGGTGACGCAGGCAAAGAAATGGGAGGACACCGGTTTTGATTTTGTTCTCCAGGCGAGTCATACCACATCGATGCACATGTCGCCCGCGACCTTTGAGCGCGTACTTAAAGCCGCGCCCAAACACCTGTGGGGCCTGGAATTCTCAGAGCCCGGCGAGGACCTGGATAATCATGAGCGAGAAGTGGTGGAGAAGATTCTTATGCCATTGGCGGAGCAATGCCGCAAGTATGGCGGGAAGAAAATCCTGCTGCGCACAAAGAACATTTTCTGGAATGGCAGTGTCTACACGCCGTTCTGGCAGAAAATCCTCCTGGATCCGCGTTACCACGATATTTTTATCCCGTGCCTCGAGGAAACCAACAGCCGCAGCCAGGACTTGAGCCTGGCCGGGCGCCTGGGGCTCTGGCAGAGCGGCGTGTTCGACCGCTGGGCCTGCCGGGCCGAGACGGATAACGCATGTTTTGAGCGCATGTGGGAATGGTCCTCACAGCAGGTGTTCTCACATCACCTGCGGAATTTAGTCTCATGCGCTGCCCAAGGTGCCGATGTTTATTTTAACAGTATCCACCAGGGTCCGTTTTCCACCGCCCTTGAAACCCAACTCCTGCCGTTCTACGACATGGTGGAAAAAGGGGTTGTGCATATTCCGCGTCGTTCAGAACTTGCAAGTCTCTCAGAAGTTGCCATTGGTATGCGTTCGCCGCCAGCGCCGGCCTTTCTGAATCACGGAAGAAACGGCCATCGTTACACCTATCCGGGTGATGAACATCCCGCGCTGGTATTTGACCGGCTCGACTGTTACTGGGGCGGGGCACCTCTGGAACCCCATGATTTCTCCCGTTACGTTTTCGGCGTGCAGCGGCGCATGCATAACTTCCTGCCGCTTACACCATACGGCATGGTGACCATTGTTCCTGACGCGGCAATTCACGGGCTTGAAGCCAGGTACGCGTGCAAGATTTCGACTGACGGACAGTTTTTTTATGATAAACAAGGAAAGAAGTACGGACCGGCGGAGTACCGCCCGGTGCTCAAAGCAGCTGTTCGGGAGGCCTCGGCCAGACTGCCTGTGCTGGTGCGCGGACCGGCGAACTGGTCGACCATAAGGATTGATGAGAAACATATTCGCGTTACGCTGGTGGACCCAGGTTTTGTCGATCCTGCCGACCGCGATGTGGAAATTGTGCTTCAGCAGGAAGGCTGGACACGATGTCGCGACATTCTTGACAACGAGGACCTGCCGGTTCGCGACCGCATTGTTCCGCTTCGCATTCCAATGGGTTCGGTACGAATTGTGGATTTGATTCAGGAATAAAGGCTGTCGTGCCCGAATATCGTTAACAAACGGTCCTGTCTTTTGTCACCTGTTTGTCACCTATCAGAAGAGTTGCGTTTAGGCGGACAGGCGGGAGAATGAGCGGCAGTTATCAGTGATCGGTCGTCTGTTACCAGTAAGCACGTGCTGCAAGCTGCCTGCGCGGCGGGAGCGTGCGGTAGAAAGAATGAAAACGAAAAACAGCCTGGATAGAACCGTGCATGGCCTGGCTCTGGTCGCGGCAGTAATGTTTCCATGTTTTACTGCGAATGCTGCCTTGGAAAAGGCTGAAGTTAAGCCAAAGCCTGCAATCGAAATGGGCGCGCCTTTTGCCGACAATGCAATTCTGCAGCGGGAAATGTATGTCCCGGTCTGGGGCTGGGCTGAACCGGGCACGAAAATCACGGTCGAATTCGCGGGTCAGAAGAAGACCGTAACTACCGGATTGGATGGCAACCCGTCTTCGCCTAAAGGCTCCCAACTTCGCTCGGGGAGCTACGATGGGCAAGCCGCCGTGGCAAGATGGATGGTCAGGCTTGATCCTCTCAAGGCGAGCGACAAACCGGCCGAGATGGTAATCAGCGACAGCGAGGGCAAAAGAGTTGTCCTCAGGAACATCCTCGTCGGTGAAGTTTGGATGGCCTCCGGCCAGTCGAGTATGCAATCGGAGGTCGACAAGAGTTCATGCAATTTTATTATCAAAGCATTAAAGGAAAAAGGTGAACTGCCGCCTATTCGCGAGTTCAAGGTGACAAATGTCTTTTCGTCGCTCTATCCGATTGAGCATGCCCTGGGTGCATGGAGCGACGGTTCTGATTTCACCGGCTACAGCGCAATTGCTTTTGCCTTCGCCCAGGCGATCCAGCAGGAATTGAAAATCCCCGTTGGTATCCTGAACTGCTCCTTTGGCGCGACGACGATCCAGTCCTGGATTCCGCGTGAGGGCATTGAAAGCGGTACGGATGAATATACAAAGGGACTTTACAGCAGGATACTGGAGGGTGATTTCAGGACAGCTGAACACAAGGCAGCATGGGACAGGTATTACCAGGACGTTCAGGAATGGGCCCGGAAGAATGTCGAGAAGTACAAGAATGGCCATGAGCTGGCTGCTGCCCCCGTTGTTCCCGGCAATCTGAACGGCAATCGTGACATCTCCTGGATGTTCAACGGAAAAATCAGTCCGGTCATTCCTTACGCAATTCGCGGTGCGATCTGGGACCAGGGGCATGCCAATGCGGGCGAGAGCCTGGTATATTATAACAGCCTGCACTCGCTGATCAGGGGCTGGCGGATGGCGTGGGGAAAACCTTTCCCGGTTTACTTCCTTCAGTTCTACACGCATGGAAATGGAGATGACGGACTGAGCCTGAACAGCACGGCCGAGATGCGCCTGGGGACATGGCTTGCCCGTGACATACCGGATGCGAATATGGCCTGCCAGGTCGATATCGGCGGGGCAGTCGATTACTATAACAAGGCGGTCCCCGGACAGCGTCTTGCCCGGCACGCACTGAAGCATCAATATGGCAAGAATGATCTTGTTGCCGATGGCCCGATGTTCAGGTCGTACAGTGTCGAAGGCAGCAGACTTGTTGTTGAATTCGATTTCGCAGAAGGCGGCCTGCTTGTCGGCGAAACGGGGTCAAAAGCTTCCGGAAGGGGCGGGAAAGGACCGGGGATAGAGCATCCGACCATCATTGAGAATGGCAAAAGCAAAGTGATGCTGTTCTACATTGCCGACGAGAACCGCGTCTGGTACCGGGCCGAAATGAAGATTGAAGGCAGCAGGGTCGTCCTGACTTCGCCGAAAGTATCGGCACCCCGCGGCGTGGCATATGCAGTCAATGGAGTCAGCTGGCAGCCAAACCTCTACAACCGTGCACTGCTCCCGATGGCGCCATTCATCTATTACGACAACAAGCTGGTGACTTCAGATACCTGGCCTGATGATCCGATCAAGGTGGACGGTGTTGTACCGGAACCATGGTCCACCGGAAAGCAGTATGAATACCGCAAACTGTCCTTACTGGGCACGCAGTTCCGCGCAAACGGTGTGATCCAGGCGGGCGTCCCGACACCATTCTTCGGCGAGGCGCCGGCTGGTTCAACCGTAAAATTCAGTTTTGCCGGCACGGAGAAGACCATCACTGTCGGACCGGATGATTCGGGCTGGCAGTTCACGGCCCCGGCGCTTCCTGCAAGCGCTGAGCCGAAGAACCTGCTGGTGATGTGTGAACTGGACGGGGAAATTATCCACACCGAGAGCGTCACGAACATTGTTGCCGGTGACGTCTGGTATGTGGCTGTCCCTGATTTTGATTTCTTCATGCCCATTGAGAAAGGGGACGGCAACGTGCGGGTCCTGACCCCGTCCTGTCTTATTCGCAGTCGCAATATGCCGTTTCGTTACCGCATTGAGTCGTCCGGCTCTGAAGACAGCCGCTTTTATTCGAAATGGCGGCCTGCAAGTGAACTCAGCCGGAAGGCTGCCGGCGACGTCTTTGCGAACATTCTCGGCAGGCGCATATTCGCAAAAACCGGCAAGCCGGTGGGGATAATACTCGTTGACACGAAAGATCCCGAACTCAAGACGAAGTACTGGATCGGGCATGAATGGCTGAAGCAGGCTCCGTCGTTGACGGCTGATTACGTTGCGCTGCAGTTACGTTTTCCGGATAACCAGGCGTATCTGGAGAATATTGAAAGATTCATAGCCGACTGGAAGACCTTCTGGAATACCGTTCCTCCGCAGGTCTTGGAAACAAAGGGATTCCCTCCGGGCCAGGGTACAATGGTCTTTCCCTCGATTGCCGCGGGAAAAGACAGTCCTGCGACGCAGACGTACAACCAGTTGATTGCCGGGTTCAGCCCGGGGAATTTCAAGGGCGTCATTTTCCTGGGCGGCAAGAGTCTCTTTAATAAAGACAAGGGCGCCCATTTCGGACCTGAATTTTCGGTGATGGCGAACTGCTGGAAGGAAAGCTTTGCCCTTCGACAGGACTCGGGACAGGTCTGTGATGATCCCTGCTTCTTCTACACTATCCCCTGCAAAGCGCTTGCGCCGAAGATTACCCTGCCGCGGAATATAACAGGCAGGAGCGCGGCCTACGAGATAGGCCACTGGCTGACGGCTAAACCAGGTAACACGAACGACATGGCCGTGGTGAACAGGCAGCTCATGGGGCTGATCGATCTGGCAGTGGGAGAGGCGTATAATAAGTAGGAAGGAAGAAAAGGCACAGAGGCACAAAGGAACAGAGTCGCAGGGCAGGCCAGCATGCCGGGGATGTGCGATATCTCCGGTGTAATTCCGGTTGGCCGGGAGGAACAGTTGGAGCTTGTGCCACCGCTCTTTTTTTGGTCAATTTTCGGCTTTGGCCGAACTTGCTGTTCGCATGAAAGGAAGGACAATATGAAGAACACATTTCTGAAGTGCATTCTGGTTGTGACGGTTACCCTCGCTGCGCTTGTGACGGTTCCAATGGCTTTCGCGGCCGCTGCGAAGGGCGCAAAACCGCCGGTCCCGGATTTCACCCAGGGCGGCAAATCCGACGAGAGCCACGACTGGAACCTTGGCGCCACCGGTGCGCGCGGTTGGGTCTATGGCTGGAAGGGCAATACCTCGGAGGCGCGGCAGATCCTGGTGACTTCGGTGGCCAGTGGTTCGCCGGCTGACGGCGTTCTTGCCGCTGGCGATGTGATCCTTGGCGTGGCGGGAAAGGCGTTTGACGGTGACGCGAGGATCCAGTTCGCGCGTGCGCTTACCGAAGCCGAAAAAGAAAAGAACCAGGGCCTGCTCAAGATTATCCGCTGGCGTGCAGGTAAAACGGAAAACATCGAAGTAAAACTCGCGGTTATGGGCACTTACAGCGACACGGTGCCATATGACTGCCCGAAATCGAAAAAGATTTTCGAACTCGGTTGCAAATCCATCGCGAAAAAGGGCCTGGGCAATGTCTCTATTCCCAATAACCTCAATGCTCTCGCCCTGCTGGCGTCCGGCAAGGAGGAATACAGGCCTATGCTTGCCGAATACGCAAAGAAGGTTGCGGCCTTCTCGAGTGATAGCATGGCCACGTGGCACTACGGCTACGCCAACGCGTTCCTGGCAGAGTATGTCATGGCCACAGGAGACAAGTCGGTGATGGATGGTGTTAAGCGCATGGCGCTGGAAGCCGCCCGCGGCCAGAGCGCGGTTGGCTTGTGGGGCCACAAGTTCGCCAGGCCGGACGGCAACCTCAACGGCTATGGCGCGATGAACCAGCCTGGCCTTAGCCTTTCCGTTTCGCTGGTGCTGGCACGCGATGCCGGCGTGAAGGATCCGGACCTGGACCGGGCGATCGGCAGGTCAGCTAACTTCCTGCGCTGGTTCGTCAACAAGGGCGCAATTCCATACGGCGATCACCGGCCATGGCCCGGGCATGAGGACAATGGGAAATGTTCCAGCGCGGCTGTATTTTTCGACCTGCTGGGCGATCGCGAGACGTGTGAGTTCTACGCGAAAATGTCCACAGCAGCCTACGCCGAGCGGGAGCGCGGACATACGGGAAATTTCTTCAACATGTTATGGGCGTTGCCCGGAGTTTCGCGCTGTGGTCCGCTGGCCACGGGCGCATACATGAAAGAGCTTGGCTGGTACTATGACCTTGCCCGAGGCTGGGACGGCAGCTTCGGTTACCAGGGCTCTCCAGCAGGCGAGGAGGAACATGGCAAGTATACGAGTTGGGACAGCACTGGCGCCTATCTGCTGGCCTATGCACTGCCGCTGAAGAGTCTTTATGTGACCGGGAAAAAGCCGTCTTCAGTTCCAGCCTTGAATGCGAAGGAAGTAGAAGAGGTTATTGCCGCGGGACGTGATTACAGCTCCGCGACCAAGGATACCTGTTACGACAAACGCACACCGGAACAATTGCTGGCCGGCTTGTCGAGCTGGTCGCCAGCGGTACGCAAGCGTTCGGCCCAGGCGCTGGGCCGGCGAGAAGGTGATTTTGTTCCAGCTCTGCTGAAGCTGCTGGCTGCTTCCAATCGCAACGCCCGTTACGGTGCCTGCGAAGCGCTGGGCTGCCTGGGTCCGCGGGCCGATGCGGCGGCGCCACAGTTGCGGGCATTACTCAAGGATCCCGACCCCTGGCTGCAGGGCCTGGCCTGCGAATCCCTGCCGGCGTTGGGTTCCGAGGCTCGCAAGGCCAGTGTGCCCGATCTGTTGACCATGGCGGTCACCCCAAACAAGGAAGATCCTCGGCGGATGGCCCAGCGTGATGTTGCTATGGCTTTGTTCTCGCCGTTCCCGGGATCACGCGGTCCCAGCAGCATATTGGCCGATTCACTGGATGGCGTTGACCGCCAGCTGCTGTATCCGGCCGTACGGTCGGTACTGGAGAATGAAGACAGCGTGGCCCGTGGATCACTCGGGAAGATTTATGGCAAGTTGAATGACCGCGACCTGGCGGAGCTCATGCCGGCAATCGTCAAGGCGATCCCTAAACTGGCGCCCAGCAATGAAATGTTCGGTGATGGTATCCGCCTGGCAGGTCTGGAACTGCTGTCCAAACGGCACATTACCGAGGGCATGCAGTTGTGCCTGGAAGTCATAGAGCCCGACCGCTGGGGAGCTGGTAATCGTGTTGACAAATGCCTGGCCTGCCTGAAGAACTACGGCGGAAACGCGCGCGTAATTCTGCCCGAACTTAAGAAGTTGCGCGAATCAATGGGCAAAGGGAATCGAAAAGGAGTTGCGAATCCCTCTGTCGCAGTTATCGATAAATTGATTACAGACATTCAGGCCGATACAAACCCGCCCAAGCTCCAGACTGTGGCGGAGTTTATCAAGTCGGTAAAATAGAGCCACTGCGGCCCATGGCGTAACTGGTCATGGGCCGATCATATATCAGGAGTATGGATGAAATATCTGCTGATGTTGTTCATTTGTGCGGGTTTTTGCGTCATTACACCTGCGGAGCAGGCGAAGAGCCAGGATGAGGCGCTTAAAGATTCGATGGGGCGTGATTACTGGCTTTACACCCCTGCCAGTATTGATCCAAAGAAGACATACTGGCTTGTGGTTGGCGTGCACGGCCACAACGGGAAAGGTGCAGGCGCCGGGGGGTTAAAGAGCTGGATCGCAAAATTTGACAATGTAATTGTCGTTGGTCCGACGTTTCCCGATAATGGGCCGTATTACCAGGTTCTGGAAGGGGAATCAGACATCCAGCTTCTGAATCTAAATAGGGATTTGAGCAAAAAATTCAAGCTGCACAGGAGAATGTTCATCCACGGATTTTCAGGCGGTGCGCAGTATGCGCATCGTTTTGCCAGCCGCCATCCTGATTTTGTAATAGGGGTTTCGGCCCACAGCGGAGGCACCTGGGAAGCGGGACCGGATAAAAAAGCCACTTTCCCCTGGGTGATTTCCTGCGGGCTCAAGGATACCCAGGTCAGTGCAGGCGCGACAGCTCCGCGCATAGACTGTTTCCGCGCTTTCTATAAAGTCATGAACCACGGCAGATTCACCGTGAAACCTTTTGTGACGGAAGCCGGCCATAGGGCTGCGCCGGCAGTCGGTCAGGCTGCCGAAGAGTGTTTCAGGGTCTCGACTACCGGGCTGTTTGATTACCAGCGTGAAGCGGTAAAGGACATGAGTCCCAAAAACAGGGAGGCGTGGATTCTCAAGGATACGGCTCTGCAGGAGAAGGAATTCAATGACGGTAAGAATGTTTACAAGCTCAAAGTCAATAAGGACGGCTGGACCGTGGATGCTCTCACTCTTGCATCCATGAAGAGTACGCGCCTGCTTCTTGATACATTAAAAGGCATGCCGGCCTTAAACGCAGGCCCCAGGCGTTGATCAGGAAATAAGCGTATCCTGCGGACAGGCTGCTTCAGGCGAATAAAAAACACAGGGAAGATGAATATGTATATTTCAAGAATGCGGGCAGAATTCTACCACATGGCCTTCTTGGCGGTATTCTGTTTTGCGCAAGACGCTGTACCGCAGGTTGTGGAAAAGAAGTTGCCGATCCCTGGAGAGACTTTTGCGGTTGAAGGTCGAACTGCTTTCCTTATCCGTCCGGCGAAGATCGAGCCAGGAGTTTCCATACCATGGGTCTGGTACGCGCCGACGCTGAAAGGGCTTCCGGGAATAGAAGAGAAGTGGATGTTCGAGCAGTTCCTTCAGAATGGGATCGCCATTGCCGGGGTTGACGTCGGCGAATCATACGGCAGTCCCAAGGGGCGTGGCATCTATTCGGAGTTTTACAGGGAAGTGGTGGAGAAACGCGGGCTGGCAAAGAAAGCGTGCCTCCTCGCGAGAAGCCGTGGCGGACTGATGCTTTACAACTGGGCTGTCGAGAATCCTGACAAAGTTGCCTGCATCGCCGGCATCTACCCGGTCTGTAACCTCAGCAGTTACCCCGGGCTGGACAAGGCCTGCGGCGCGTACGGCATGACGAAGGAACAACTGGCCGGGAAACTCGCCGATCACAACCCGATTGACCGCCTTGCGCCGCTGGCGACATCGAAGGTTCCTATCTTCCACATCCATGGAGATAGCGACAAGGTTGTTCCATTGGATGCTAATTCCGGCACTGTTGCCAGCCGATACCGGCAGCTCGGCGGCTCAATGCGGCTGCGGATTCCGCCCGGCCAGGGCCACAACATGTGGAACGGCTTCTTTCAATGCCGGGAACTTGTAGAGTTTGTTATTGACCATGCCAGCCCTGCGGCTGAACGAGAACCTTTGCCGGCCCTTTTCCAGAATCCACCCATGGGCGCGCGCCCCGGAGCTTTCTGGGACTGGATGAACGGCAATGTTGATTTTGATCGAATGACCTATGAACTCGAGGAGATGAAAGCTAAAGGGATGTCCGGTGTTGAGATCTGGGACATCGGCGTGATTCGCACGATTCCCGAAGAACAGATTCCGGCTGGTCCGGCTTTCCTCGGACCAGAATCGCTGAAAGCCGTCAACCATGCGATTGACCAGGCTGACCGACTGGGCCTCCATCTGGGGATGGTGGCGTCGAGCAGCTGGAATGCGGGCGGAAGCTGGATCAAGCCGCAAGAGGCAATGAAGGGGCTCTATCACAGCGAAATCAATGTCCAGGGGCCAACCAACATGTCCATGGCATTGCCTTTCCCTGCCACTCATGCGCCCAAAGGTGAAGACGGTTTGCCGCTCTACTACAGGGAGATTGCCGTGCTGACCTTTTTGCAGACCACAAACAAGGTCATCAGTGATCGCGAGTCCGTCATCAATCTCAGCGATAAGATGGATCGCAGCGGTTTGCTCACCTG
>Ga0172371_10003236_pt1 | contig 25354 bp, 19 predicted proteins | sample Lak12m_FD_114543 | JGI IMG/M metagenome (GOLD analysis project Ga0172371, IMG submission 114543) | Freshwater microbial communities from Kabuno Bay, South-Kivu, Congo - kab_022012_12m | ecosystem: Environmental > Aquatic > Freshwater > Lake | place: Democratic Republic of the Congo: South-Kivu... | reverse complement strand
TATATCATCTAACGTATCGCACTCGTCTGATGTATTTTATATGTCAGATAGTGCGAGTTGTCTGTTCGTATCCCTTGCTTATTTACTTGGAGGGGATTTTTTTCTAAATTAAATTAAGATAAAATTAAAATAAATCAATCAAAAATACTATTTTCTATTATTTAGCCATTCTTTTAATTGTTGTATGTCTTTTCCAGATCCTAAAACATGAATTTGCTCTGAGTTGAAAATTACATAATTATCACAAGAAAATTCCTTTAATATATTGTCTGTTTGAGGCGTTATAACAATAGAATCTCCATTCAATTTTAATGGTGGCATTTTGTTTGCTTCAGCATATTTTTGAAAAATATCACCTTCAATATATTCTGGATTTTTTACGTTTAATAAAACACAAAGCGTTTTAGCATTTTCTGGTAAGATTACTTTTATTTTCCCATTTTCTCTTTTATATGTTTTTCATTTTATAAATATATCAGAAACTATTTTATCTGGGACAAAATAAAATCATAGTTTGTTAGTGATGTTGTCTGTTGAGCTTCATAATTTGGATTTATCAAAATCCTCGCCTTCAAATTTAGAAGATGTTCCGTGATAAACAATATTTCTTATTTTACTTTCAGGAAAAATTGTCATTAAATACTCAGTATATAGTTGTTTAGCAACGACTTCTATATTGATTTTTAGTTTACTTATACTTTCTGGTAATTGTATTTCTCATTTTGATATTTCTCATGCTAATTTATTTTTATATAAATTTTCATATAAGGTTTTTGGTATATCGATTTTGTATAATTTACGATCGGGATTTATTTTTTTATATCTTATAGCTTCTCGAATGTTTGGACTAAACCATGATCCAGCATTACCTCTAATAGCAATAGGAAGTTTTTCTTTATCTACAGTATTTCATTCTGCTCTGTATAAAGATATAAATTCTGTGTTTTGATGTGTTTGATTTATATGTTTATCATAAATACTTTTATTTGGTAAGATGTTTTTAAATATAGTTATTAATAATTCGGGATTTTGTTCAAAAACTAAATCGATTCCATCATTGTAATTTGGCATATTTAGTTCTTGTGTTATCTCTGACTTTTTTTTGTTTATATCAAAACCACTAATATTTCAATTAGTATTTTTATTTTCTATATTATTTAAAGTATTATCCATTTATTGTATATGAAGGATAAATTTTACTAAGATTATATCTTTTTTCTTTTTTTTTGCAAAAAATCAGGCTAAAAAAATCTAAATTAAAATAAAAAATCCCCTCCAAATTTCTTTCTGAAAGGACTTTTTAGCTATAAGGGATATGACAGACAACTAGCTTCTGTGCGACATAGAGTGTCGTCATAGAAGCGATAATGGTACAAAAGATGACCCCGCACTACTGCGGGGCAGGCGCCGGGTTGCGTATAAGGTGACAAAGTGGGGGTTTGTGCGATGTCCCTCCAGAGGCGGGTAGGTATGATTTTACTTGTTTTTTCGCTTTTCTCTAATTCTCTTAGATATCATTTTTCTATCTCGTTGTGTGCTCATAAACTTTTTGAATCATTCTACGAGGGTGTGATGCTTCTTGTTCGCTACTAAAACTCCACAGTCTTCATCGACCAATTCTGCGGTTGCTCATTCACCGTATCCAAAGACGGGAACTCCCATGAGCATCGCTTCTACTGTTCCGATTCCATAACTTTCTTTGGTCAGATTGATGAGTCATTTTGCTTGACTGATGATCTTTATTTTTTCATCGACATCGGTTATCCATCCTATGAAAATAATTGATGGACCTGCGATAGATTTGAGATAGACTTCATCAGGACCACTTCCCATCACGATAAGCGGAACTTTCAGTTCATTACATAACGCGATTATCTTGTCTGCTTCTCTCACAAACGTTACTAATCTTCCGATATAAAGATAATATGCTTGCGGTATCTCTTGTACTGCTGGCACAAAAAATGTATTTGGAATGTGCGGATATTTGATTTGAATATTTTTCATATCGTACAATTTTTCTGCTTCTTGCGCTGTATATTTACTATTGGCAAATATTTTATCAAATTTAGTGAATTTCAAATCTCGTCTTCTCAGTTTCGGCACTATTCGATTAAATAATTTTCCTTTGATTCCGGTCAATTTTTCTTTGTATTCGTCATAATGCGTCCAAATATATTGCATAGGTGAGTGAAGATAGAGCGTAGTTTTTATGCCGGATATTGGGGTGATGTTTTTTGCTATGGCAAAGGAGGAAATAGATATGCAGTCAGGTTTAAATTTCTTTATTTTGTGCGAAAGTAATACCATCAAACTTGGATAGAAGAACATGAGATTGCGATAATCAAAAAGTCGTGAAAGTAATGGAACTTTGTGTTTACCGCATCGAAGAAAAAGCTTATTTACTCGTCTAGGCAGGGCAGTCACCACTTGGAGATTGTGATTGTTTGTCTGTAATCTTTCCGTATCGGAAAAAAGCGTAAACACTTTTGCATGTTCTATTCATTTTTGTTCATCGATGAGATCTTGGAATACACTCAATGCTCATCCTGGTTGTATTCGGCAATGTACAAAAGCAATCTTCATAACACAAATACTTCGTGATAAATACTTCGTGTAATGCACATATGGCGTAATTTGCTCTCGTCGGTCGTGTAATTGGTAATTATTATGAATCACGTCCGTTAGGGCGAATTACGGGCGAAGCCCAAATATACATTTTCATGTTATCGTTTTATCGTTTCGAAGCAAGGAAAATATATTGTTACTATAACTGCTTGAAAAATATCTCCAAAACTATATTACTCAATTGTTTTTATGTTTTTTTTGTTATTGTAATGAATAGAGAAGAAAGAAACTTTATAAGGAATAATCTTATTAAACTTATCATCGGACTCGTATTATTAGCGTTTTCCCGATCATATATCCAAAATCATCCTGCAGAAAAAGCATCAATTTTTTCTGGTTTCCAAGTACTTTGGCAGAGAGTGATAGTATATGTCCATAAGATAACCAATACTAATTCTGAAGCTTATCAAACCAAATTCGAATATGAAAAGACCTATAATGAACTTATCAATATGGTAGAGACAAAAAAATGTACTGATCCAAATATCCTTACTGAACTTAATGAGACATATTTGAATTTAAAAAAGGAATGACTTAAAAAATTAGATGAGAACTTACCTGGATATATGCGTAAGGCAAACGAATATAAAAACATGATCGACAATTGCGCTAAATAACATTATCAGAAAGCTGAAAGCTCAAAGCCTAATATTTTTCTCTATAAAAAAATCCTGCTATTACACAGGGTTTTTTTACATCTTTTTTATTTTATCATAAAAATGGTATTTTAATATCTCGGAAGTGTACAAGGTCTTTGAGTAAGATGTAGATTCCTAGAGCCATCAATGCGATGAAGAAAACCAGATTGATATATCATTCTATATTGAAGTATTTTTCTGGTTTCAATCTAGCGATTCCTTGGATCAATACTCCTAATAATCTTCCTCCATCCAATGCCGGGATAGGCAATACATTGAAGATTGCTAACGCCAATGAAATCATACCAGCGAATCCTAGATAGAGTTTCCATCCTCATTGATTGAGTAATGTTTCTCAGAATTTAATCGCTCCTGCTGGTCAAGTAAGTCTATTGAGAGAATTCTTTATCCTGTTTCCATTAAATGATAAGAGATCTTTCCCTAATGTTCATAATGCTGAGAAAGTAAGTACTGTCTGTGCTTTAACTTCTTTTGCTCCTATCCACATCGCTTTGAAGAATGGGAATTTAATAGGTTTGAGATCAAGTACTCCTGCATAAAATGTCAGTCATAAGATACAATTATCAGCTGGACAATGTTCTTTGGTAAGAACTTTCTTATTATTTCTTTCAAAGACTGTTGTTATATCTTTTCCAATATTTTTTTTCAAAACACTTCCGATATTCCATACATCCACTGCTTCATTATTTATAGAGATGATAGTATCTCATCATGATAATCCCATTTTTTGTCCAAGAAGACTGGATGATACTCTTTCTATTTTTGCTGGAGTAGATACTAAATCGCCACTGATAAATCCTTCTTGATGTAAGAAATTTACTGTTGGCATGAGATAACTACTTTGATGTGATGACAAGGCATTTTCTGGAAGCACAGATATAGGTTGCGTTCCCATGGTAAAGATTGCGGTGAAGAGTACTCGAGCGAGGATGAGATTCATACCGACTCCTGAGATCAGAATCAATATTTTTCTACTCATCTTCGCTTTGATGAAACTGTCTTTTGCGTTGAAGTCAGCTTCATCCTTTGGATCTTCTCATTTCAATCTGACAAATCCTCCTAACGGCAATAGATTGAGTGTATATTGCGTTCCTGATTTATCTTTTCGGAGCTTACATACTTTGGGCGGGATACCGATACCGAATTCCAGCACTTTCACACCGCTTCTTTTTGCATTGATAAAATGGCCTATTTCATGAATGAGCACAAGACTCATAAACATTAAAATTCCTAGAATCAATCACATTTACTTCAATTACCAATTAAAAATTACGAATTACGAATTATATGTTCCTTATACCGTTTTTTCGTTGACTAGTATGTACGAAATTGTATAACCAAAGCAACACTATTTTACCCAAAAATTTAAAGCTTAAAGTTCAAAGCCGACAAATTTACTATTTACTATTTTTTAAATCTGTTAATTATTTTTATGAAATTGATTGACGCGCATACACATCTGAATACCGAGCCTTTGCTTTCTGATCGGCAATGATATCTCCAAAAATTTATCGATATCTGAGGAGTCGCACTTGTCAATTCTGGAGCGAGTGAATCGTACAATATCCAGGGAATCGAAATCGCAAAACAAACCGAAAACTTAAAGATTAAAACTCAAGGCCAAAATTCTCCGCTTCTGGTAGTGAAAGCGACGCTTGGCCGACATCCATTGGAATGCGTGGATGGGACATTGACTATGGATAATATGTCTGAAAAAATGCAACGACTCAGATGATTATATTCTGAAAACAAACCGTATGTGGTAGCTATAGGCGAGACCGGACTTGATATTCATTATCCGAATTGATTCGAAACATTGGAGACTCAAAAACAGCTTTTTATCCAGCATTGCGATCTAGCTCGTGAATTACAATTACCATTAGTCATCCACTCGAGAGACGCATTTAAAGAAACGTTTGAAATACTCAAAAATTATACTGATTTGACTATCTATGTTCATTGTCGAGGCTACTGACCTAATGAGTTTAGGATGTTGAATTCAGAATGCAAAAACTTATACATCGGTTTCTGTGGAAATATTACCTATAAGAAGGCTGAAGAACTTCGTGAAACTTTGAAAATTGTCTCGTTGTCGCAAATATTATTGGAAACGGATGCGCCATATCTGACTCCTCAAATCGTTCGTGGAGAAAATAATCATCCGGCAAATGTAAAATATATCTATGATTTTGTCGCTGAAGTTTTGCACATTGCTCCAAATATACTTTCTCAGCAAGTAGATACCAATTTTCATACCTTATATAAAATATAATTATATATAAACTTGACTTTTTATAATATATTTTTATAACACTGGAAATATATTTTTATCCAGTAAGCATTATATCTATGGTTTCATCTTCTCTCAATACTATTTCACGGAAAATATCGCTTCTCAAAAAAACACTTGCTTCACAAGAGTCTTGATTTTCTGAAGATATCAAAATGATTATTTCCGATATTGTCGCTTCTTTGAAATCTTGCATCAATCTCGATGATTCTCTCTCTACAGCTGCTTTTCTAAAAATACATACATCGATATATGAGCTTATCAAAAATTTCTCAGAAGAAGAGACTCATAGATTTAATGATCATGGCTGACAAAGAATTATGCTTATTCTTTCCACTTTACAATCAAGCTATATGTCAGATATATCTTCTGTTCTGCAGGATTCTACGGATATCGAGTTATCTCCTATGACTGAAACTGAATCGTATACTTCTTTACATCACGATGAACCTTCTTTGGAATGCATAGAATCTTTAAATGATCCATCGGATATTCTATGATCTGCCGAAGACGCTGTCATGAAAACAGATAGTCTAAAACAGAGAAAATCCTATAAGAAGAAATCAGCGATCATGTATTTCAACGAAATATTGGATATGCTTGATTTTGATCAATATCCTCTCTCTGAATTGAAACTATTTTCTGAACAGACATTACCAAAATTCACTGATGATTTTTTCGTTTTGCATTCATGATCTGGACCACATTCACTTAAATGACTTATTTCCTCTATAGCCCATCTAGATCCTAGAGATTTCAAAAAACTCAAAGAAAAAATAAGGAATATTTCTTCTTCGGGTTCTTTGTGAGATATACAACAATGATTCCTTGCAAAAATCGTCGAGATAATCGATACCCTATTATTTATCGATAATCCCATCAAAATCGCTTTGGAAAAAAAAGAGGAAACAATCAGGCAAAATCAGCATCTTCAGAAAATCAAACATTATGAAATTCAGAAATCAGAATTGGAAAAACATATGTATAAAAATTTTCCGAGTATGAAAAGAACCATATTCGAACATATATATGCGTACAATAATCTTTCCATAGACGATAGACTCAAAAATCAATCCATACTCCAGCTTTTTTCTTCTTTATCTTCGACTTTTCATAATTTTTTCACAAATATCGATCGTTCAATGATAGAATTGTCGGGCAGTCTTTCTAACATAAAGATCTGATCGTCTATGACCACCGTGGAAAAAATACTAGAAAAAGAAAAAAATGATGCACTTCTCGGCGCTATTACATTCGCCGTTTCCTTGAATAAATGAAATTCGGCTAAATTAATAAAATCTATCGCTACTATGCTTGATGCTATCGAATATACATTGTCCGCCAAACATGAAGATATTGTTTCATTCCTTATATGAAAAAAGAATAAGAAACCGTTTGAATGATAATCGTTTTTATGCATCTAACATTCTGCGATACAAAAAACGTCAGTATATCTTTCATGAAAATACGAAGAAGCTAGTATTTTTGAATTATACTCAGACTCTGAAATAAATTTCTTTATCGACCAATTCTCTTTTCGTTCACCATTTAAGTGCGGAGATCTGTTTCATGATCTCCACTTTTTCCGGTATATTCACTATAGGATCGTTATATGGCACTCTAGTCTGGAAACTGAATGGTCTGGTCGGCTGGTTGTTGACGACAATCTTTGATACTGCTCTAAAGGTATCTCCGTTGACCATATCTATGGCTGAAAATTCCGGTCAAAATTCTTTTTCCAAAAATTCCGCATCAGGTGCACCGACTTTATGAATAAAGAAATTACCGACATTACCAAAAATCGTTTTGGAAAGATCGAGATTACCTCATAATCATTCTTGTTTTAATTGATCTATATATTGGTGAGCAAGGATGAGTCATAACTTATATTTCCTCGCTTCGGACAAGATGCTTTCGATAGACTTGGAGACATAATTTTGGAATTCATCGATATAGAGAAAAAATGGCGTTCTTTCTTTGGGATCGAGTCTTGCTCTTTTGAGTGCTGAAAGTTTTAATTGCATAGCAACCATCCTACCTACGAGCTTACTGTTTTCTTCACCAGTAAGACCCTTGGAAAGATTCACTAATATCACTTTTTTCTGGTTCATCGCGTCAAAGAAGTTGAATGATGACTTCGGTTGTCCAATTACGTTTCTAATATAGGTGCCTGTCGTGAATGGTCAGAATTTTGCTTGGATAAATGGTATGATTTCTGCTTTTTCTCTATCACCCATTTTTTTATATGTCTTATTCCATCGCGCAGCGATGATTGGATTTTTAACGTTTCTTATCTTGCTTTCTGCGAATGCGTCGTCGGTAAAGAGTCTCATAATATCGATAAGTGTTCCTCCTTCCGGTTGTTCCATCAATAAGAAACATGCGTTACGGAAGTAATCCTGGATACGTGGTCCGAAGATCTCTTCTCCATACATAGAGACAAACATTTCCACCAAATCATTTGTTACAACATCTCTTTCGTCGTCGTTTTCCGGTCCGTCCAATGGATTGAAGGCAATCGGATACTCAGTATTTGCTAGATCAAAATAAATCAGATCATCTATTTTTTCCTTGGGATAATGCTTCATTATGAATTCTATAAAATCTCCATGCGGATCAATAACACAGAATCCATTTCCTAATCTAATATCTTCGAGCGCTGTAGTGTACATGAGTGTTGATTTACCGGAACCTGTCTGTCCGATGATGTAAGTGTGTCTCATTCTATCGTCGTTGTCGGTAAGGATTCTGATTTCTTTTTTGATGCCAGCATACGTATTATATCCGAGCATGATTCCTTCGGTCGGAATATTGTCTGGTGCTGGTACGATCTTGTATTTCTGTCGGCTTATTCTTGGGTTTCTATTAAATTTTGCATTAGGGATATGGATGATAGACGAAAGTTCTTTGATGCTGATAATGATTTTCTTATTCCGATTAAACAGATTGGTGAATATTCCATTGTTGCTTGCAAATAATCTGTTGATAAATTCTTTGGCAAACTCTTGGATGTTTTTTGATTTCTTAAACTTGAATGCATTGAGTCCTATATAACTATATTGACTGAATCATCTTGCAAGATCATCAATGATTCTCTCTGGTCTATTGGCTTCTGGTGAAGTAACCAAAGCTCTTATTTTTACTGAGAAGATTTCATCTTCAGTTTTTTTATCAAGATCTCCTGATTGCTGTTGTGAGAGATCACTCTTTTTTTCCTCATCTTTTGCTCCATCTTTCCCATCACTATTTGCACTGATTATTCCTTTTCGGATATCTTTCAATAACATTCCCATGAATCATTTATTTTTTCCGTCTTTAATTTTCTTAGATTCTTTTCTTAGCTGTTTGAGCGCATCTTCATCGAGTGGAGAGATAAGTATCTGTAGGGACATCTTTTCATCTGTCATCACTTTGGAATATGCAGAAAGTAGCGAATCCATAGGATCAGCTTCAAAAGTTTCATAGGTTTTGATAGGATAGGCATTATCTTTTACCAAAACAAACTCTCCTCCTGCCATAAATTTTCCTGCTTCAAGAAGTTTGGGTTGATCGATAGGATCTACTACTGCACCGATATAAAATGATGAAATGAGTTTTTCCAGATTATCTATATGTTCTTCTGGTACTCCCATGATAAATTTAATAACTTCCTTTTCGATAAACATTTCCATACTGATATAGTTGTGTCCAAACTTTTTGTGTTTTCGTTTATCTTCCACTATCGCATAAAAATTTTTATATATCTGATTCATGATTTGGATATTCTGCTTCATATCTTTGATAGTATCACCTCCATCATCACCTCATTTCGTCGTTACGCTTTTCGGAATTTTGATCTGGAGATATCTAAGTTTACTTGCTTGTTGTGTCCTATGTTTTTTGTGAATTGATAAAAATACTGTCTTGACTATTAATAAGCCAATCAATCGTATTCCTCATGCTATGATGATGATAATAAGCAGATCAGACATAGGTTATTTGTTTCGCTAAAACCGATATATCGGCTCATTATTATTATAGCTAATATGCTCAAAAATGCAATTTTGTTGTTTTATTTTCCGCTTTACATGTCTCTTTTTTTACCAAAAATACAAAAATGTTATCTAATATGTCTCTAAAGAAATCCTTGTATTTTTTGTTCGTATATATATTTTCAAGGTACAATACATATCCAGAGTGAACGATAGAGACTAGGCTCGTTAAGCGTTCCAGCAACCATCAGTAAGGAAAGGTGCTAATTCCTACCCTCACGGGAAAGATATTTTAAAGCATTATTATTGTTTTTGAACTCTTTCTTCGTGATTAAGAGTTTTTTTATTTTTTAACCCTCTTTCTCATGAAACATTTCATTACCTGTGAATCCGTTACTGAATGACATCCGGACAAGATGTGTGACCAGATTTCTGATGCTGTTTTAGATGCATGTTTAGCACAAGATCCGTATTCTAGAGTCGCGTGTGAATCACTTACTACTACGTGAATCGTTATCGTTGCTGGTGAAATTACCACTAAAGCAACCATTGATTATGAATCCATTGTCAGAAATGTCATTTTGGCTATCTGATATGATGGTGACCGTAAGTATTTTGATGGAAACAATTGTTCTGTCGTAAATTTACTCCATAAACAATCTCCCAATATCGCTCAATGAGTCGATACCGGTGGTGCAGGAGATCAAGGAATCATGTATGGATATGCATGCAATGAAACCAAAAGTTATTTACCGTTACCTATTTACTTAGCTCATACTTTGGCGAGAAAACTTACAGAAGTCAGAAAAAATGGAACATTGAATTATCTGTATCCTGATGGAAAAACTCAAGTTACCGTTGAATATGAAGATCAAAAACCTGTCAGAATCGATACGGTTGTTGTTTCTTCTCAACATTCGCTTGATGTTGCTCAAGAACAGATTGCTGCTGGTATACGTGCACACGTTATCACTCCGATACTTGGTGATTTGATTGATGAACATACAAAATTCTTTATTAACCCGACAGGAATATTCAATATTTGATGACCAAAAGGGGATAGTGGGTTGACGGGAAGAAAAATTATCGTCGATACCTATGGTGGTATTGGAAAACATGGATGATGAGCATTTAGTGGAAAAGATCCTACCAAAGTAGATAGAAGCGGAGCATATATTGCGAGATATCTCGCCAAAAATATTGTTGCTTCATGAATATGTGAAAAATGTGAAATCCAACTCTGATATGCTATCTGAGTGATTCAGCCCGTGAGTATTTATGTAGATTGCTTCGGAACAGAAAAAGTTGATGTACAAAAAATCGTCGATGTGATCAAAAATACTTTTGATTTGAGTTCGAAGTGAATCATTGAAAAATTGGATTTGAGAAAACCTGTATTTAAAAATACTGCTGCTTACTGACATTTCGGTAGAGATGAATTCAGTCGGGAACAGCTTGATAGTATTGATGTTTTCCAACAGCTACTCTAAAATTCCTTGCGAATACCTCCTGATTTATTATACTTTTGGTGATTTATTTTTTGTATATAAAATTCTATGATACTTTCGTGAAAAGAATTATCTATCTCATTTAAACAAGATCTTATCTCCAAAAGAGCTACATTTTTTAGTGATAGAAAAGCGTATGTCGCCATCATTTTCCTAGGTGATGACTATTCCTCAGCTACCTATGTGAAACATAAAAAAGCATATGGTGAATCTATAGGACTTCCTGTTATTGTTTTTGGACAAAATCATACGGCTGAATATGATAGGAATCAAGCTGGAAAATTCGATGATGTTGGCATCTATATCAATCAGAATTATGATAGTGTGTGAAAAGTTATGGAACTTATCAGATATCTCAATCATGATGACGAATGTGTCGGAATTATTATCCAATTACCATTGCCTCAACAATTTGAAGAATATAAAGAACAGTTATTAGCTGCTATTACTCCACAAAAAGACTTGGACTGACTTGGCGGTGTTATCCTTGGGTTATCTGAAATGGGTCTTGTGGATTTCGTTCCTGCGACTCCCAAAGCGGTATTATATCTTCTTGAACATTACCAATTAGATGATTTTAAAGGAAAAACAGTCGCTATTTTGTGACAGAGTAATATCGTTGGTAAACCGCTTGTCCTCGAATGTATCAAGAGAGGAGCAACTGTTTATACTTGTAATGCGGATACTCCTGTCGAAGCAATCAAAACTATCGCAAAAAGTTCAGATTATATTATTTCTTCTACAGGAAAAGTTCATCTGATCGATGATTCCTTCGTTCGTTCTGACAGTTCTCAAATTATTGTAGATGTAGGATATGGACATATCGATGGCAAACCTGTCGGTGATGTACATATCGATATGCTCAAAGATAAAGTCGCTGCGTATACACCTGTTCCTGGTGGTGTTTGACCACTTACGGTTGCATGCATCTTCGACAATGTTTTCGTACTGCAGTGATATTTGGATGTCTTAAAACCTTATAAACTGTAATTCAATTCAGAATTCATAATTCAGAATGCAGAATTTTTTTTCTGCATTTTACATTCTACATTCTGCATTCATGTATGATATTATCATCATCGGTTGAGGTGCTTCAGGGCTCTTTTGCTCGATGTTTTTGCCGAAAGAGCGAAAAAAATGCATCATAGAAAAAACCAATACACTTGGTTCCAAGGTCCTGCTTTCGTGATGAGAAAGATGTAATCTGACAAATATTCATCTGGATCCTGGACTTCATTATGTTGGTCAAATTCTCAAATCTTTACCTTCATTTTTTCATCAATTTTGACCAGAAGATATGATCAATTATCTGGCTGAACATGGAATCGAAACGAAACTAGAAAATAATGGAAGAGTATTGCTCAAAAGTGGAAAAGCTAAACAACTTGTAGAATTTCTTGTCGATGCATCCAAAAAAAACGATACGGAACATCTGCTTGATCATGAAGTATATTCTATTCAACAAAGTCATTCTGAGTGAGACGAAGAATCTAGTATACACAATACCCTTTACTCTGTTCAGGGTGACAAGGAAAACAAATCTTTTGTCGTCACTACTTCTACTGGCGTATATATCGCAAAAAGAGTGATTGTCGCTACCTGATGAATGACGTATCCACAAGTAGGTGCAAGTCCTTTTGCTTATGAAATGGCAGAACAGCTATGAATAACTCTTTCCAAACCGCACCCTGCATTGTGTGGTATAGAAACCAAAGAAAATGTTGTTCTCTTGGCATGAAATACCGTTCAAGCTACGCTTACATTATATCGTGAACATAAGATCGTCTACAGTGCCAAATGACCTTTGTTGTTTACTCATCAAGGGATTAGCGGTCCGATTGTATTTGATGCTACTTTGTATATAGATGATGTTGCCAAATATTCTTTACAGATTGACTTTGATCTTTCGTGAACGAGTAAAAAAGTTATCCAAAAATTTAAACTCGTACCTGGCGATACTGTTCGTGATTTTTGCATCAAATCTTTGAAATCGATAGAGGAGGCGAAAGTGTCTGTATGATGAATTCTTTTGCAAGATCTCGATCAACACTTCCAATCAAAAAAAATTCCCTGACTATATTTTATCGGAGAATCTCTCGATATCACTGGGAAGACTTGATGATATAATCTGCAACGAGCGTGGACGAGTGCTTATATCTGCGCACATTCAATTACAAATTAACGAATTACTAATTATAAATTTCAAAAAAGCCCGTAAGAATCTACGGGTTTTTTTACTGTTTTGGTTTTTTTTTCGTTTTCTTCGTCTTTATTGAAAAGAGGAGCATCAATACACTCATAAATATAATGAATGCAAGAGGTGATGAAATTACTTCTTTTTTGCCGACTGTCAGTACGGGATCAACATTACAACTCGATACTGATACTATCGCAAATATGTATACTACTATTTTTTTCATATTATTTTTTGTTTTGGATACACTCTAGCTATTTCACTTATAATATCAATATGTCTTACTTATTTCTTTAGAAAGTATTTTCTTAAAATCAAGAAAGTGATGTATGCTATAATGATACATAAGATAATAAAGAGAGGATATGTTGTTCTCCAATGTTCTGGTCCTGTCATCATACTTCGTTCTGACATACCTCCGATACCTGCAATAACCGTTAGTGGCATAAATATCGAGTTGATAAAGGTCAATCTCGTTACACTCTTATTACTTCTGATTCATAGAAAGGTGTTGTATGCAGCCATAAGTGAGTCGTTTTTTTCTGTAAGAACGTTTATTGTTCTGACGATTTTTGCAAGTTTTGATCTAAGATCGTTGAAATAGGTCGTCAAATGTTTTTCATGGAATGTACTTACATGATCGATGAGTTCATCAATGATTTCTTCCTGAGAAAGAAAGTTATGTTTTACAAATATTTTATTAAGATCTTCACTGATTAATTCATCAATTACTTCTTCTCAATTTTTATCTATATTCATTTGGATATCCAAAAGCTTCTGTGAAGAAATGGCCAATGATTTGATGGTCTTATCATAAAATGCATCGATTATCCTGTAGAGAATATAATATGGTGATGATTTGTATGATCCATCGATAGCTTTCTTTTCTTTTTCTATTTCTTCAAATATTTCATTCAATTTGTGTGATTCTAATCCTGTAGTCGTTATGATGAGGTCATTTCCTATGATTACATCCAATTCGTTAAACGTATATCTTGTTTCTTCTGGTATATATTTCGTAAAGGTAAGCGCCATAAAAAAATGATTACTACTGGTATCTATTTTGGATTGTGCATTAACCCCTAAAATGTCTTCTACGATCATTTCGTGAAAACCATATTCTTTGGCCAGTGCATCTACGGTTATTTGATCTGGGGTTTCTATAGCAATCCATTTTGTTTTGCCTACTTGAAGCTCTTTTTGCATATTGAACGATGAAACGAATAAACGATTAAGCGATGTTAAAATCTATAGGCAATTATATCCAGAAATGTTTTTCTGTCAAATTTTTAAACATTGATATAATTTTTAAAATAGCTTCTGTATATAAAAATCTCCTTGTTTGATAACTCATAGTTTGCAAACATATACTAAAATTCATTTTTGTAAATAAGAAGTCATATATTTATTTTTTTTGCTTATAAAAATATCTTTCTCTATTGTTCTTTCTTGATTTATTTTCTTTCGTGGGGTATACTTATATTGTACAAACAACCCATTTACCCTTTTATTGCTTCACTACCATGGAAAACTTCAACACAAAATTATCATCTGAATCAATTCGTAATGTAAACACGCTTATCCAAAAGATCGAAGGTGTATGTAAGGATATTGAAAAGAATCTTGCGCTTTGTTTCGAACTTAGCGGTGAATCTGTAGCTCAATACAGTGTCACTACTGCCAACAAAGTAGAATCAGAATTTGTGGATAGAGTAGTCCTCAATATTGATAAGATCAAAAATCATTTGAGAGATCTTAAAAAAGCTTTGAGTCAAAAAGTTATCGCTGATATGAATTCAGTAACCAAAATCATCGGTTCTCTTCAAGAGACTTCTGATACCTTACAATCATTCTTACTTTCCAACGGTTTCTTCAATACAACTTTTCAAATGCCAGTAATGGAAATTCAAGCAGCTATCGACCAGATCTTCGAAGAAGTATCTATGGTTGAATATGCTAATGCCTAACTAGTAAGCGGTCTTTCCCATTATATATGTTAAAAACCCCGTGGGTATATCCTGCGGGATTTTTTTATTTTCACGGAATCCATATCCCAACCCAAGTACCTCATGCCGGTGGGGTTATTTACGACCGGCATCCATACTGAGAAACTTGATAATATAGTCATGGATTTCGGCCGCAATTTCTTGACGCCGGAATGAGGTATAAGAGGGAAGGATGCCGGAATGATATGTATATGAATTCCTGTTGATGGAATACTGACGAAAATAAAAAAGCGGAATAGCTCCGCTCTTTTTTCTAAAGGTCTAAAATATCTAAGATCTAAATTCTGCAAACTATTTCTGTGCTCGGACTACTTTCTGTTCGCCGTTGATCTCCTTGAATTCTTTGGCTTTGACTTTGATCTTGTCGCCGATGTTATAATATTTTTTTCGTTCAACTCACGCTGGAGCGACGATAAAGTTTTTGTGCAACAATCCTTCGACTCATTTCACCGTTACAAACATTCCATAATTATAACTGAGTTTGATATATCCATCATATTCTTGTCCTAACTTAATATCTTTGATAGTAAATCCAGCTTCTGTAGGTGCTGATGAATGAATTACTACTGATGGAATATTTGTTTTTACTGGTGGCGGAGTTGTTCATGTTCATGCTTGTGGTGCTGATGTTTGTACAGGAAGATCTTTTTCTATCTTGGCGATGTTCGGACAGAATTTCAAATAATTCTGTGTTGTAATACCTGCTTGTTTGTAGATAACTTCAAGTTGTTGTAATACATCAGATTTATTTCCTATTCGAATCATAAGCGGTCCGTTATTTTCTATTTGTATAGTTTGATGTTGGTAAATATCTACATGTACTGGGATATCCTTACCTCACAAACTCACTCTCCCTCCTGTTTCATATTTGAGATTTGCTTGATCTTCTAATCATTTTGGTTTAGTATACCAAATTGCTTTGTGCGCATAATATTCCGTATCGAAAATGATTGCATCAGGTTCTACGCCATCGACAGCAAATTCAGTAAAATAACTTGTATGCTGTTCTATAAATAAATCATGAAGATTATCCATTTCTTCTTCACTCACTCCCAATGATTCCAATCTCGCTTTTTCCATAATCTTTTCTTGGACTGAGAATGTCTTATTTGTCCAAGCCGTCATGAGTTTTTCCAGTTGACCTCTTTCCATCGCGTATCTTTGTCTTGATTGTTTTCTGATTTTATCAATCAATTCCAATGATCATTCTGGGGTCGTAATCGGTAATGTTTTCATCGAAAATGGATCAGATGAAATACCATCGATCATCAGTCTTGTATATGCAGTATATTTTGGCAATGAAATAAGATCGTTGACGCTCGCCATGTTTTTGAATTGTCCCGTGATACTGTCAGCATCATCTTTTCCAAGCGTAAATGCTATAGTAGTACCTACGTTACCGAATATTGCGTCTCTTGTCTTTTCATCAAGCTGAGCAGTATATTGGTTAGCGACAATAAGTGTGAGCTTATATTTTCTGGCTTCTGATAATATCGTCGCGAATGATTCTGATGCGAAATTTTGAAACTCATCGATATAGAGATAGAAAGGTTTTCTGAGATGTGCAGCAATATCGGCTCTCGACATCGCATCAATCTGGAATTTTGTCACGAGCAATGATCAAATCATATTTGCATTATCTTCTCCGATTCTACCTTTACTTAAATTTACTAAGATTATTTTCTCTTCATCCATAGCTTTTCTGAGATTTAATTTTGTCCTTGGCTGACCAAAAATATTTCTGACTAATTTCGACGAAAGGAATTGTCCGACTTTGTTGGTGATCGGTCCTACGGCTTCTTCTCTTTGTTTATCGTTCCATTTTGCAAATTCATTTGTCCAGAATTTCAACACGACAGCATCTTTTATATGAGAAATTACTTCTTCACGGAAACTTTTATCAGTCAACATTCTGAGGATATGCATCAGTGTTGCATTAGGATAATCTACGAGTGCAATAGCTACATTTCTCAAAATATATTCCAATCTCGGTCATCGGCTATTGTCAAATAATTTTTTAAACGTAGAGACGACTCCAGATGCGATGAGGTTTTTCTCTTCTTCCGTATTTCCTTGGAGAAGATTGAATCAGATAGGAAAATCTGCATCTGATACGTCAAATAAGATGACATCATTGATTCTATTTGTAGGAATATGTTCAAGTATGGTATCAACTAATTCACCATGTGGATCTAATAATGCCAGTCCTTTCCCAGCTATCATATCGCTTTTCAAAAGGTTTGCGATAAAGGTAGATTTACCTGTACCTGTCTTACCTACAATATACATATGTCTGAATTTATCTTCCGTTCTGATGCCAAAAGTCACTTTATCTCCTCTGTAATCCGTATATCCAAGCATTGTCAGATCTTTTGGATCGGTATTTTTTGCTGTCGGAAGGTTTGTAGGATAAGGGAGTTTTTTATAGAGCGTATATTCCAGTCCTTTGTTGAAGTTTTCAAGTGTCGGAAGGTGAAAGAAATTTCCCGCTTGGGAATGAGTCATTCCGTGAAATTTTTCAGATGTCTTGATTTTTATCTTTCCATTTGAAATGTATGGTGCAAATGCTGCAATGATGTTTTTTTTCAAAGAATCTTTGATATATGGATCTTTTGTGATGATTTTATAACTGATAGAACCAAATATTTCTGGCTTTATCTCTGCTTTTTTCTCTATCGGTGTACCGTCTTCATTTTTCTTTTTCGGTTCTCGTATCCGTTTAAATACTGCATTTATATATTCTAAAAAGTTCTTTTTGAGTTTGAAGGTATAGGTGAAATAGATATTGAGTCTGGAATTCACATCCACCATATTATACAAAGCAAAAATTCCGTTCATCGGATCCATATAGGTTCCTCATCTGGTGAATTCTTCTTTGGTTAGTAATGTTCCTTCTTTAGAAAAAAGTAACCATTCTCTGGTTTGAGGTATGTTTATGGAATCTTTCAATTCCGTAAGATCTGACGTAGGATAACTAGCAAAAAATGTATTCTCGAAATAGTTTTTGAAATCTTTGGGCACTCCGACATATAATTTAATATCAAAACTATTTCCACTGATCAGGAAAATTATTTTCTTCTTTTTGAGGCTGATGATATTTTTGCTCACGGTATCTCGATGGTTGACGCCGCGATCGTTGTCTTTGAATGGTTTGATGTGAAAAAAGACGTATCCTGCTGGATGACTACCCATAGCTGTTGTTGCTACCGATGTCGTCACTGTTTTAGTTGTTGTTTTTTTTCATCATGCTCAGGCAAGCATTTTGCCTAGTTTTTCTGCGTGTTTTAACATTTTGTTTAGAATAGAGCTAAAGTTTCAAAGGAAATACAGTTGAAACTGTTATAATTTAACTATATTATTATACATATTTTGACATAAAAAGCAAGTATTTATGGTCTTTTATATTTGTCTCCCTTTGCGACCGAAGGAAGTCCTTTAGGGCAAGGGGAGAAGCCTCCGATGTTTTACCGGGGCAGGCTCCGGCAGAGGGGTTTAAGGACAGTCCATAAATCCTCCTGTGCTCCCGCACCACCCCTCCTTTAAAAAGGAGGACAGAATACGTTGTATTATTTTTGGGTTTCTCTATATCTTCAATACTTTTATTCTTTGTGGTTTAGCCGTGTATTTGTACAGTTTTGATCGTTTTTTCGGCTTTGATAAGGTATGCATTTTGGCTGAAAATACTAGCACTAAAAGTGTAAATAAAAAAAAAGTGAAAACAGGGGATTTGCTGGTCTTCGGAAATCAATATTTTCTCGCAATCGGAAAAACTCTCGTATTTCCAGAACAATATCTTCATCTCGAAACGATAAAAGCTGAACTTATATACAAAGAATTTATGACACAACCAACGCTGAAACTTTTTCACTGGATGGTGGAGACTTATTATACGACCTACAAATCTGTAGTTAGGCTTTTTGTAACTAATGATATACAAAAACTTTTGGAACGTGAAGAAAAGCTTAAAGCTAGCAAGAAGATTCCGGCCAGATCCCGGCCGCAAAACCTTAACGCCGGGATGACGGGCCGGAATGAGGTAATCATCCCAGAGGAGTGACAAACACTCATTGTCTTTCCTGACTTACGGACGATGTTTAATTCGACATCAGAACAATTTCGTGAGAGCGAAGGCGTAGCATTCTTGTCGGCGACGCAGACTGAGAAGCAAAAGGATGTACATCGATGGGAGATCAAGAAGGGAATGAAATCAGTCATTCTTTGTACTTATGCTGAAATATTCCAAGATTTTTATGACTTGAAAAAAATAATTTTCGTCGATCCGCACAAGCGATATTACGCGAATCAGCAGGATCCGAGATATAAGGTAGGGGAGGTGATAGAGGAGATGAAGAAACTGTATAGTGCTGAAGTAGAGGTAGTGGGAGTATAAACGTAAGCACCCGGGTGAAAGAAATTACCACCCGGGTGCTAACTAAAAAAATGCCCTATGAATTTCATAGGGCATTCAATGTACACAGTATTAAGACTTAAATTCTTTGACAGTCTTGATAAGTGTACCATCAGGAGCGAAGATATCTAAGGTCAGATAGCCAAATGTAAATGGGATATCCAATACCTCATCTCGATTATAATCAACAGTCTTAACCAATTTCCCGTCACAATAAATTGCCACTTTCACGAAACGCAATGAAAAATTGAATTTGACTGCCATCTTGTCGTACCGACATTTTTCGCAGTTGAATAGATACGTAATCGTTGCTTCATCGAGTTTCAGGTTTTTATTTACTTCTACTATCTCCATGCTGTCTCTTTTGTGTTCGAGTACCTGAAGCTGTTTTTCTAAGCGGATGATTTGGAGTTCGATATTTTCCATTTCGGTTGACATACCGCTGGACTTTGAATTTTGTCCGTAGGAAACACTTATACTTATAAGCACTATTCCTATCATAATCATAATGTTTTTCATTTTTTTTGTTTTATTATATATCTTATATATATTTTATCATAAATGTCAAGTTAAAATCATTGTTTTTTATTTTTCGGAATGTCAGAAAAAGGGTAGGGGCGGTTTGATTTGGAAAAATCGACTATTCTGCGTATAATTAAACTGTTATTGGTTACTGGTTATTTGTTATTGATTATTTCCTAATATACCAGTTTCCTACATGTAGTGTAGTCAAATCGTAATTTAACATCCATCTTTTAGTTCATTAGTTATTCATGATGCCATCCAGTAGATTTCATTCTAGACGAAAAATATACTTTCAAGTATTACTTGTGATACTCGGTTTATCATTAGCAGCTTTCGGTTATTTCAAAGTCGATATGTTTTTGATGAATCAAAAGATTACTGACAAACGCGTAACGCTTGAAGGTCAGACGAAACAATTAGAATCTTATAAATTACTTACTGGCTACAACAAACTCCAGGCGGTCAAGATCCTTGAAGAAAAACAAACAAATATTCCATGGTCTGATCATATTTCTAAGATGATCGCTATGTTGGAAGATCTTAAAAAAATCGATACGAGTACCACAGATACTATCGCACTTTCTGACTTCAATGTTAGTATGGATAAGATAACACTCAAGGGACAAGTCTCTAACTTGTTACTTTTGTATTATACCAGTCCATCAAAAGGCGTCAAATCACTTATCGATAGATTCTCTAGTTTAGATTTTGTCAAAAATATTCGTATCCAGACCTACGATAGAGTAGGAGACAATAACTATTATGAATTTGTTTTAGAAGCTAATGTCATCAACGATGCAGGAACAGGCAGCACAGCAGAATAGTCAGATCATCGATAGATTGCTCGGTGAGCAACAACAAAAAAAGTCCGTTGAAATCGATAAATTTGCAGAAGATAGTCAAGTATTGATCACGACATCAAGAGTCGTCAGTATTAGATATAGGATTTATTTCATAGTCCTGTTGCTGGTTCTCGTGATTTTTGGAAATAATATCCTTCTTCCTGTGCGAGACAAATATCAGTCCACGCAAACAGAAGTGAGTGATATTAATCTTCAGATTTCTAACTTTGAAACTAGAAAATTACAATCTGATGCAGATCAAAAACTAATCACAAAAATCGAAACACAACAATCAAATATCATCGCATGTCTCAACACCAGGACAAATTGTAGTGCAATAGATCCTGACTTGAGAACTAACTTTTCATTTGCGAGATCATATATCCAGCTCAATAATTTAACTGATCCCAAGATGTTCGTCAACGAAAAAATCTTGCTCGCAAATATTAATGAATATTTACTCAGAGATCCTGTAACCAAAGCAAAAAATGGATTAATCAACAAGATTGCTATCGGAGAACCAAAACAATTCTTCTGAAACTTATACTATGTTCCGCTCAAACTCAACGTTACCTTCGATACCAAGGACGCATTACTTTCTTTCATCGATAATGTGGAAAAAAGAGTGCTCGCTGATGTCAATTACCGTGTCTTATACAAGATCGATAAAGTGAATTATGATATAGCAAATTACGCTACGCAACAAAAAGTCGATATAGATTTGAATGCTTACTACTACACTGACTAATAATTGACTTAATAGGTCATTTCGAATGGAATGAGAAATCTACGCCTTTATCTATGATTTCTCTTCATTACATTCATCGAAATGACAAATAAAAAAACAAACAAACATTTACAACGTATATTTATTTATGGTGGAAACAGAAAAACAAGACACACAAGAATATAAGGCAGGTCCGATCGATGGTATGATCGTATCTACTTTGCAATCCATGGACAGAGGAAGTTTCTGAACCAAGGATAAGATTTTGTTTTTCAAAGAAGTCGCTTACTTACTAAGTGGTGGAGTTTCTCTTGTAGAGGCAATGAATATTATAGGTCAAAGCTCAGATAACTATGCACTCAAAGAGATCTCAAGAAATATCTTGGTGTTTCTTCGTGTGGGGAAAAGTTTCTCTTACGCACTAAATAGACTCCCAGATTATTTTGATCAGTGAGATTACACTATCGTGAAAGCATGAGAAATGTCAGGTAATCTGCCTATGATCTTGCAATCGCTTGCGACAGAATATGTCTATGTCAGAGACATGAAAAATAAATATGTCGGTGCCTTGATCTATCCAGCGATTCTTATCGTGGTAGCTATCGTTGCCGTATTCGCCTTATTCTTACTCGTCTTACCTAATATCTTTTCTATCGCAGAAAGTTTCCAAAATCTTCAATTGCCGTGGATTACGAGAGCGTTGCAAAGCATTTCCGTCTTTTTCCAAACACAACGAAAAACCATTCTGTGAGTGACTACAGGACTTTGACTAGTCGGTGGAGTGTTCTTCTCTACGGAATTTGGTAAGAAAAGCCGATTCAGCTTCTTACTCAATGTTCCTTTGATCGGTAAGATGACCAAATATTTCTACGTAGTAAAATTCTGCAGATATATGAAATTGATGATGACTGCTGGGATGAATTATATCCAGACTTTCCAATTACTTAGAGATATCTTAGGAATTCCTGCTTATACCAACATGATAGAACGCGTACTTGTCGGTCTAGGAAAATGAGAAACCATCTACAATACCTTACAATATGAGACTGATCTTATTCCTTCCGACGTATCAGTAATGATCAAGGTTGGTGAAGAAACAGCGAATCTCTCCAATTCTCTGGAAAATGTCCTCAAAATGTACGAAGAAGATCTGAATACCATCATCACCCAATCATCTAAGATTATCGAACCGGTAATGCTTATATTCGTCGGGTGAATTGTTGTTGTTATCGCGCTCGGTATCTTCGGATTAATCCTTCAGATTATGCAGTGAGCAGGAATGTAAATGAATGCAGAGTTCAGAATTCAGAAAAAATATAAAAAATAAACTATAACAAAAAAACTGTCGATGAAGACAGTTTTTCCTTAGTCAGAAAACTTATTTCCTCGTAGAGACATCTCGAGTTCTCACTAACTCTTTGACGAAGGCATCGACTTCTTTTGGATCTTTGGAAAGTAATTTCTTTGATCAGCAACATTTGATGTGGCTTTCTAGAAGCTTGGTGTTGATGCTTTTGAGTAGACCGATGGTTGCGTTTACTTGTTGGACGATGTCGACGCAGTATGCTCCGTCATCAACTAATTTTTCTACTCTTTTGATCATGCCAGCTGATTTTCTGACAGCAGTTTTGAGACAATCTGAATGTTCTTTTTTCATTGGATATATGATAAATTGATAAAAGCTCTAAAAATCGATAAATGCTTCGCGATAAAATATTTTATTTTACCGTAAATCCTGTTGGTAAGAAATGTATCATATCGAGTGCAGTATATGTTCTTTTTGCTAATCCTGCAACCATAATATCATTTCATTTTTCTTCTAATATATCACCTACTTTAGCAAATTCTTTTCCTTTCATCATGATTTGTCATTCTTTGTATCCAGGATAGAATGCGAGATACTTCTTTCCACTCAATTCATATGATGTCTTAACTGGATCTATTATATTCTTCAACTTCAATGGAATAGTATTTGCATCGTAGAGATAGAATAGTTCCAAAGCATTCTCTTCATCTGCGCTTATGAGCAATGACTTTTGTATATCGAATTTTTTGAATCACTGTGTATTTACAATGTGTACTTCATCAAGCATAGTCTTGGTCGGAGCGAGTACTCCTACGATTTTTATGGTATCTAATCAAAAGAATTTATGGAGTTCATCGCCTGGTTTACTAAATAACTTTTCTTTTTTCATCATCAACGCTTCGTCGTATCCTATGATCATTTCCGCTCCTTGATTGCTGAATACTCCCGTTCATTGTATTATTTTTACATTTTCTGGTGTAGTGTCTGATGCGATAAATATCTTTGGTACTCCTGTCGGAGTGAATCATATTTTGTTGTCATGACTGACCAAGAAATTGGTGATAGTATTTTTTATCTCTTTGGATGCGGTGTTGTTGATTAAAATATTATTTCCAAATCCTCCCGTTGAGATCTGACCGAACTGTCGGAAGATTCAGAGGAAAATAATTGTCAAAAGTATTGGCGCGATTTTTGATATTCGATTGTGTTTATTTGGACGATATAATTTCAAAAGCAATGAATTCGTTACTACAGAAACCGAACTCAATGCCATAGCCAATCCTGCAAATTCCGGCTTCAAGATAACTCCGAAACTAATCAATGCTCCTGCGGCGATAGGTATTCACAAGACGTTGTAGAATAATGAGAAGAAAAGATTCTGTCTGATTTTTCCTACGGTTTCTCTACTCAACATGATAGCGTTCATGACGTCGTTCAAATCGTTTTTCATGATGATGATACCGCCACTTTCCATAGCAACATCCGTTCAACTTCCCATGACAATTCACAAATCCGCTTGCATCAATGCCGGTGCATCGTTGATTCCATCACCGACCATCGCTACTTTATATCATTGGTTTTGCAGCTTCATTACCTCATGAGCTTTATGTTCTGGCATCACTTGTGCGATTACATTCTTTGGTTCTATACCTACTTGTTGTGCGATTGCGAGCGCCGTCCTTTCATTGTCTCCGGTAATCATATAGAGTTTATATCAAGCTTTCTGTAACTTCATAACTGCTTCTTTCGATGTTGTTTTTACCGTATCGGCGACTGCGATATATCCTAATAATTCTTTTTCGTCAGCAAGCAATAATACTGTCTTTCCTTCTGATTCCAATTTTTCTATATCTTCGATGTGTGTGACGTTAATATTATTCTCTGTTAATAATTTTTTCGTTCATAAGTAATATATTTTTCAATCAACTCCCTTCACTCATTTGCCGGGAATCGCTTCAAAACGTTCAATGTTTACTTGCTCCAGTTCTTTCAGATTCCCGTATCTCACTATCGCTTCAGCGAGTGCGTGTTCTGATTTATTTTCCAATGCTACTGCTACGGAAAGCACGGTTTTTTCACTGACGGATCCGCAAGCTACGATATTGGTCACTTCTGGTTTCCCTTGAGTGAGTGTTCCTGTTTTATCGAAGATGATCGCTTGGATTTTGCATGCCATTTCCAATGGTTCACCTCATTTGACTAAGAGACCGTATTGTGCTCATTTTCCTGTCCCTACCATGATGGCTGTCGGTGTCGCGAGTCCCAATGCGCATGGACATGCGATGACGATTAC
>Ga0172371_10003235_pt1 | contig 25357 bp, 19 predicted proteins | sample Lak12m_FD_114543 | JGI IMG/M metagenome (GOLD analysis project Ga0172371, IMG submission 114543) | Freshwater microbial communities from Kabuno Bay, South-Kivu, Congo - kab_022012_12m | ecosystem: Environmental > Aquatic > Freshwater > Lake | place: Democratic Republic of the Congo: South-Kivu... | reverse complement strand
GCGCCGAGGTTGATCTGATCGCCGAGGGCATGGACCTCCTGGTCATCCTGGGCGGGGACGGCACTCTTCTGCATGTGGCGGAGGAGGCGAGCCGTCTGGGGCTGCCGGTGGTCGGGGTCAATCTTGGCGACCTCGGTTTCCTCACCGAGGTGGCGATTGACGAGCGCTTTCAGGCCCTTGAGCTGATCCTGTCAGGACAGATGGTGATCGAAGAAAGGCTGATGCTGAAAGCCCGGCTTTTGTCCGGCAACGGGGGAGAGGATTGGCGGCACGCCCTGAACGATGTGGTGATCAGCAAGGGCAGCGCCGACCGGCTGGCCCGCTTGAGTACCTGGGCGGACGGGAAGTACATCACCACCTACCGGGCCGACGGCCTGATTTTTTCCACCCCCACCGGGTCCACGGCGTACAACCTTTCCGCCGGCGGTCCCATCGTCAACCCGGCCCTCAAGGCCATCCTGGTTACGCCCATCTGCCCGTTCATGCTGGAGAGCCGGCCGGTGCTGCTCCCGGCGGAGGCGGCCCTTGCCACCCGGCTCGCCGAGCAGACCGCCGGGGTGAAGGTTATTGTGGATGGTCAGCCAACCTGGGAGCTTGCCCCCGGCGACACTCTTGAGGTGGCGGCGTCGGAGAGACCGCTTAAGCTTATCTGCTCTTCCCGTAAGGATTATTTCGAGATTCTCCGCAACAAACTGAACTGGGGCGGACAGGCCGGGGATGGAGGGAAGAACGGAGGGGGCGGCTGAAATCATAAAAAAAGCGGAAGCCCCGCGAGGGACGCTTCCGCTTTTGGGGCGATCTGTTTGCCGCTCGAATCAGTCATTGCCCTCGAGCTTGTGAGCCAGGGCTTCCTTTTCTTCCTGCATGGCAAGTTTCCCGGCCTCGATGGCCTCGCTTAAAGCCTTCTTCTTCTCGTCGAGATAGTCCTTGCCCTGGGCCGCCAGATCGGTGCCCCGGCTGATCAATTCCCGTCCTTTTTCGATCAGTTCCTTGCCGCGCTCGACCGCGGTTTCCTTGTAGCCCTCCCAGTCTTCCGGCAGGGTCCTGGCCTTGGCTTTGAGCTCGGCGCCGTACTCGGCCAGGAGCTCCCGGTTTTCCGGCCCGGTTTTCGGGGTGGTCAGCAGGGCGATGGCCGCGCCGACCACGGTGCCGGCCAGAAAGGCCAGCAGGGCGGTGCTGGAATTGTCGCAGTTGTTATTGCTCATGTCAGTCTCCTTTTCCGGTTTTTTTCCATGATTTATTGAGGAAATGTGAAAAGGCCAGAACTCCGGCGCTGATCCCGCCGATGCCGGTGACCACCGGCCGTACCGCTTCTTTGAGGGCGCCGCTGGTGGCGAGCAGGATTTCGGCCGATTTGCGCACGGCATTGATGGCGGACTCGGTTTCGTCCACCTTGGCGCCGAGGGTGAGGGCGGTTATCTGGACTTCCCTGGCCGCTTCGCTGATCGAAGTGCACATCGGCTCGAGCTGACGGTTGAGGTTTTCCGCCATGAGTTCGGTTTGCCGCAGGGTACGTCTCAGTTGCAGCAGGGCGGGGACAAAGGCCAGGGCAATGGCGAACAGGCTGGCGGCGCTTAACAGGGAGAAAAAATCTGCTGGGGTCACTGGCTTGGCTCCTTTGTCGGCAGTGGTTTTTTTCATAATAGAGGCCTTTCTTGCGGGCCGCAAGAAGAAAGAAGCCGGGTCAGCGCGCCGCGCGAAGGTTTGCGCAATGTAACCAATAACGGGGTGAGCCCAAAAAGGTCAAACAACCGCTTACTGCGCAAGGCTGCTTTTTGTTTGACCGGCCGGGGTTTTTCCCCTAAAATCCCGATGGATTATGGATCATGTCCCAGCAGGGACTTCATTACTTTCGCGGGAGCGGCAAAAATGACTAGACCTCTCGGTATTACCGTAAGCAGACACATCATGGACAGCCAGCGCCTGCATCCCGAGGCCACCGGCGAGCTTTCCGGCCTGCTGGCGGAATTGATCGTGGCCGCGAAAACCATCAGCGCCGAGGTGAACATGGCCGGATTGGCCGACATCCTCGGGATGAGCGGCAAGACCAACATCCAGGGCGAGCATGTCCAGAAGCTCGACGAACTGGCCAACAACACGATCAAGCGGCGGATGGCCCGCTGCGGCTACCTCTGCGTGATGACCTCCGAGGAGGAGGCCGACGCGATCCCGGTGGCCGAAGGCTATGAAGGCAAGTACACCCTGGCCTTCGATCCCCTGGACGGCTCATCCAATATTGATGTCAATGTGAGCATCGGCACGATTTTTTCCATTCATCGCCGTAAATCGGCGGCCGGCAACGGGGGGCGTCAGGGCGAGGAAGCCGATCTGTTGCAGCCGGGCCGGGATCAGGTGGCTGCCGGCTACATCATCTACGGCTCGAGCACCATGCTGGTTTTTTCCACCGGCGAAGGGGTGCAGGGCTTCACCCTCGATCCGAGCGTGGGCGAGTTTTTCCTTTCCCACCCCGAGATAAGCACCCCGGCGAAAAGCAAATACTTCAGCGTGAACGAGGGGAATTACAACTACTGGCCCCCGGAGGTTCAGGGGTTCGTGGACAGCCTGAAATCACCCGACCGGGAAAAGGGCCGGCCGGTCAACGCACGTTACATCGGTTCGCTGGTCGCGGATTTTCACCGCAATCTGATCACCGGCGGGATTTTTCTTTACCCCCGGGACAGCAAGAATCCGGCCAAAACCCAGGGTAAGCTGCGCCTGTTGTACGAGGCCGCCCCTTTGGCCTTTCTGGTGGAACAGGCCGGAGGCCGGGCGATCACCGACGATGGCCGCCGCATCCTCGACATCGAGCCGGACTCCCTGCACCAGCGGGTGCCGCTGGTCATCGGCAGCAAAAATGAGGTGGATTTGTTCGCGGAGATGACGAAGGGGTGATGGGGCTTGTGGCTTGTGGATTGCTGACTGAACAAATCCACAATCAGCAGTCCACAATCACCCCCCCCCCCCCTTCACCTTCTCCCAGGTGTCGCGCAGGGTGGCGGTGCGGTTGCACACCAGGCTGCCCGGCCGCGAGTCCTTGTTGTCCACGGAGAAATAGCCCTGGCGCTCGAACTGGAAGGTCTCCCCTGGTCCGGTTCCGGTCAGTCCCTTTTCCACCAGGCAGTTTTTCCGCACCTCAAGTGAGGCTGGATTGACGAAATCCAGGAAATCTCCTTCTCCGGCATCCGGGCTTTCCACGGTGAAGAGCCGGTCGTAGAGGCGGACCTCGGCCGGCGCCGCCCCGCTTCCGGCCAGCCAGTGGATGGTCCCCTTGACCTTGCGCCCGTCCGGAGCCTGGCCGCCGATGGTGGCCGGGTCGTAGGTGCAGCGGAGCTCGACCACCTTGCCCTGTTCGTCCTTGATTACCTCGTCACAGCGGATGAAGTAGGCGTAGCGCAGGCGCACCTCCCGGCCCGGGGCCAGGCGGAAGAATTTTTTCGCCGGCTCCTCCATGAAATCGTCGCGCTCGATGTAAATCTCCCTGGCAAAAGGCAGCTTGCGGCTGCCCATCTCCGGACGCTGCGGATGATTTTGGGCGGTGACTTCCTCGCTTTCGCCCTCCGGATAGTTGCTGATCACCACTTTTAGGGGATCGAGCACCGCCATCACCCTGGGCGCGGTTTCATTCAGTTCCTCGCGCACACAGTGTTCCAGCAGGGCCACATCCACCAGGCTGTCCCGCTTTGCCATCCCGATCCGCGCGCAGAAATTGCGGATGGCGGCCGGAGGATAGCCCCGGCGGCGGATCCCGGAAAGGGTCGGCATCCGGGGGTCGTCCCAGCCGGAAACAAAGCCTTCGTTCACCAGCTTGAGAAGTTTACGCTTGCTGACCACGGTGTAGCCGAGGTTCAAGCGGGCGAACTCGATCTGCCTGGGCTTAGAGGGCAGCGGCAGGTTGGCGATGGTCCAGTCGTACAGGGGCCGGTGGTCGGCGAATTCCAGGGTGCAGAGGGAATGGGTGATCCCCTCCAGCGCGTCGGAGATCGGGTGGGCGTAGTCGTACATCGGGTAGATGCACCATCTGTCCCCGCTCCGGTGATGGCTGGCGTGCATGATCCGGTAGATGACCGTGTCGCGCAGGTTCAGGTTGCCGCTGGCCATGTCAATTTTGGCGCGGAGCACCCTGGCTCCTTCCGGAAACTCGCCGGCCCGCATCCGCCGGAACAAATCAAGGCTTTCCTCGCTGCTCCGCTCGCGAAAGGGGCTGTTTTGCCCCGGTTCGGTGAGGGTGCCCCGGGTGGCGCGGATTTGCTCGGCGGACAGGTCGCAGACATAGGCCTTTCCGGTTTTGATCAGGTATTCGGCGTATTCGTAGAGCTTGTCAAAGTAGTCGGAGGCAAAGTACAGGTGTTTGCCCCAGTCAAAACCGAGCCAGCGCACATCCGCCTTGATGGATTCGACATACTCCACCTCTTCCTTGGTGGGGTTGGTGTCGTCAAAGCGCAGGTGGCAGCGGGCTCCGGGGTTTTCCCAGGCGATGCCGAAGTTGAGGCAGATGGATTTGGCATGACCGATGTGGAGATAGCCATTGGGTTCGGGCGGAAAGCGGGTGACGATGCTTTGATGCTTGCCGCTGGCCAGGTCGTCGGCGATGATGGCGCGGATGAAGTCCTGGGATGTCGATGGCTCGGTGCTCATGTGTTTCTCTCGTTTTATTAATGGTGTTCTGATGTCACTCTTATGGAGACGGATAATACCTTCAACCGCGCTCATTCGCCATAGTGATTCGCCAGGGCGTTCAGGGTCATGTTGCTTGCAATCTCGTCATGGGGAATGAGGACATACCGCCATGGTTTGCCACCGTAGCTTTTTGCATACTCGCTGGCATTGGCGCACCACTGAACCGCCGCCTCCTTTTTGACCAGGACGATCGGATCGGTCAGTTGGTTCCTGGCCTTGGGCTCCAGCATGTAGATGGCCTCGTCCGTTTCGGCCACAAAGTCGGGCTGGTATTCCCGATGGTCCGCGCCGTGCCGGTAGAAAATCTGGAATTGCCCCTTGGCCGGCCTGAACCAGCGCAAGGCCTCCCGCTCCAGGATCATCGCCAGAATGCGCTCCCCTTCCGACTCGAATTTCTGGACCGGGTAGAGGCATTTGCTGAATCCGCCGAAAAGATACCGCGCCATGTTGCTTTTGTCGGGCGGCGAGACCCGGTAATCGGCCGGCGGCTCCGATGAGATGCAGGTGTAGGCGCTGGTTTTGAGTTCTGTGAAGCCCTTGCTGACTCTGGTCTCGTAGCCGACCGCCTCCTCCCAGTAATGCTCCTGCATCTGGGCATGGATGAACCTGGCGATCTCGTGCTGGTGGCAGCGGACCACGTCGGTGACCTCGTCCGGCTGCAAATAGCCGGCAAAATGGCGAACAGTCTGGCTGGCCAGGTCGTACAGGAGGTCGGCATGGTCGTCGTAGGAGATATCGGCATAGTCCATCAGGCAACGGACGATGTAGTTCTCGATCCTCGGCTCGGTGCTGTGCCCCCGGGCCGGGGTCACCGCCATCCCTTCGCCGGTGCGGAGGTACTGGACCCACAAGTCCTCGGAAACCGGCGGATAGTTGAGCCCATCAAGCTTCAGGGTGAAAGGCCGGTAGCCTGATTGCACCTCGCCCTTCGGCACCACCAGAATTCGGGGGATGTCGATTGTCTGCTCCTTGACCAGTTCCACGGTTTTGGCCACGATGGCGGCCACATCGGGCTTTTCGGTAAAACCGGCCAAGGCAAGTTGCGGGGTCTGTTGCGCCTCCACCGCCTTGACGATGGCCGCCTGGATCTCGGGCTTGGCCAGATCCCGTACCGTCGGCAGCCTGTGCGGCTGGTTCTGGAATTTGTTGATCTCCTCCAGGGCAATGCGCGCCACCAACTGCTCCTCGGGCCTAACGAAGGCCGGTTTCTCGTCCTGCCCGGCGACGGTGGTGCTGGTGGTGAGCTGAGCCGGCCTGATCCCCAGTTTATTGGCCAGCCTCGACTGCGAGACCACGGTTGCCGTCTTTCGGGTCAATTCCTCCGGGTCGATGACCAGAGTCTGCAACTGGATAACGGAATCGGGCCGATTGGCCTCGTCGATGATCTCCTGAAATTTGTCGTGGGCAACGATGCTGAGCCGATCCACCGGAGCCACCCCGGTTCGCCTGCCGTAGGGCAGCCGCAAGCCCCGACCGATGGACTGCTCGATCAGGATCCGGGCATTGGCCGCGCGCAGCGGCACGATGGTGTAGAGGTTGGTCACGTCCCAACCCTCTTTCAGCATGTTGACGTGGATGACAATCTCGGTGGGCTCGTCGGTGTGTTCGACCTTGAGCAGCCGCTCGATCATCTCCTCCTCGTCCTTGCCGGTCTTGCTGGAATCGACCTGGATGACCTTATCCTTGTATCTTCCTTCGAAAAAATCGGACTGGATGGCTTGCAGCAACTGGCCGGCATGGGTGGTGTCGCGGGCGATCACCAAGAGGAAGGGCTTGACGATGGTTTGCAGGTTTTCCCTGGCGTAGGTCTCCAGCTCCACCTTGGTCGCCTCGTGCAGCCGGATGCCGTCTTCCAGCTTCAACCGCTCGATCTCCGCCACCGACATGCCGGAAGCCTTAAAGTCCTTACGGGTCACCACCGCCGGTTCCTTGACGAAGCCGTCGGCCATGGCCCGGCCCAGGGCGTAATCGTAGATCACGTTCTTGAAGGGAAGCGGCCCCTTGCTGGTTTCCACGAATGGGGTGGCGGTCAGCTCCAGCCCCAGGATGGGTTTCAGCTCGTTGATCGCCCGCACCCCGGCGCTGGCCCGGTAGCGGTGCGACTCGTCCATGAGCAGGACCAGGTCCGGCAGGCTGGCCAAATAATCAAAGTAGCTCTCACCGATATACTCGGAAAGCCGCTTGATCCGGGGCGACTTGCCGCCCCGCACCTCGGAGTTGATCTTGGAGATATTGAAGATGTTGATATGCACCCCGTCCTGCCCGGCCATGCCCGGCAACCGGCTTTGCCGCCGGGCCGATTCCCGAACCCCAACCCCGCTCTCGTAGGTGTCACCGGTCACCACCACCGGCGGCTCGGTGGCGAACTCGGCGATTCCCTTGAACACATACTTGGGGGTGTTGGGGGTGAAGTCGGCGATCAGCTTGTTGTAGATGGTGAGATTGGGGGCGAGAACGAAGAAATTGTTGATGCCGTGCGCCAGGTGCAGGTAGGAGACAAAGGCCCCCATCAGCCGGGTCTTGCCAACCCCAGTGGCCAGGGCGAAGCAGAGCGAGGGAAACTCCCGCTCGAAATCGGTGACCGATGGATATTCACTGCGGATCACTTCGAGGATAGAGGCCGTATCGGCCTCCTTGCCCGGCGGCGCGATTTCGGTGATCCGATGGAGGATTTCGAGCGACTGCCGCTGGGGCGGCCGCAGGGAAAGCCTGCCGGAGATGGCGTTGACGTGGCGGTTCACGGGGTGACCTCCTTTTTTGGCGGTTCCTGTTCCAAGGCAAACCGCTCTCTGGCCTGGACCAACGCCTTGTGCAGCTCCTTTTCCAAGACCTCGCGCGGCGGCAAATCGGTCAGGTATTCCGCCAAGCGAATGGAACTCTTCTCCAGTTCCAGCAGTTCCACGGTCTCCTGTTTCTTGCCGGCGCAGAGGATCAGGCCGATGGGCGTCTTCTCGCCGGGCTGCCGCTCGTATTTGTCCAGCCAGCGCAGATAGAGTTCCATCTGGCCCTTGTCCGCCGGTTTGAACCGGTCGAACTTCAGTTCGATGGCCACCAGCCGTTTGAGCTTGCGATGGAAGAAGAGCAGGTCGAGGTAGTAGTCGTCGTTGTCCACCTGGATGCGCTTCTGGCGGGCGACAAAGGTGAATCCCACCCCAAGTTCGAGGAGGAACTGTTCCAACTCCCGGAGGATGGCGTCTTCCAGGTCTTTTTCGAGATAGCGGTCGTTCAGGCCAAGAAAATCGAGAAAGTACGGGTCGCGGAAGACCAAATCGGGCGTCAGCCGGTCCTCGTCGCGCAGGGCATCGAGTTCCAGACGGATCAGCTCGTCCGGCTTCTTGGACAGGGCGGTGCGCTCGAAGAGCATGGAGCCGATCTTCTTTCGCAAGGTCCGGACGCTCCATTGTTCGATCCTGCACATCTCGGCATAAAAGTCCCGCTGGAGCGAGTCTTTCTGGTAAATGATCTCCTTGAAATGAGACCAACTCAATTGTCTCGACAGTGTAGAGACAATCTGTTCATCGGGGAAGGTCTCCGTAAAACGCATCATGTGGCGGAGATTCTTTTCGGAAAAATTGCCTCCGAACTCTTCAACCAATTGTCGCGACACCGTCGCGACAATTGCCTCTCCATAGCCGGCCCGTTCTCCTTTGAGGATTTCCTCGTTTATCCGCTTGCCCACCCGCCAGTAAAGCATGGTCAGAGCGGCGTTGACCGTGCTGGCGACATGGGTGCGGGTCTCTTCGATCAGGCCGCGCAGGTCGTTGAAAAGGCGGTCGCTAGGCAAAGCCGGAGCTTTCTTCTTGGTCATGGCTTGCCCTCCTCGCCAAACAGTAATGCCTGCTTTGAGCCGCCTTTTCTCCCCTCGCCCTCCGGGAGAGGGGGCGGGGGTGAGGGCGGTGCCTGCGGCAGGTTTTCGACCTTCAGGCTGTAGTCATCATGCCCCCATTCGCAGCGGGAGAGGACCTGGTGGGGAATCTTCTTGACCGTGAGGTTCGCGTACTCGCCTCGGCCCCTAAAGGCGGTGCAGAGGACAAGCAGAGAGCGGCCCTCGCCGACCTCGTCGACAAGCTCCTGCAACTGCTCATGGGTGAGGCTGGCGGTGGTGACGTAGATGAAGTCCGATTCGGTGGAGTGGCCATGCTGCCAGTAGATGGAATCCGAAGGGGCGTAGGTGAAGCCCTCCAGCTTGCAGAGGGCCTCGGCCAGCATGGCACCGTTGTAGGTCTGGTTGATTACCCAATTGTCCCAGCGGTCTTTTTCCAGCAGGGACGGGGCCAGACGGTAGTAGCGGAAACCTCCGCCGCCTTGCCAGTTGACGGCCTTGGTGATGCCGCCCTGGTCTTCGCCGTCGATGACCTTTTTCAGGCGGGGGATGATGTGGGTGTGGCAGTGCTCGCCCAGCTCCACCATGATCCAGCGCCGGCCCATCTTGTGGGCCACGGCCCCGGTGGTGCCGGAACCGGCGAAGGAATCGAGGACCAGGTCGCCGGGGTTGGTGGCGATTTCGAGGACGCGCTTGAGCAGGCGCTCTGGCTTAGGTGTGCTAAACGCATCACCAACACCAAAAAGCTGATTGATTTCTTTTTTGGCCTCCTGGGTATGTCCAACCTCACAATTAGGCCACCACGACCAAGCTGCTTGCCCCTCCGATTCTGCAAGATAGGTTTTGCGACGCGGCATTCCTTTACCATCTTTTCCAAACCAAATCCGGCCTTCTGAAACAAGATTTAAGAAAACAGACTCGACATTTTTCCAACACGTTCCTGTAGGAGGCGTAAATTCCGATCCACCTGGTGTGATAATTTTATACATCTGGTTTGGCCGAAACCCTTGAGCCGTATAATCAGAGGACACCCATGGGCCTCTTGGATCGCTGTCTGGATTTTTGTACTGCCTGATCTGTTCCTCTGATTTCGGAATCTTATTGATGACGTTTTTTAAAACAGCAATTTCTTTTGCAATTACCAACACATGGTCGTGGCCGGCTCCAAGTGTCGCACGAATATCAGGGGATGTTCTCTTCTGCCAAACCACGTTCGCCACAAAATTTTTCCGACCAAACACCTCATCACACAACACTTTCAAATAATGACACTCGTTGTCGTCGATGGTGATCCACAGCGAACCATCCTCGGCCAGCAACCGCCGGATGATCTCCAGCCGGTCGCGCATCAGCGACAGCCAGATGGAGTGCTCCACCCCGTCGTCGTAATGGGTAAAGGCCGAGCCGGTATTGTACGGCGGATCGATGAACACGCACTTGACCTTGCCGCTGAACTCCTGTTCCAGGGCCTTCAAGGCCAGCAGGTTGTCGCCGAAGATCAGCCGGTTGTCGAAGATGTCGCCCTCCGTCACCCGGTGCGCCGCATGGTACGACAAGGCCGGATCCTCCAGCAGGATACGCGGCTCCAGCCTCGGCCGCTCTTCCTTGCCGATCCAGGTCAATTCGAGTTTTTGTTTTTTACCCATGAATTCCTTTCCCGTCACCCCGGCGCAGGCCGGGGTCCAGATTATTTTATATCACTCCGGAACCATTATGAATTCAGTCCTTCGCAGGAATGACGGCTAATTCATTATCTCCCAATGTCCGCCCTTTGCTGGACCGATCCGGCTGATAATTCCCATTTTCTTCAGTTTATCGAGATGGTTTTCTATGGTGGTTGTGCTAAAGCCGGTCATCTCAGCCAGCGAAGCGATAGTCACCTTCGGGTTGTCGGCAAGCAACGCAACAATCCGACTGGACTTTTCTCCCAACTTTTCTCCCAACTTTTCTCCCAACTTTTCTCCCAACTTTTCTCCCAACTTTTGAGTGGGAAGTTCTGTTTCCTCAACAGGCCGGGAAAATGTTACGGTCACCCAGTTGTCTTCCACTGTCAACCTTGGCAGGGCTACCCCATATTCCTTGCAGAGGTCGCGGATGCGCTTGATGCCGGAGCCGATATGTTCCACGGCGTCCATCCGGTAGAGCATGCCGAAGAGCAGGGGATTGCGGGGAACGCTTTTCTTGCCCAGGTCGGCGGCGGTCATCCCGGCGGGGAGACCGCCGGGGCTGACGATTTCCACCCGGTCCTTGAAGATATAGACCTGGACGTTAGCGGTCGAACGATAGTCACGATGGGCCAGGGCATTGACCACCGCTTCGCGCAGGGCCTCTTCGGGGAGTTCCGGCCGCTCTTCCCGCTTGACGTGCTTGATGATCAGCTCCACGTTGATCTTGGCGAGGATGTACGTAACCACCGCGTCGATCATCGAATAGACATCACCGAAGAAATCCTGGCGGTCGAGGATACGGACCTTGTCGGTTCCCAGGAAGAGGGCACAGGAGACATCGGCGCTGGTGGTGAATTTGCGGATGTCGCGGGCCAGAAGCCAAGCCCCGGCGTGGGTCATCCGGTCATCCCGGAGCAGGTGCAGATTGCGGAGGGCCGTCCGCCGGTCCATATCCGAGGAAATCTTGGCGCGGCGGCGGAATGGCTCCCAGGATTCCTTGTCCAGATCATCTTCAAGGCTGAAGCGATCACAAGAAGTCTCGTCAAAATGAATGACCCCCTCCTTGAAAAAGAACTCGCGGATTTCACTGCGACTCATCTGCTGGGAACTGGCCCCATCCCGGAGATAGAATTTACCGGCAAAGGAATAGGGCTTGCCGGTCTGGGCCGGGATGGTCACGACCAGCACCGAGTCCACGGTTTCGATATCGATCACCAACGGCGGCTCGACGGAACGGGCAATGGCCTGGATTTCCGACTTGAGCCGGTTCGGATCTTTCACCCCGACAATTCGGCCGTTGTCGGTGACGCCGATCAGGATGACGCCGCCGGTGGCATTGGCAAAGGCGCATAATTCCCGGCCGATCTGGGTGGTGCCGCCCTGCTTGAACTCGGTGGTGAAACCTTCGCCGAGGGCGATGAGCTGTTTCAATTCTTTGCCGGTCATGCGTTCAGCCTCCAACGGACCGTGAAAAGCCCCACCATTTCTATTCGCTGCTGAAGTTTCCCCTCGATCTGCGAAATCAGCGCATCCCTCTGCCTGTCCACCTCATCTTGGGCATCGAACAGGGTGCGCCGTTTCTGGTTCCGCTGCGATTCAAGGGCCTTGATCTGTTTCTGCCCGGCCAGTTTTTCTTCCAAGGTCAGGGCGGCGGTGGCAGCCCGGCGGGCCTCCTTGATCTGCCGGTCAAGTTCCTTGATCTCCCTTTCCAACCCAACCTTCAGATCATCGGCCCAGCCATCCAGTTTGTCGGCCTCGGCCTCGAAGAATTGGGCGTTACGCTCCGAGATTGTCCGCTGAATGGCGGCTTGGCGCTGGCTGGTGAAGGTCCGCAGGGCCTCATCGGGGGGGGAATTCTGAATGGATCCAGTTACCTCTCCCGGCAGGCTGAGCAGCCGGCTGGCGGTGTCCTCTTCCAGGGCGAGGCCGCTGTCGCTGAGCGCGGAAACAATCAGATGGTCCTCGGCCTGATCGAGGGACTCGATGGTGAAGAGCGAAACGCTCAGCCAGCCGGCTTGGCCGATGAAGGGTTCGAGTACGGAAACCTTGCCGTCGTGCCGGCCGTAGTCGAAACGAATCTCGGCCGGTGGCAGCTCTCGCCCCTTGGCCTGGGCCAGCAAGGCCTCGGCCAGGGGGTGGTTCAAACGGTAGAGATGCGCCTCACCGGAGCGGCGGGGCAACTCGTACAATCCTAAGGGAATCGCGTTGGCAAGGGCTGGAAAGGGTTGGCTGTTCAGGCGAAACGAGGCATCACTCAGGAACTCGGCCTGGTCCGCAAGCTCGTGCCGGGAAAACTGCATCAGCAGCCGTTCATAGCGGTTGAGATAGACCCGGGTCGCCTCGTCGCGAATCCGGAGCTTTTCCCGGACCTCGTCATCAAAATGCTCCAGCAGCTTCTGCCGGGTTCGGGTCATGGATTCGTTGATCTCCATGCTCAGTTCAAGCTGGAGCTGGTTAAAGGCGCTCTCTATCTCTTCCGGCTTGCGGCAACACTGATAAATGGTGGCGATGCGCTTCTCGAAATCCACCCCGCTCTCGATGGCCCCCAGCACCTCGTCGCTGGCGCCGAAAACCCCTTCAAAGAGCCGGAATTTTTCAGACAGCAACTCGAAGACCCGTTGGTCGGCGGCATTCTTGCGATTGAGGAAGTTGACCACCACCACGTCATGCTTCTGGCCATAGCGATGGCAACGGCCGATGCGCTGCTCGATCCGTTGCGGGTTCCAGGGCAGGTCGTAATTGACCACCAGGGAACAGAACTGCAAGTTGATTCCCTCGGCCCCGGCCTCGGTGGCGATCATGATCCGCCCCTCTTCCCGGAAGTAATCGACCAGGGCCGAGCGCATATCGGCGGTGCGGCTTCCGGTGACCCGATCACTGTCCCGGTGACGTTCCAGCCAACGGGTGTAAATCAGCTTGGAGCCCTCATCGGTGTTGGAGCCGTTGAAGAGAACGATCCCCTCGGCAAAGAGGCTGTCCCCCAGGAGACGGAGAAGATAATTCTGGGTGCGGCGCGATTCGGTGAAGATGATGGCCTTCTTTTCCGCCCCGATCTCGCGGGCCTTGGCAAAAGCGACATCCAGGGCCTTGAGCAGGGCCTTGCCCTTGGCGTTGTGGTCGATGGAGGTGGCAAGCTCGGTGAAGGCATCGAGATCGGCGATTTCCTGGGCGATGGCGGCTCGGTCCGCTTCGGTGAGAAGTTCCGGCGGCTCATCCTCGGTCCATTCCTCGGCGGTTTCGTCCAGAGCCTCGTAATCCTCGTCCAGTTCGTCTTCGAGCGGCAGTTGCGGTTCCTGCTTCCTGAGCCGGTCCTTGAGCCGGTTGGAGATCGAGCTGAGCGCCCCGGCGATGGCGAAGGTGGACGAGGCCAGGAGTTTGCGCAGCACCAGGGTCATCAGCGACCGCTGGCTGGCCGGCAGGGCCTGGAGGTTGTCGCGCTGGAGATACCCGGACACCAGATGGTAGAGCCGGTCCTCGCTTTCTTCCGGGGTAAACTCCTCAACGATGGGCAGTCGCTTGGTGTAGGGGATGTAGGCGGTGACCTGACGGCGCAGGGTGCGATGGCAGATGGGCCGCAGCCGCGCCTTGAGGGTCTCGAAGACCATCTCCTGGTTGAGATTGGCGAACTGCTCGCGAAAACTCTTCAGATCGCCGAAGGTGTGCTCGTCGATGAAGCTCACCAGTCCGAACAGTTCCAGCAGGGAGTTTTGCAAGGGGGTGGCGGTGAGAAGCAGCTTGTCCTTTCCAGCCAAGGCCATCTTCAGGGTGTTGGCGATGACGTTGGACGGTTTATAGACGTTGCGGAGACGGTGCGCCTCGTCGATCACCACCAGATTCCAAGGAATGGCGTGGACATCCGCCGCCTTGTTGCGGGCAAACTGGTAGGAACAGATGACGATCTTCTCCCCCTCGAAGGGACGGAAGATGCCCTGCTTGATGGCAGCATTGTATGACTTGGACTCAAGGAGACGGCAGGGCAGAAAAAACTTCTCGGTCAGCTCCTGATACCACTGCTTGCGAAGATTGGACGGGGTGATGATGAGGATACGGCGCTGTCGCTCGGCCCACTTTTGCGAAAGGACCAGGCCAGCCTCGATGGTCTTTCCCAACCCAACCTCGTCCGCCAGCAGGGCGCCGGAGGACAGAGGAGAATGGAAGGCAAAGAGCGCGGCATCCACCTGATGCGGGTTAAGATCGACCTGGGCATCGACCAGGGCAGCGGCCAGTTTTTCGACACTGTCGGAAGGGCAGCGTTTGGTTAACTCATAAGCGAAATATTTTGCGTGATAGTCCGTGATCATCGGTCGCCTCAGCCTTCGGCCATTCAGGTTTTTCGACCGTGTTTTTTTCGGGAGGATGAATGGGCCGGTCCCGATGTGAAACATTTTACGGAGGGACCGGTCATTCGAAATGTTTTCCCGCCACCCGCAGCCGGTTCACCACCTTTCCCTTGCCGAGATGGGCAAAGACCTCGAACATGCTCGGCCCCTTGACCTGGCCGGTGATCACCGTGCGAGCGCCGTTGACCAGCACCCCCACCTTTACCCCGAGCTCTTCGGCGAATTCCCGGCAGACCCGTTCCGTCTCGTCGTGGCCGAGTTCCGGCAGGGCTTCGAAACGGTCGGCCAGCCTGGGCAGCCAACCTTTGAGCTCCGGATGTTTGAGCACGTTCTTGGCCAGGGCGGTCTCGTCCATGTCAAAATCATCGGCAAACCAGGCCCGGCCAAGGCTGGTGAAGTCGCGCAGGGTATGGAATCTCTCCCGCAGCATATCGAGGCTCTTTTCGAACCACTCCCGCCTTTCCCCTTCGTAGGCCGCATCCCACAGGCCCTCTTTTGCAAAAAACGGCTTTGCCAACCTGGCCAGCTCCGTCAGCGGCAGGCTGCGCAGATAGTGGGCGTTGATGTTGATCGCCTTCGGGTCGGTGAAAAACTTAGGGTCGTCCTTGCGGTAGTTGAAAATCGAGTTGGATTTGGTGATTCCGTCCAGGGAAAATGCCTCAATCAGCTCATCGCGCGAGAAAATCTCCCGGTCATCACCCGGCGACCAGCCGAGCAGGACGAGAAAATTGACCAAAGCCCAGGAAAGCACCCCCTGCTCCCGGTAATACTGGACCGAGACCACTTCGCCGTGGCTGCGCTTGGATATCTTCGCTTTGTTCAAATCAAGAGTCAGGGGCATGTGGGCGAAAACCGGAAGCGGCGCGCCCAGGGCCTGGTAGATGAGGATCTGGCGCGGGGTGTTGCTCAGACCGTCCTGGCCGCGGATGATGTGGCTGATCCGGTCGCGGATGTCATCCACCACGTTGCAGAGGAGATAAAGGGGCAGGCCGTTGGAACGGACGATGACGAAATCCTCGATGTCGGCGTAGGCGCGTTCGACCCGGCCATAGACCTGATCGTCAAACCCGACCTTGCCCCCGGTCTGCGGCACCTTGAAGCGGATGACAAACGGCAGCCCAGCCGCCTCGCGGGCCGCGATCTCTTCCGCGGACAAATCGCGGCAGGCCCCGTCGTAACGGTAATCGCCCTTGGCTGCCGCGGCCGCCTCCCGCTTGGCTTCGAGTTCTTCCTTGGGGCAGAAGCATTTGTAGGCGTGCCCATCGGTCAGCAGCCGGTTGGCGGCGGCCAGATGCTCGGCTGCGTGTTCGGATTGGAAATAGGGGCCTTCGTCCCAGGTCACCCCCAGCCAGGTAAGGCCGTCGAGGATGCCTTCGATTGATTCCTTGGTGGAGCGCTCGGCGTCGGTGTCTTCGATGCGCAGGACCAGCTTGCCCCCGTGTTTTTTGGCGAAAAGCCAGTTGTAGATGGCGGTTCTCGCTCCGCCGATATGGAGATACCCGGTGGGGCTGGGGGGGAAACGGACGCGGACTTCACTCATGGATAAATTCTCCTGGAAATTCTATCGGCTCCGCGCAGGAATTGCCTGCACGAACTTATACCCGCAGGGTGCAAAGCGAGGTTATAGCGTTTTTCCTTTGGATATTCAAGAGCGGCGGCGGGAAAGAGTGGCGATGCTGGTTGCCGTTTTCCCGGCGCGGGGGGAATGTCGCGGGGTGGTCTTATCACGAACCGTTTTTTGTGCTATACTGTTTTCGTAGCTTGGAGAAAAGCAACCGAGTCAGGGAGGTGGCCCATGGCCCTCGATACTACCAGCATAACCCAGACAGCAACGCGCCTGGAGAGGCCGGACAGTTCCGTTGTCGCCAACGAACCGAAGCGGGTGCGGCCCGAGCGGCCGGAAACCGGGGCAACCAGCGAGGCCGGGCCGGCGGTGGTAGTTACTCTGTCGGCTGCGGCCCGGGAAACCGCCAGGCCGGTGAACGAAGGCCAGCAGACGGCCGACGAGGCCAGAGCCCGGGAGACGGTGCAGGCCGCGGAAGAGCGCGGTCGCGAGCGCACGGTTGAGAGTCGGGGCTCAAGCCGCCCGTGGGAAGCAAGCCGTCCGCGCCTTGACCTGGTGGTTTAGAGCCCGGTCAGGAAAAGCCAAGCTCTCTCAGCATCCTCGGGCTTTCGCTCCAGTTTTTCTCCACCTTGACCCAGAGCTTGAGCAGCACTTTCTGGTCCAAAAGCTCTTCTATATCCTCTCTGGCCGCCTGGCCGATCTCCTTGAGCTTGGCCCCTTGCCGGCCGATGATGATCCCCTTCTGCGATTCCCTTTCCACCAGGATCATCGCGTGGATCGTGGTCAGTCCCTTCGCCGGATTCTCCTGGAAGCTCTCCACCACCACCGCGGTCGCGTAGGGAATCTCCTGCCCGGTCTTGAGGAATATCTTTTCCCGGATCATCTCGCCGACGATGAATCGTTCGCTGAGATCGGTGGGGATGTCATCCGGGTAGATGCGGGGCCCGGCGGGGAGCAGGGAGCACAGTTCCCGGATGACCAGCTCGGTCCCCTCGCCGGTTTTCGCCGAGATGGGGAGGATGGCCGTAAAGGGGTGCAGCTCACCCGTCGCCGCGATCAGGGGAAGGAGCTTTTCCTTGGCAAGCAGATCAATCTTGTTGAGCAAGAGAATCACCGGCTTGGCGCAGTCCGACAGCCAGCGGGCGAGGTGGTCGTCTTTGCCGGGAGGCGGCGCGGTGGCGTCGAGCATGAAAAGCACCGCGTCCACCTCGGCCAGGCAACCGGCGGCGATTTTCATCATCTCATGGTGCAGGCGGCTTTTCGCTTTGTGGATGCCGGGGGTGTCGAGGATGACGATCTGGTGGTCCGGCCCGTTCACGATCCCGGCGATCCGGTTGCGGGTGGTCTGGGGTTTGGGCGAGACGATGGAAATTTTCTGGCCCAAAAGACGGTTGAGCAGGGTGGATTTGCCGGCGTTGGCCGGGCCGATCAGGGCGACGACCCCGGTTTTGCAATCATTCTGCATAATATTGGTCATGGTGTGTGTCCCGGCCATGGTTGATGGAGATTAAACAAGGTGTTTCATACCAGGCTCCACGGCTTTTGGCATCGGCTTTTATTGCCGGTTGCACCCCGTACCCTTCTCGAGCGCTCACGGATTCAGGTTTTTTGAAAAGGATGACAAGCCCGGCCGTAGCTGGTACACAAGGGGCCAGCTATCAAGCAGCATTCAGGAAAAGGAATCTTCATGTCTTCATCCGGCGCGATCATCGAGTATCTGGAGCAGAGCAGGTTCATCTGCGCTCTGGCCCTCGAGGAAAACAGCAAACGCTTCAAGCTTGTCAACCAGAACGGCCGGGAGGTCAATCTGCCCCAGGCCCGGGCCCTGCATCAGTCGCAGACCCGCCATTCCCTCGCTTTGAGCCGGGACGCGCAGCTTCGCCTGCTCAAAGAGGCGGATCAGGCCCGCCAGGCCCTGGCGGCGCAGATTGATCTGGCCGCAATCTGGGAGCTGGCCAGCGAGGAGGGCGAGGCGGGCTTTGCCCCGGAGTTTCTCGCCGGGCTTGCCTTTGGCGAAGAGGCCGACGATGACCATGTCGCCGCCTTTTTGCGGGCCGTCTTTCTGGATCGCCTTTACTTCAAATACAAGGAAGGGCAGGTGCTGGCCCACAGTCCGGAAGTAGTTGCCGCCCTCGCCCTCAAGCAGGAGCGGGAGCGGGAGCAGGCGGCCCTGCTCGGCGCGGGAGCCCAGGCTATAAAGGCTCTCTTTTCCGGGGAGCCGTTGGAAGGCTGGGGCGAGAAAGACCGCTGCCTGGCCTTGCTTGCCGAGTATTATCTCTTCGGCGGCGAGGCCGAGGAGGCCGAGCTGGCCAGGGAGCTTCTTAAAAAAGCTGGGCTCACCGGGCCGCACGACATTTATCATCTTCTGGTCCGGGCCGGGGTCTGGCAGGTCCATGAAAATATCGCCCTGCTCCGTGCCCGGATTCCGGTGGAATTTTCTCCGGCGCTCGATGATCTGGCCGCCAAGGCGCCCGAGCCTCTGCCCGAGGAGCTCGTCGGCCGTAACCGCCGCGATCTCCGCGATCTGCCCCTCATCACCATTGACGGGGAAACGACCCGGGACTACGACGACGCCCTGCATGTGGAAAAACGGGGCGATGACTTCCTGGTCGGCATCCATATCTCCGATGTGGCCCATTTCGTCGGGCCGCAAAGCCCGCTTTATCTGGAAGCGGCCCGTCGCTTGACCTCCATCTATTTCCCGGAAGCCCAGGTGCCCATGCTGCCGCCCGCGCTTTCCGAAGGATTGTGCAGCCTGATCGCAGGCAAGCCCCGGGCCGCCCTGAGTGTGATGGCTCTTCTTTCGGCAAAGGGCGAGGTCCTGGATTTTGATCTTGTCTCGAGCCTGGTCACGGTCAAACGCCAACTGAGCTATGCCGAGGCCGACCGGCTCGCGGCCGAGGGCGATCGGGAGCTGGCCTGTTTGGCCTGCCTTGCCGAGCAGCTCAAGCAGCGGCGGATCGAAAAAGGGGCGCTCCTCCTGCCGGTGCCGGATGTGAATGTCACCTTCGGCCCGGCCGGCGAGGTGCGGGTGAGCCTTGCCCCGGTGGACACTACCTCCCGCAGCCTGGTCGCCGAGTTCATGGTTCTGGCCAACTGTCTTGCGGCCCAGTTCGTCGCGGACCGCGAGGCGCCCGGCCTGTTTCGCTCCCAGGACGAGCCCCATCAGCGGCTCATCGCCGGGGGCGAGAAGGAGCTGTTTGCCATCTTCCGCCAGCGCAAGCAGCTCAAACCCGGCGAACTGCTCGTCAAGCCCCGGCCCCACAGCGGGGTGGGAACCACGCAGTACACCACGGTGACTTCGCCCATCCGCCGCTTTCTCGATCTGGTCATGCAGCATCAGATCAAAAACATGCTCATGGGCCGAGGGCCGCTCTTTTCCGCGGACGAACTCGGGGGGCTTGCCGGAGAGATCAATTCCGGCCTGGCCCGGGTCAATCAGGTACGCCGCTGGCGGCACCGTTATTGGCTTCTGCGCTACCTGGAACAGAAAGTGGGGACCAGGGTGGAGGCCCTGCTGGTCAACAAGGGGCCGAAACGCTTCAATCTCAACCTGTGCGGCTGTCTCCTCGATGTGGACATGCCGCCCCAGGCCATGGCCGCCAAGCCCGGCGACGTGGTGACCCTCAGGGTGGCCAGGGTGGATGCCCTGGAGGGAGTCCTGCGCTTGGAGTGGTGATTTTTTTGCCGGAAGCGGATTCTTCGGCAATCTGTTAAACTTGATGTACATGGAAAAAACAACCGTACACAAGATTGCTCACAAGATGGAGCTTCTTGCCCCGGCCGGGAGCATCGAAGCTTTTGCCGCCGCGGTGGCCGCCGGGGCTGACGCCGTGTATCTCGGAGCTCCGGCCTTTAATGCCCGGGCCCTGGCCCGGCAGTTCTCTCTGGCCGAGCTTGCCGCCATGATTGCCCACGCCCGGAAGAATCGGGTCAGGGTATATCTGGCCATGAACAGCCTGATGAAGGAGGGGGAGATCGCCAAGGCGGTGGAGATGCTCGCCGCCATCGAGGCCCTTGGCGCCGACGCCATCATTGTTCAGGACCTGGGGATTTTCCATTTGGCCCGCACCCATTTTCCCGGCCTTCGTCTCCATGCCAGCACCCTGATGGGGGCGCACAATTCCCTCAATGTTCGCCAGCTTGCCGAATTGGGCTTTTCCCGGGTGGTTCTATCCCGGGAACTGACCATCGCCGAGATCGCTGAGATTCACAGACAATGCCCGGTGGAGCTCGAGGTTTTCGTCCATGGCGCCCTGTGCTTCGCCTACTCCGGCCTCTGTCTCTTTAGCAGCTACTTAGGCGGGAAAAGCGGACTCCGCGGCCGCTGCGTTCAGCCCTGCCGCCGCCGCTACTCGTGGGCCGGCAAGGAGCGAGGTCAGCCGGGCCAGGCCGGCTATCTTTTTTCCTTGAACGATCTCGAGGCCATTGATCTCCTGCCCCGGTTAGGCGAGGCCGGGGTCGGCTCGCTCAAGATCGAAGGCCGGATGAGGAGCGTCCAGTATGTGGCCGCCGTGGTCCGGGCCTACCGCCTGGCCCTGGATCATCCGGGCGACAAGGTAGCCCTGGCGGAAGCGAAAAATTTGCTGGCCCAGGCCATGGGCCGCAAGGCTTCGAGCGGTTATTTTCTCAAGGCCCAGCCGCCCGGGATCACCGCCCCTTACCACTCGGGCAACATCGGTCTTTTCTTGGGCAAGCTCGAAAAGGCGGGTGCGGCCAGGGCCTGGCTGACCCTCAAGGAACCGCTATCCATCGGCGACCGGCTTCGCCTGCATCAGGAGGGCTCCGGCGAGCGCCAATCCATAACCCTCAAAGAGCTGTGGCAGGGCAATCAGGCCGTCGAGCGGGCCGGGGCCGGAAGCAGGGTCCAGCTCGCTCTGCCCTCCGGGGCCAAGAGGGGCGACTGCCTTTATAAAGTGGACCGGGAGGAACGCCGCCGCCAGGGCGAGGCCCGGGAGATCAGGCCGGAACTTTTCGCCGGAAAGGTGGCCAGGCTGTTTGACCGGGGGAGGATGGCGAAGATCATCCGTTCTTTGGCATTGCCAAAGTCTTCGCCAGGGCATGAGTTGACGCGAAACCGTTCCCTGCCGGGTGATGCTGTCGCTCATTCTCGAAAGGCATCCTGTCTTTCTCCGAGGTGTCTGCTGTCCCGTCCATTCATGGACGGGACGACGCAGCCAATACCGCGACAGCATCACCCGGCAGGGAACTACTCCGGGCCAAAGAGAACGGAGACGGTTTCGCTGAGCCATGGAAGAAGGGGAGGCGGCAAGCCGCCCGCGTTGCCCTTTGTCTGGTGGCTCAAAAGCGATGATCTGGCCTGCCTGAAGATGCCCTGGCCGGCAAAGCCGGAACGGTTGGTCCTTACCCTGTCCCGTGAGCTTTATGCCCGCTTGGGCAAGGAGGGGAAACTGCTGGCCCCCCATCGCCTACGCCTGATCTGGGCTTTGCCCCCGGTGATCCTCGAGGCGGACCTGGACTTTTTCCGCGAGGCGATCCGGGCGTTGCGAGCCGCCGGGTATCATGCCTGGATGCTTGGCCATCTCGGTCAGCGCCTGTTTTTTGCCGAGGAAGGGGAGAGCGGGGAGGGCGGCGACCGGCCGGTCCGGTCCGGCAAGGGCAGCGCAAAACCAGCCCGGCCCGCGAAGCTCGAATTATTTGGCGATTATACCCTCAATGTCCTGAACAGCCGGAGCGTGGAGCTTCTTGCCGGCCTGGGCTTTGCCGGCCTTCAGCTTGCCATCGAAAGTGACCGGGCCAATCTCTTTGCCGTTCTTGCCGCAAGCAAGTCTTTTCCCTTAAGCCTCACGGTCTACGGGCTGCCGCCCCTGTTCACCGCCCGGCTCGCCTCGCCCTTTTTCCGTTACGACCAGCCGTTGTTGAGCCCCAAGGGGGAGACCATCATCCTCAAACAACGCTTTGGCCAGACCATCGCCGTGGCCGGGCAGCCTTTTTCCCTGATTCCGCATGGGGCGGAGCTTGCGGCCCACGGCCTGGCCTGGGGGGTGATTGATCTCTCCCGCCTGCCCCAGCGGCCGGAGGAGCTGACCGCGGCCCTGGCTCTTCCCGGCCGCAAGCGGCGGCTGTCGAGCTTTAACTATCTGGGGGAGCTCCCGTGAGGCGGCCGCCGCTTGCGCTTTTTATCCTTTCCGGCCTCATCGCGCTCTGGGCCGGAATCCCCTTGCCGGCTCCGGCGGCCCCGCCTCCGGATGCCGAGGCCAGGGCCATCCTCCGGGAAATTGACGATCTCTGGCGTTCGGGCAGTTCCAAAGGCACGGTGCGGATGGAGGTGAAAACCGTCAACTACACCAGGACCATGACGAAGCCGAGCTGGCCATGACCTTCAATCTTCCCCAGGGACGGGGCCCGGAAAACGATCAAACCACGGAATTCGGCCTGACCGCGACCAGCCTGCTCGTTTCGTTCAGGGTGTATTACTGAGAAGGGCAAAGCAGGGGTGTGGTGGGCGGTGGGTGTTCGATGCCGTAGCGGGCAAGCAGGAGGATGAGGCGAATCTTCTTTCATGGCGTCGCCTCATTTTGCTATACTCTGATTGTCAGGGATGGCCCAATGGTTTACAGGATGCGTAATGCCACGCAACATCCGGTAGCAATTGGGATTTCTTTTGGTGGATGGTAAGCATGGCCATCGCCAAGTCTTCTCCGGCAAGGCGAGTTCGCCGGGTGTTCTGCTCTGGATCTGCCGGTGGTGGTGCTGCTCGACATCAATCTGCCTCGCCTGTCGGGACTTGAGGTGCTGGAGCAGCTCCGGGCCGCCCCGGTCACGGAACTGCTGCCGGTGGTCATTCTGACCTCCTCGGATGAGGAATGCGACCGGTTGAAAAGTTATGAGAACGGGGCCAACAGCTTCGTGCGCAAGCCGGTGGACTTCGAAGAGTTTGTCGAGACCGTGGCCCGCCTCGGCCTGTACTGGGTGGCGACCAATGAACCACCGCCGGAGAGGATTAACGATTGATTCCCATGCGTAATCAAAGGCAAACGGCGCCATGAAAAATTTTCCCTTCTGCGCGAAGACTTTTCGAATCGCCCTGGTGATAGGGCTGATCCACCTTTTATTGACTGGCTTGACCGGTTGCGGCGAGCAGATTCCGGCGATGAAGGAAGTCGTGCTCGACAAGGCTAAGCTGACGGTCGAGGACGGCGATACCTTTATATATGATGGTCAGCGGGTGCGCATGCTGGGGATAGACACCCCGGAGGTTGATTCGCCCTATCATGAAGGCAATCAGGAGCCGTGGGGTACGGAAGCCTCGAACTTCTTGAAGCAGAAAGTGATGGTGGCGACGGAAATCAGGATGATTCGCCTTTCGCAGCTTGATCCTTACGATCGCATGCTGGCGTATCTGATTTTGGACGGCCGGAATGTGAACGCCGAGATTGTGGAAGCGGGCCACGCCTATGAAAGCGTGACGCATTATGGTCCGCAGGGGCTGGATAAATATGCGGCCGAAGTGATGGCGGCAGCGAAACGTCAACCAAAGCCGGAGTTCGAGAAACCGTGGAAGTGGCGGAAGAAGCACCGGAAACGGGGCTAAATTCCGGCCGGGTTTTTGCGCTGAATTTTCATCACGCCATGCCATCCTTTTAGTTTCCGTGAATAATTGTTCACAGATTTTCCCTTTTCTGTGGAGATGAATTCTCTGGTTTTTTGCTAACTGTTCCGGCTTAATTTTGTTGGCAATTTAAAAAAGGGTAAGAATTAAGAAAGGATTGTGGAACACAGCGATTAGCATTAAAAATTCTACAAGGAGGCAGGCCAGTTATGAAGAAGTCGATTATGAAGAAGTCCATGATGTTTCTTATGTGCGCGGCGGCGCCGTTTTTGGCGGCAGGGGCGCAAGCCGCCGATTACCCGTCGGCCAAGCAGCTCGAGATCGCCAAAACCGGCAAGTATCTCGGCGCGGACGCCTGCAAGGAGTGTCATGCGGATACCCACAAAGGCTGGGCGACTTCCCGGCATACCGACAAGGCCAAGTATGGCCCGGCCATGGGCAAGGAATTCGAGAAGAACATCTACGAATGGGTTCGTCGGGACTGGGAGAAGCTGGAATCCCACATGACCCTCGACACCAAGGACAAGAACACCGTCTATGTGTCCGCAAAGAAATTTGACTGGAAGGACGTCGGCGTCATCGTCGGCCAGAACCACAAGCAGCGCTACCTGGTCTATTACGACGGCGGGCCCATGGAGGCCTATGAGGCCAAGACCGAAGACGGCGGCATCAACTGGGCCATTGATAAATCCAAAACCGTGCAGTTCGCGGGCAACAAGGAACGGGCCGGCTACCACTTCCTCTTCCTGCAGCTCTATCCCAAGGACGGCAAGATCAACAAGGGCGGCTACGCGGAGCATCGTTCCTACCAGGAGCGCTGTATCGGCTGTCATACCACAGGTTTTGACTACCAGGCATGGGAAAAGGCCAAGGCCGATTACGTTGCCGGCAACCGCAAGGACCTGAAGGACCTTTTTGTCGCCGACATCCGCATCGGCTGCGAGATGTGCCACGGGCCGGGCAGCGAGCATGTGAAGAACCCCGGGCCGGATACCATCATCCAGCCCGCCAAGATTACCGATGTCACCATGCGCCAGATGGTGTGCGGCCAGTGCCATACCCGCACCCAGAAGAGCGTCAAGAGCAAGACCTCCCATGATCTGCGCGGCTACCGCCTGGGCGACCACTACGAGACTGCCGCCGAGTTCACCCGGCCTGCCTGGGGCAAGGGCAATCGTCAGGTCTCCATTGACGGCAAGGGCCGCCGCGACCATCAGCAGGATATGGACATCCGCTTGAGCGCCACCATCAAGGGCGAGCACAGCGTCCATGCCACCATGGCCTGCTTCGACTGCCACGACTCCCATAACGTGGGCAACAACAAGAAGAACCCGCTCCTCAAGAAGACCCCGGTCGAGACCTGCGCCGCCTGCCACAAGGGCAAGGCCGAGGCGGTGCTCAAGGCATGGGACGGCATGGCCGGCCAGGAGAAGTACGGCTACGGCAACTGGGGCACCGAAGGCGGACGCCCGGCGCCCAAGCAGCACATCTTCAACCTCGACGCCAAGGGCCATCCCTATGGGCTGTCTCCGGCGCAGTACCACTGGGTGCTGAAGAAGGACGGCGACGCCAAGAAGGAAGCCGACTGGTTGGCGATCTGGCCCTGGGAAAAGGCTTCTTTCGAGAAGAAGGGTCAGACGGTGGTAATCGGGGCCACGCCCTGGATGTAATGATGTAATGTGATGCGCGGTTTTGCCGGGCAGGGCGATCGCG
>Ga0172371_10003232_pt1 | contig 25369 bp, 24 predicted proteins | sample Lak12m_FD_114543 | JGI IMG/M metagenome (GOLD analysis project Ga0172371, IMG submission 114543) | Freshwater microbial communities from Kabuno Bay, South-Kivu, Congo - kab_022012_12m | ecosystem: Environmental > Aquatic > Freshwater > Lake | place: Democratic Republic of the Congo: South-Kivu... | reverse complement strand
ATGTGGGAGATGCTGAAGTCTAATCTCTCACCTCAACAAAAACTTGAACTTCTTTTTGAATTTGACAAAGTTTTTGGTTTGAAACTAAACCAAATTAGCGAAGAAAAAGTTCCTGAGGAAATCATTAAACTAGCTGAAGAGCGGAAACAAGCCCGGCAAAAAAAAGACTTCAAAAGATCAGATGAACTGAGAACTAAGATTATAGATTTAGGATTTAAGATTGAAGATAAAGAAAACGACAATTACCAAATAAAGAAATCTTAGCCGAGGCGAAGATATGCGTTTTTTATCTTTTTTAAGGAGCCGTTGAGTTTGGAGGGGTGTTCCTATAAAAGTAAAAAACGCGTATTGAGCCGAGGTTCTCAACTTAATCTTTAATCTTTTTGTATATTCTAATAAGGGGATGATCAAAAACACTCCATGTCTCTTCCGCCTGCTCATCATTAAGTCCAGCCGAAAACTCCGCCACTTTCTTAAAACCTAATTTTCCACTAAATAGATCTTCATAATACCTGTTCAATAACGGATATTTTTGTTTTAACATTTGACAATGATTCATAAAAACCCTCCTCGACGGCACAAAAATATAGTCAGCTTTTTGCAGATGTTCTTTTAATTGTTCTTGAAGCCGTGGACTCTCATCCAAGTCATAAAAATTGAAGGAAATAACTTTATAAACTTTATGAACTTTATAACTTAGAACTTCAATTGGAATATCCACGACATTGGCTGTTTCCGAAAGAATATAACCGTTGTTCGGAATATTCTTATAGATCCACTCTGACGCTTGAAAACGAACATCAGGTTTTTGATAAACTCGAAGGTAGACTACTCCAGGAATAATCGCTATTATAATAATTATAATTTTTATAAAATTTATAACCCTAATCTTCAAAAGCAATAACACCGCAAACACTGTCATCACAGGTAACACCGGCGCCATAAACCGACTCCACTTAGCAAACAAAAATGCGTTTGGCAAAAAGTAAACCAAAAAAGCCAATCTAAGCAGATTAACTCTTTTGTCTTTCCAACTTAGCCCAATTAGCCCCATAAGTCCTATTAGACTTATTAGCCACCCCAAAGCATAAGGAATAACCTTAGTCAGCTGAAACCAGACCGGCATCGTTCCCTCAAACTGCCGCGTGTAAAAAACCTTTATTGCTCCGGTAGCCACTGCCGCCTCATATCTTAAGGCGCTAATAAACTCTGACCAGTTAATAAGATTATGAGGAGAGAAAACAACGGCAAACAATAAAGTTAAAAGTAAAAAGGCAAAAGTTAAATGAATTTTGAATTTTGACATGATTGTAATGATTGGGACCACTAAAAATACTACTGAAGACATTTTCGTCGCTAATGCTAAGCCGGAAACTAAAGAAGTTAGAATTAAGAATTTAGAATTAAGAATCTTCTTATCTAAATAAAGTAAGCATAGATAAATAATCAAGCTATAAAACAACATCAACAAGCTCTCAGTCGTTCCAAAATGAGCAAACTGGATAGCGTAAGGAGAAAAGATAACCAGAGGCCAAGCTAGCCATGCCAAGAATTCTTTTTTTTTCGTTATAATTTTTATAATCTTTATAATTATTATTGCCGTTAAAACCGACGCTACCGTCGAAATCATCCGAAGTGCCAATACCGCCTCCTCAAACCTAATCACTATTTCCCCAAAACCCCTAAACCCCCTAACCACCCAAATCATAAAGTAAGCCAGATAGAGTGGAAACTGCCCATAGGCAAAGAAGTGTGGATTGAAGCAATTTTGAACTTTGAACTTTGAACTTTGAACTTCGCAGTTCAATTGTTGAACTGCGGTTGCCATATTCCGTTCATCCGGATGCATCGGGTATGGCAATCCCCAGTCTAGACCAACAAACCTCGTGTAAACAAGAACAATCAACAATATAACAATATAACCATATAACAATATATTTTTTTTCCAGTTGATTTTTTCCATCTTTTAATTATAATCTTTATAGTAATTATAACTATGACCTATTATGAACTCACCTTTCTTCTTAATGAAGAAGCCGAGTTAACAACACTTAAAGGACTGATAGAATCTCTTAGAGGAAAAATCAGTAAAGAAGAGACCTGGGGAGAAAAAACTCTCGCTTATCCGATTAAAAAAAACCGGAGGGCTCATTATTATCAATGGCAGTTAGAAATGGAAAAGAAAAATATTCTCGAGTTTAAAAAAAAGCTTAACTTCAACGAAAAACTTATTAGGTATCTATTCTTAGCAAAAAGATAATTATTAATTATTATTTATTAATTATTAATTAAATAACTATGTCAAGCCGCTCAATGAATCGTGTCACTCTAATTGGGAATTTGACCCGAGATCCAGAGTTAAAATATACGCCTGCCGGGACAGCTGTCTGTACTTTTGGCGTTGCCACCAACCGCAGTTGGACAACCGCTGATGGGACTACCAAAGAAGAAGTCCAGTATCACCGGATAGTAGCCTGGCAGAAATTAGCCGAGCTTTGTGGCAAACTTTTAACCAAAGGCAGAAAAGTATATCTCGATGGCCGTCTCACTTACCGAAGTTTTGTCGGCAAAGATGGTCAGCAAAGATCGATTACCGAAATCGTCTTAGACGATTTTATCGTTTTTGGCGATGGCCGAAGGCCAACCGAAACAACAGTTAACGAAGTAAAACCAGAAAAAGAAGCTCAACAGTTAACTAAACCAATAACGGAAAAGTTAGGGCCAGACGAAAAAAACAGCACCAGTGAACAAAAAACCGAGACAAAAAAAGAAGAAGAGTCCGAGGATGAAAACGTCAACCCCGATGACATCCCGTTTTAACTTTATGAACTAATTTATGAAATGTTTTTTCTGCCAATATAAAATCGAGCCAAGTTTTAAAGACACAGAAAATTTAGAAAAATTTTTATCGCCAAGAAGGAAACTGTTAGGCCGAGAGAAGACGCGTACCTGTGCTAAACATCAACGAAAGCTCTCCAAAGAGATAAAATATGCTCGTTATCTAGCTCTAATCCCTTATGTCTCTTATCAAGGGCTAAGGAAATAAATAAATGGTGTATAATCATTTTTATGACGATTGAGTTAAAAATTCCTATTAATGCCCATCTACTTGTTAAAGAAAATCAGTCGGTTGATTTTCAAACCCCTTTTTTTGAATTAAAGACAAAAAAAAATATCAATATTCCCGTAGCAAAAAAGCTTTCCATTAAGCCAGATAAAATCTTTCGATATTTAAAAAAATTAGTCGGAGAAAATATCGAAAAAGGTGAAGTTATCGCTGAAAGAAAAACTTTTTTCTCTTCCCAAAAAATTGTCTCTTCTAACAGTGGTGTCATCAAAGAAATTAACCATGATCTAGGAGAAATTACTCTAGAGATTAACGAAAAAGATGAACAAATACGTTCTTGCTATTTTAAGGGGAAGATAAAAAAAATCGAAAAAAATAAGATTGAAATTGACATTGAAAAAAAAATTGAAGTTGAAGGGAAAAATATCGAAAAAGATCTTGGAGGAGAAGTATTTTATTTAAAAGAAACTGAACAAATAACGGCTGATAAAATTAATAAAAAAATTGTCGTTTCTGAAACTCTAAAATCTTTTAATCAGATAAAAATCGAGGCTTTAGGCGCCCTTGGCTTTATCACTTTGACAAAGTTAACTGAGCCGTCTAATCTATTCTCTTGTCAGATAAAGAAAATCGATGATTTCAAAAAAATCCTGACTCTTCAATATTCTTATTGCTTAATCTATGAAGGTTCAAGTAAAATAATCTTTTACCAATCCTTATGAATCTTAAAAAACTAACTAACTACCTCCTTATTATCGCGATTAGTATTTTTATTTTTGGAATTGGTTTTAAGGTTGGTGAATACGAGACGAAAGCTTCTTTTTTAAACACCTCCTCAACTAATTATAAAGACGCTCTTCTTAAACTAAACTCCAACTTAATCTACGAGGTTTGGAAAGATTTGCAGGCTAAATTTATCGACAAAAAACGTCTCGATACGAAAAAGATGTTTTACGGTGCCATCAAAGGAATGGTGGCCAGTCTTGAAGATCCTTACACCTTCTTTCTTACTCCTGATGAAAACAAACAGTCTAAAGATGATCTTCAAGGCAAGTTTGAAGGAATCGGTGCCCAATTAGGACTAAAAGATGGAAAAATTATCATTATTGCGCCTCTTAAAAATTCGCCTGCGGAAAAGGCCGGCGTTTTAACTGGAGACTTTATTAATAAAGTCGATGGCGTCTCTACCAGAAACTGGACTTTAACTCAAGCCGTCTCTAAAATTCGCGGTCCTAAAGGCTCAAAGGTCGTCCTCACTCTAGAAAGACAAGGAAAAGAATTAGATAAAAAAATCGTTCGCGACCAGATAGTTGTTTCATCGGTTGAACTTTCCTATCAAGGCAAGGTCGCCATCCTAAAAGTTAATCAATTTGGTGAAAATACAAATTCTGAATGGGATAAGGCAGTGTCGGAAATTGCCAAAAAATGGCAGGAGAAAAAGATTAAAGGAATGGTCTTAGATGTTAGAGATAATCCTGGTGGCTATCTTGAAAGCTCGGTCTACTTGGCTTCGGAATTTCTATCACCAGGCAAACTGGTCGTCAAACAACAATCAACGACCTATCCATCTCGCGACTATCTCGTCGAAAGACTAGGAAAACTTCTTGATATTCCTTTGGTAGTTTTAATTAATCAAGGTTCCGCTTCAGCATCGGAAATTTTATCAGGATCATTAAGAGATCATAAACGGGCTAAACTTGTTGGCGAAAAAACTTTTGGTAAAGGCTCAGTTCAAGAAGCCCTAGATCTGTCTGAAGGAGCTGGTCTCCATGTCACCGTTGCCAAATGGATTCTTCCTAATGGTGATTGGATTAACAGTAAAGGAATTGAGCCGGATATTAAAGTGGAAAACCAAATTAAAGAAGGGAATACGATTACCCCTGAAACCGATAACCAATTACAAAAAGCATTAGAACTATTAAAATAGTCTTATGAAAAAACTTTTTTTTCTCATCTTTACTTTGCTTGTTTTGCTCGTTGTCAGTCAACGGACTGGTCTTCTGAAAAACTTCCCTAATATCCCAAAATCTACTACGGAAAAGCAGACCATCGTCTATGAAGAGTCGGTGATTACCAAAGTGGTTGAGGACTCTTTACCTTCAGTCGTCACCGTCAGTATCAGCACGACGACAACTACTGGCGGGACTATTCAGATAAATCCTTTTAATCCTTTTCAACCTTTTCAACAGATTCCGGGAAAGACGGAAAAAGTGGAAAGCAATATCGGCAGCGGCTTTATCATCAGTACCGACGGTCTAGTAATTACCAATAAGCACGTTGTCTCCGATACGTCAGCCACGTATCAGGTGTTGACCAATGACAAAAAAAAGTATGACGTGCAAAAAATCTATCGTGACCCACTCAATGATTTGGCTATCCTTAAGATAACCCCAACCCCCCCCACCTCCCTAAAAGCCCTAACTCTTGGTGACTCCTCAAAGCTTAAACTCGGCCAGCTAGTCATCGCCATTGGCACTCCTTTAGGAGAATTCACCAACACGGTCACCCAAGGAATTATCTCTGGCCTGGGGCGGGGGATTACCGCCGGCTCTCCTTTTGAAGGCTATGTAGAAAAATTGGACAACGTTATCCAAACCGACGCCGCTATCAATCCCGGAAATTCCGGTGGGCCACTTCTCAATTCAAAAGGCCAGGTAATCGGTATTAATGCCGCGGTCGCTCAAAGCGGTCAAAACATCGGTTTTGCCATTCCTTCAAATGTCATTAAAGAGTTAATAGATAACTTTAATAAAAACGGCGGTAGCTTTGAAAGGCCATACATCGGTATTCGCTACAAAATGGTCGATAAACAAACGGCGATATTAAACGATGTTGCCGAAGGTGCTTATGTCGTCCAGGTAATTGACGGTTCACCAGCCCAAAAAGCCGGGCTTCAAGAGGAAGATATTATTGTTGAGTTTGACGGAATAAAAATCCAAGGTAATGATGATCAAACATTGACTAAATTAATTATGGAGAAAAAAATCGGTCAGACCGTCACAGTGAAGGTTTGGAGAAACAAAGAAGTAAAAACCTTAACTCTCACTCTCGAAGCCGCTCAGTAAAAGATTTACTACTTAATTCAACAAATCTATCCTTAAACATCACACAAACCTCTTATAAACCTTTTAACCTCATAAAACTATTGATACTATTTGTTCAAACCAACTAAGAACCTTTGTATCAATTAATTGATTAATTGATACAGGCTCATAGTGGAAGAATTTTTCTTTGTTCTTGTCTTTTTTTATACTCCCAATCAAGTTTGTGATGGCCGATGTATAAACCTGGATGAATAAGAATTTCGGCAAATAAATCATCTAAGAAGTTGAGTGCTTTTTCTTTTCTAAGCATTTGTTTTATGGTATCAACTATTTTTGTCTGCTTTTCTTGTAAAACAACGGAGTAAAAAAGCACGGTTGCCGTTGATACCTTTAAAGTTTCCGCAATCGTTCGATAATCAACTTTTTTAATAAGAAGATAGATAATTCCAATTCTTTTGGCGATCATTATCTTTTCGGTAGAAGAGAGGAGGTCATCAATCAAAGACGAAAATCCTTCTTGATCGTCTGACCTTGAAAAAATCTCAAAAAATAATCGATAGAGTTTCATAATCACTTCTTCTTTTAAATATTTTTTAGATATCCTGGTCATAGGTTATTTATCAATTAATTGATTAATTAATACAAGAATAAATAGTTATCTATATTTTGTCTATAGACTATAACCTACAAAAGTAATAATTTATATTGTTATAACAATAAAATTTTTACGATATACCCTTTAAATCATTTATGCAGAACAATGTTCTGTACGTACAATTTACAAAGTTTGATATAATTTTCAAATATGGACAAAAAAATTAAACCCCAGACATTAAAGGGATTTCGAGACTTTTTACCTGAAGAGGCGTTAAAAAGACAGTATGTTATTGACATTATTAGGCGGGTTTTTGAACTTTATGGATACGAACCGATTGAAACACCGGCGATTGAATATTTGGAGGTCTTTACCGGAAATATCGGCGAGGATGAAAAACTTTTTTATAAATTTGAAGATGCCGGAGGTCGAAAAGTTGCTCTTCGTTATGACCAAACTGTTCCTACCTGCCGCTTTATTGCCCAATACCAGGATAAAATAACCTTGCCTTTTAAACGATACCAAATCCAGACTGTCTGGAGAGCAGAAAAACCCCAAGCCGGCCGCTATCGGGAGTTTCTCCAATGCGACGCTGATATCTTTGGCGTTGAAGATAGACTAGCGGATGCGGAGACGATTGCCTTGACAATTGATATTTTTAAGGCTCTTGGTTTTAAAAAACCTATCGCGCAAATAAATGACCGTGATTTATATAAAGATATTCCTTACAAAGCAATCGTCTCTATTGATAAATTAGAAAAAATTGGCAAAGATGGAGTAGTCAATGAATTAATTAAAAAAGGTTATAAAAAAGAAGAAGCAATAAAACTCCTAGAAAAAGCCACTTTAGTCAAACCGAACGAAAATCTAAAAACTGTTTTTTCTTATCTTGATCAATACGGAATGAAAGAAAATTATCAGTTTAAGCCCGGCCTCGCTCGATCCTTTTCTTACTCAAATGGAACAATTTGGGAAATTGTGGTGAAAGAATTTAAATCCGGTTCTCTAGCTGGTTGTGAACGATTTGATAGTTTGGTCTCTAGATTTTCGAACAAAAGTGTCCCTGGAGTTGGTTTTGCCATCGGCTTTGACCGAACTGTCTTGGCGATGGACGAACTTGGACTTTTTCCCAAATTAAAAACTAAAACAAAAGTCTTGATAACAATTTTTGATAAAAATCTTGTTAAAGAATCTTTAAAAACTACTCAACTTTTAAGAGAAAACAAAATCAATACTGATCTTTATCCAGACCCAAACGACCGTCTCGATAAACAGCTTAAATATGCCGATAAAAAAGGTATTCCTTATGTGATTATTATCGGACCGGAAGAAGTGAAGAAAAAAGTCGTCAAACTTAAAAACATGAAGACAGGGGAACAAAAAGAACTAACAATCGAACAAATTGTTAAATTGCTAGCAATATAGCCATGCTTATCAACCCGAATATCGCTATAATAGAAGCTCTGCCCGGCGTCGGCGGCGACGAGTCAAAGCTTTGGATGAAGGAGCTTTTGCTTTCCTATTTAAAATTCAGCCAAAAAAAAGGTTTTAAGTTTATTTATCTCGACGACAATATTATTAAAATCAACGGCTTAAATGCCTTTTCCTTATTTAAAAAGGAAACCGGCGTTCATCGCGTCCAAAGAATTCCCGAAACTGAAAGAAAAGGCAGAATCCATACCTCAACCTGCATCATCGTCGTCCTCCCTCAAATAATTCAGTCTAATATCCGTATTAATCCTAGTGATTTAGAATGGCAGTTTTTCCGCTCCGGTGGCCATGGCGGCCAAAACGTCAACAAAGTCTCAACCGCTGTTCGCCTCACTCATAAACCAAGCGGCATTGTCACCACTGCCTCTCGGGAACGTTACCAGGAAGCTAACCGTAAAATTGCTTACGAACTGCTTTTAGGAAAACTCTATCAGCTTGAGGAAGAAAAGAAAAAAGGAATGATGAGTTCTTATGTCAAAAACGTCGGCAGCGGTGATCGAGCGGAAAAAATTCGTACTTATAACTTCCCGCAAAACAGGTTAACTGACCATAGAGCAGGGAAGAGCTTCCACAACCTGGAAGACATTATCGAGGAAGGAAAATGGGATAAGGTCTTGTTGATATAAAAATTATAATTGTTATAATAATTATCTTTATGAAACCCAACATCCATCCCCAATATTTTGAAGACGCTATTGTTACCTGCGCCTGTGGAAATACTTTTACCACCGGTTCAACAAAAAAACAAATAACCGTTGAGGTCTGCTATAAATGTCATCCTTTTTATACCGGCGAAGCCAGATTTATCGACACCAAAGGTCGTGTCGACAGTTTTATTAAAAAACAACAGTATGCTAAGCAGTACAAAACCACGACAAAATCTAAAAAACAAAAGAAAACCGAAAAAGAAGAACGAAAAGTTAAAACTCTAAAAGAGTTGCTAAGCGAAAGCTAAGTTGTTATAATTACTAAGTTACCTAAGACTTCAGGCTTCCCGTTAGGGAATAAGAAATATCATCCTGAATAAATTTTCTCGATATTAAGTCGAGAACGGTAAAAACTATGGTTTCTCTAAAAAAAAAGTCACAAACTGATAGTTTAATCAAAGCCCTCTCTACTAATAAAAACTTCACCCTCATTTCCATCGAAAAAACCAAGCATCAATCTTTGGAAACTTTGCGAAAGGAGCTAAAAAAATCTCAGGCTTCTTTAAAAGTCATTAAAAACGCTCTTTTTGAAAAAGCGATTAATAAAATAAAAGACGTTACTTTCTTTCAACTAAAAAAACAGTTTTTTCCTTTAAAAAATCCGACCGCCATTCTTTTTTTATCAACAGACTGGAGTCAAGGACTAAAAACTTTTTTCAATTATACTAAGAAAGAAGTCGGTCTTGCTTTTAAAATAGGGATTTTGGACGATCAGATTTATGATAAAGACTACCTAGAAAAGATCGCTCAACTGCCTAGTGAAAATGAACTAGTAGCTAAAATTATTAGTAGTTTAAAGTCTCCGATGAATAAATTTGTCTATGTTTTGAAATTTAACTCAAATAAATTGGTTTATATTTTGCAAGCAAAATCGAAGGGAGGTGCTAAATAAAAATGTCAGAAGTAAAATTGAGTGAAAAATTACAAAAGATCGCCACTGAAGTTGAAAAATTAACCGTTGTTGAAATGGCTGATCTGGCTAAATATCTAGAAGAAAAGTTTGGCGTTTCCGCTATGCCGATAGCAGCTGCTCCAGCGGCCGCCTCTGCCGATGCCTCAGCTGCCAAGGAAGAAAAGTCAACCTTTACGGTTAACTTAACCGATGCTGGGGCTAATAAACTAGCCGTCATCAAAGCAGTTAGGGAAATCCTTCCTAACTTAGGTCTTATGGATGCGAAAAAAATGGTTGAGTCAGCTCCTAAAGAGCTCTTAAAAGATGTTAAAAAAGAAGCCGCTGAAGAAGCGAGGAAGAAGATTGAAGCAGCCGGTGGAAAGGTAGAGCTTAAGTAAGAAATTAGTCCATATTTACGCTATAATTAGATTATGACAAAAGCTAAAAAATCAACCTACGGTGTTGAGTCGATAATGGTTCTTGAAGGTCTTGAACCGGTCCGTAAACGACCAGCAATGTACATCGGTACCACTTCTCAGGCCGGAATCAATCACTGTCTTAATGAGATCGTCGATAACTCAATTGATGAGGCTTTAGCGGGATTTTGTCGAAACGTCGAAATCCGTATTGAAGATAATAACTATCTGACTGTTTTTGATGACGGACGGGGAATTCCTGTTGAAAACCTGCCAAAATATAAAACTTCTGCCTTGGAAATCGTGATGACTAAACTTCACGCTGGCGGTAAATTCACGGTTGGTGCTTACAAAGTTTCCGGCGGTCTCCATGGAGTTGGAGCTTCCGTGGTCAACGCTTTATCCGAACACTTTATTATTGAAGTTAAAAGAAACGGTAAACTTTATCGTCAGGAGTATAAAAGAGGTGTACCAGTTTACAAAGTAAAGTCCGTCTCATCCTCTTTGATTGGTTTTAAATATGCTACGGGAACGGCTGTTTCTTTTCTTCCAGACAGTCAAATTTTCAAAGAGACGATTGAACTAAGTTATCCTACCTTTAAAAAACAGATTAAAGAACGAGCTTATTTAATCAATAATGTTTACTTTAAAATCTTTAACAAAAAGACCGCTGATAAACTGGCTTACTTTTTTGACGGCGGAATCATCTCTCTTCTTCGTGACCTCAACCGGGGAAAAAGACCTCTTCATCCTCCTATTTATATTAAAAAACAGGTGGCAGATAAAGAAGTCGAGGTCGCCATCCAGTATAACGACTCAATTAACGAAAATGTTCACTCGTTTGTCAATGTTATTAACACGGTTGAAGGAGGAACTCATTTGACTGGTTTTCGTACCGCCCTAACGAAGGTGATTAACAACTATGCGAAAAAAGAGTTCGGTAACGGAAAAAATGGGGAGGAGACCTTTACCGGCGATGATGCCAAAGAAGGTCTAACGGCAATTGTTTATGTAAAAATGCCTGCCACTAACCTCCAGTTTGAGGGCCAGACAAAAGCAAAGCTCGGCAACTCAGAAGTCCAGACCGTTGTCCAAACTACTGTCTTTGAATATCTCGAAACTTACTTTGAAGAAAATCCAAAAGATGCCAAAGAAATTTTAGGAAAAATCTATCTTGCCCAAAAAGCCAGGCTGGCCGCCAAGGCCGCCAAAGAAGCAGTTTTACGAAAAGGGGCTTTAGAAGGAGCTAGTCTTCCTGGAAAATTGGCTGACTGTCAGGAAAAGGATCCAAGCTTGTCTGAGCTTTTTATGGTCGAGGGTAACTCAGCCGGTGGTACGGCCAAGCAGGGAAGAGACAGAAAGTTTCAGGCCATCCTTCCTTTAAGAGGCAAAGTCTTAAATACGGAAAGAGCTTATCTAGATAAAGTTCTCTCCTTTAAGGAACTAAAAGATTTAGTGGTGGCTCTTGGGATGGGGATTGGAGAAAATATAGACTATAATAAACTCCGTTATCATAAGATAGTTATTATGACCGATGCCGATGTTGACGGCGAACATATAAGAACCCTCCTTTTGACATTTTTCTATCGCCATCTTCCCGATGTTATCAGTAAAGGCCATCTTTTTATCGCCCAACCACCTCTTTACAAAATCCAGATAGGCAAACAGATTAATTATGCTTACTCTGATGAAGAAAAAGATAGACTTGTTAAATCCCTCATATCCCCCAAAACCCTCACATCCCCCACCATCCAGCGCTACAAAGGTCTTGGCGAAATGAACCCAGAACAGCTTTGGGAAACGACAATGAATCCGGCTCGGAGAATTTTAAAACAGGTGACGGTTTCTGATGCTCAAGAGACTGACTATGTTTTTTCGATGCTTATGGGTGAGGAAGTGCCGCCAAGAAAGAAGTTTATTGTTACCCATGCGAAAATGGCTAATTTAGATTTATAAATTTTAATTTCTATGAACATCCAAATCATCGCTCTTTTCACGGCGCCGCTGACAGCGATTGCCGCGTTAGTCTATGGTCTCGTTCTCACGAAAAAAGTTCTAAGCGAGCCTGAAGGCGGGGAAAATTTACAAAAGATTAGTCGGGCAATAAAAGACGGAGCCATGGCATATCTTAAAAAGCAGTTCTCGATTGTCTTTCCCTTAATGATTTTGTTGGCGGTTGGAATTTATTTTAGTTTAGGTAAAGGTACTGCTGTCACCTTTCTTTTAGGAGCAATTTTTAGCGCTATCATCGGCTATTTTGGGATGTGGGTTGCTGTCAAAGCTAATGTTCGCACCGCTAATAACAGCCTTAAAGGATTAAATCCGGCTTTAAAAACCGCCTTCAATGCTGGTACTGTCAATGGTATGTTGGTCGTTGGACTAGGTCTTTTAGGTGTTTCTTTAATCTATGTCTGGTCATATTTTACCAAAATCTACCTCGGCTCAGAGGCAGTCACCCAATACGCCACCCAAATTTTAGTTGGTTATGGTTTTGGGGCTGCTCTTTTAGCTCTTTTTATGCGAGTAGGAGGAGGAATCTTTACCAAGGCAGCTGATGTTGGCGCCGATCTGGTTGGTAAGGTTGAAAAAGGAATTCCTGAAGATGATATTAGAAACCCGGCGGTCATCGCTGACAATGTAGGAGACAATGTTGGCGACTGTGCTGGAATGGCCGCTGATGTTTTTGAGTCATATGCTTTGACGATTGTGGCAGCGATGATTTTGGGTGGCAGTCTTTTTGGTCTAAAAGGAGTAGTTTTCCCGCTTTTAGCCCGGTCAGGCGCTATTCTTACCTCAATTCTGGGAACTTTTTTTGTTAAAGCGAAAAATGATGCGGAAAACCCTATTAGGCCTTTGATTCGCGGTTTTATTATCTCCGCTGTTGCCGCCGTGGCAATTTTTATCGGCCTGGCCGTCTATCTTTTAGGCGAACCAAAAGCTGGTTATGCGGCTATTTCTGGAATAATTTCCATGCTGGCCTTGCTTTATGTTACCCAATACTATACTGGTCCTGGTGAAAAACCAGTTATTGCCACGGCTAAATCTTCAGAAACTGGCGCCGGTACTAACTTAATCAGTGGAATTGCTACTGGTATGGAATCGACATTTTTTTCCGTTCTCATCGTCGCCGCCACCATCATGGTTGGTTATCTGTTTTTAGGTTTTTATGGAATTTCTTTAGCGGGAATGGGTATGCTGGCGACGACCGGAATAATTATGTCTCTTGATACTTTTGGCCCAATTAGTGATAATGCCAGCGGAATTGTAGAAATGACTCAACTAAAAGGAAAAGCGCCTCGGGTCACCAGTAGTTTAGACGCGGTCGGAAACACCACTAAGGCTTTGACAAAAGGTTTTGCTGTCGGTTCGGCCGCTGTTGCCGCCTCGTCGCTTTTTGCCACTTATTTTGAAGCCACCGGGCTGAAGTCAATTAATATTGCCGATCCGAAGGTTTTTATTGGCTTATTGATAGGTGGAGGCTTGCCATTTTTATTTAGCTCTCGACTGGTTGGTTCTGTTGGCCGCGCCGCCTTTGAAGTGGTTAAGGAAGTTAGACGCCAGTTTAAAGAAATTAAGGGAATTATGGAAGGAAAAAACTCTCCTGATTACTCAAAAGCCGTGGCCATTGTCACTGCCGCCGCTCAAAAAGAGTTAGTTGTCCCTGCCTTAATTGTTATTTTTCTCCCGATTCTAACCAGTCTACTTGGCGCCGAAGCCTTGGGAGGATTCTTGGGTGGAGTGGTTGTCTCGGGACTGATGTTGGCTTTTTTTATGTGCAATACTGGTGGACTTTGGGATAATGCTAAAAAATATGTTGAGGAGGGCCATTTCGGTGGCAAAGGCAGTGATACCCATAAAGCCAGTGTTGTTGGTGACACGGTCGGTGATCCTTTAAAAGATACATCAGGACCGGCCTTAAACCCAATGATGAAGATTGTTCAGATTGTGGCTTTATTAATTGCGCCTTATGTGATTCAGTTAATAGGTAAATAATTTATGTCTAACATCCAAACTGCAGAAATTACCTCGGAAATGAAACGGGCTTATCTTGACTATGCTATGTCCGTCATCGTCTCCCGCGCTCTTCCCGATGTGAAAGACGGCCTAAAACCAGTCCATCGCCGCATCCTTTTTGCCATGTATAAAATGGGGTTGACCTCAGGCGCCCGTTTCTCCAAGTGTGCCAAGGTCGTCGGCGAGGTGTTGGGTAAGTATCATCCTCACGGAGACGCTCCTGTCTATGAGGCTCTTGCCCGTCTGGCTCAAGACTTTTCTATGCGCTATCCTCTTATAAAAGGCCAGGGAAACTTTGGCTCAGTTGACGGCGACCCACCGGCGGCCATGCGTTACACCGAAGCCAAGCTAGCAAAAATCAGCGACGAGATGATTGCTGATATTGAAAAAGAGACCGTCAGCTATATTGACAACTTTGATGCCACCTTAAAAGAACCGGTCTACCTACCGGCTAAGCTACCTAATCTTCTTCTTATGGGCGCCGAGGGAATTGCCGTTGGTATGGCGACAAAAATTCCGCCCCATAATTTGAACGAACTGGTTGATGCCATTATCTTTATGATAGGAAAGGCAAAAAAAAATCCACAGAATAATCTAACATTCAACGTCACCCTCGAGGCTCTTCTCGAATACGTTAAGGGTCCTGACTTTCCTACGGCTGGCATAATTTATGGCGCCAATGACATTAAACAGGCATATCTAACCGGCAAAGGCTCGATTATGGTCCGCGCCAAAATCGATGACGAAGACTTAGGTAAAGGTAAAACCGCGATTATTGTCCAAGAGCTTCCCTATCAAGTCAATAAAGCCGCTCTGGTGGAAAAGATTGCTAGGTTGGTGGCTGATAAAAAAATTGTTGGTATTTCTGATCTTCGCGATGAGTCTGATAGAGAAGGAATAAGAGTTGTCATTGAGCTTAAAAGAGATGCCTCTTTTAAAAAGGTTCTCAACAACCTGTTTAAATTTACCGAGATGCAGACTTCGTTTCCAGTCAATATGGTTGCCTTGGTCGACGGCGTCCCTCAGACTCTGTCTTTAAAATCAATTCTGGAAATCTATATTAAACATCGGGTTGACGTTGTCACCAAAAGAAGCCGCTTCGAACTTAAACAGGCTAAAGCCCGCGCCCATATCTTGGAAGGCTATCTAATTGCTCTTCGTCATATTGACGAAGTCGTCGAAACAATAAAAAAAGCTAAGGATGAAGCTGACGCCAAAACCAAGTTAATGAAAAAATTTAAACTGACAGAGATTCAAGCCCAGGCTATTCTTGACATGCAGCTAAAACGACTGACCGGTTTGGAAAGAACTAAGATTGAAGATGAGCTACAGATGTTAAAAGAAACCATTAGCTATCTTGAGTCGCTTTTAAAAGATATTTTCAAAATCTTAAAAGTCATCAAAGAGGAACTTCTTTATTTAAAAAAGAAATATGGCGATGAAAGACGAACTCAAATAATTAAATCACGTCCCGGCGAGATTACCGATGAGCAACTGATTGAAAACAAAGAGGTTATAGTTGTTTTGACTAAAGAAGGCTATATTAAGCAGGTTGCTAAGGAATCATTCCGCGTCCAACACCGCGGCGGCAAAGGTGTCACCGGCATCGAAACAAAAGATACTGATAACGTTTACTACATCACCACAGCGATGACCCATGACTATATGCTTTTTTTCACCAACCAAGGCCGCGTCTTCCAAACTCGCGTCTGGGATGTTCCCCAAGGTTCAAGAATCTCCAAAGGCAAAGCAGTTATTAATCTGATTTCTCTCAAAGCTGAGGAAACAATTACCTCCATCTTAACCTACAATAGCGATACTTTAGAAAAAGCTTATAAGTATTTTGTTGTTATGTCCACTAAAAAAGGTGTTGTCAAAAAAACCTCATTTAAAGACTATTCTAATATCAGGACCAACGGTATTATTGCCATCAGATTAGGAGCAAAAGACGAGCTTCTTTGGGTAAGGTTGACCGACGGTAAAAAAAATATCATTCTTGTTTCTCAAAACGGCAAAGCGATTGTTTTTAAAGAAAAAGAAATTCGACCGACTGGCCGAGCTTCAATTGGAGTTAAAGGGATGGAGCTTGACGAAGAAATCAATCAAGTGATTGCCGCCGATGTTTTTTCTGATGAAGAGTTTAAAAAAGATATTTTGGTTATCGGTAATCATGGCATCGGCAAGAAAACCAAGTTGAAAAACTTTAAAGGCCAACATCGGGCTGGTAAAGGAGTGAAGATTGCCTCGATTGATAAAAAATTCGGCCTGGTTGCCTTTGCTCAGATTATTAACCCTGAAGACACCACCTTAATCATAACAAGCGGCCACGGCCAGATTGTCAAAATTCCTTTATCCTCAATCCCTTCCCGCTCCCGGACCGCCAAAGGAGTTATCTTGATGCGCTTTTCTCAAAAAGGCGACCTGATCGCCAGCGCTACAACTGTATAAAATAATCCGAGGCGAAGATACTCGTTTTGAGCCTATAACCGAGGGACCCACATCAGTGGGTGTCGGTTGGCGAAAAACGACGTATCGAGCCGAGGATAAGGAGATAATCTAAGACTTTTATGATATAATTAATTAATGAAGGTTGATGGTAAAAAAATTGCTTCTTATTTAGAAAAACTTCTTCGTCAGGAAGTTCGCCACTTGAAAAAAAAACCCAAACTCGTCACCATCTTAGTCGGTCAATCCGCTGAACAGCTTTCTTATGTTAAAATTAAAAAAAACCTTGCCAAAAAACTGGCAATAGACTTTGATTTTATTCATCTGAAAACTACCCCCATTTTTTCCCAGTTTATGCGCCAATTAAAAACTTTCAACGACGATAAAACTGTCACCGGCATCATTGTTCAGCAACCCCTACCAGCCCAACTGGCCACCAACAGCATCTATGATTATCTTTCTTTTGAGAAAGAAATTGAAAGTCATAAAAGAAAATCACCTTTTTTTCCTCCTCTTGGCCTAGCGGTTATTACTGTTTTAAAATATATCTTTCTCAACAAAAGAATTGATAAAAATCTTTTTGTCGATTTTAAAAAAGACGTTAATAATCTAAAAAAAATTTTTAAAAATAAAAAAATTGTTCTCGTCGGCCGAGGGTTAACCGGCGGTAAACCAATTGGAGAAACTCTCGCGGCGATGAAGATTAATTTTTTAAATATCAACTCCCAGACGACCAACCCAGAAAACTATTATAAAATGGCCGATATCATTATCACTGCCGTTGGCAAAAAAGTGATTGAACCTTGTATGCTTAGACCAGGCGTCGTTCTTATCAACGTTGGGCTAAGAAAAGAAAACGGGAAATTAAAAGGCGACTATGAAGAAAAAGAGATTAAAGATATCGCCAGTTTTTATACTCCTACCCCTGGTGGAGCTGGACCAATTGACATCGTCTATCTTTATAAAAATCTGATTGAGGCAACTAAACTGCAGAAATGATAATCATTACTGGACAAACGGCTACAGGAAAAACGCGTTTAGCTTTAGAATATGCCGTTAAATATAACGGTGAACTCGTCAACTTCGACTCCCGCCAAGTTTACAAATACTTGGATATTGTCACCGGCAAAGACAAATCAACAATAAAACAATATAACAATATAACAATATGGCTTTATGACATCGTCACTCCCAATCAATACTTTTCCTCTTATGATTTCGTCCAACGAGCAACCAAGGTTATCCGCGATATCCAACGCCGCGGCAAAACCCCCGTCTTAGTTGGCGGCAGCTACTTTTATCTCAAACATTTGCTTTATGGTTTTGACTATAAAGTTCCCCCAAATTTTAAATTAAGAGAAAAACTAAATAAAAAATCCATTTCAGAACTCCAACAGACCCTAATCTCCCTAAACCCCCTAATACCCCCAACTATGAATCACAGCGACTGGAACAATCCAAGGAGATTGATAAGAAAGATTGAGATTGAAACGGCAAGAAAAGCGAAGATACCAAATTTTTTTGCGCCTTGGGATGTCTTCCACGACAGTGGAAAGGGGACCCACTTAAGCAAAAAAATTTCGGTATCGAGCTTTTTATTCATAGGATTAAGATACAAAGACAAAGAAAAACTTCGTGAGGCAATTAAAACTAGAGTAGAGAACCGTCTCAAACAAGGCGCCATCGAAGAAGTTAAATCGCTTCTTAAAAGAGGCTATAAAAAAACCGACCCCGGACTAAAAACCATCGGCTACAAACAAATCATCGACTACCTCGAAGGTAAAATATCCAAAGAAAAAGCAATTGAACAATGGATTAATGCTGAAACGCAATACGCTAAGAGACAGTATACGTTTATGAAGAAAGATCCGCATGTAAAATGGCGAGAGATATAATTCGTTGATTAGCATTCATTCGTAGATTGGAATCTTATTTTCTAAACAGCCTCATAAACGCTTCCTTCGGTATCTCCACTCTCCCGACCATCTTCATCTTTTTTTTACCTTCTTTTTGTTTTTCTAGAAGCTTTTTCTTTCTACCCACATCACCAGCGCCAACTACCTTGCCGCTTTTTACCAGAACATTTTTCCGGTAGGGGGAGATTCTTTCGCTGGCAATTATCTTCCCTTTATATCTTGCCTGTAGTCTTACCTCATACTGCTGGCGAGGAATAATCTCTCTAATTTTTTTTAACAAACCGCTGGCTTTTTCATAGGCTCGTTCCAAAACTACTATTTCCGAAAACTCATCAATTAAATCATTATTTATTAAGATTTCTAATTTATCTGCCTTAACCTGACGATACTCCAAAAACTCCCAGTCCAAAGAAGCATAACCAGAACTGACGCTTTTCAGTCGGTCATAAAAATCAGAGATTAACTCGGCCATCGGCATTTCATACTGTAGGGACAGGTCTAAACCTGTCCCTACCGTATCCATGCCAATAAATCTGCCGCGGTAATTTTGTAAAAGTTGCATCACCGCGCCTGAATATTGATTCGGAGCAATCACCATTATTTTGACGATAGGCTCCCTCATTTCCTCATACTCTACCTGCGGCGGCGTCAATACCAAGCTTAGATTAAACTCCCGTTCCAACCTCTCTCGCACCACTTCAGCATGAAGCAATCCTAAAAACCCGACTCTAAACCCCGCCCCTAGAGCTTTACTATAAATCCCCAAAAACTGTAAAGATGAATCGTTAAGATATAATTTTTCTAAAGCTTTTTTTAAATTCAAATAGTCATTGGTGTCGGTGGGAAAGATTGAGGCAAAGACCATCGGTTTGATTTTTTTATAACCCTGTAGGGACAGGTCGCGACCTGTCCATACATCAACAATCGTATCACCCACCGCTACCTGATGAATGTCTTTTAAATTGGTAACGACATAGCCGATCTCACCATTTGCTAATCTTTCACTGGGTTTTAAATCAGGAGAAAAATAACCAACCTCGTTAATAGAAAACTCCGTCCCCAAATTCGCCAGCTTTACCTTCTGGTCTTTTCTCAACTCACCAGCAAAAACTCTCACAAAACCAATCACACCCCGATGGGAATCATAGTATGAATCAAATATTAAGGCTAGCGAAGACACCTGTTTTTGAAGTCTATGACTTGGGGGACCTCCCAACTTCGTTGGGGGTGAAGTCGACGAAAAAACATGGTGTCGAGCGATTTCAGGTGCAGGAATTTTCTCAATAACCGCCTTTAATAATTCTTCAACGCCCTCTCCAGTTTTTGCTGATACTTCAAGAATTTCTTTTTCTTTCACTCCAAGAAAATCAACTAGCTGTTTTTTTGTCTTTCCTACCTCAGCGTTTGGTAGATCAATTTTATTAACCGCGGGAATGATTACTAGATTCTTCTCAATTGCTTTATAAGCGTTAGCAATCGTCTGCGCCTGGATTCCCTGAGTAGCGTCAACTAAAAGAATTACTCCCTCAACACAGGCCAAAGTCCGATCAACCTCATAAGAAAAATCGACATGGCCGGGAGTATCAATTAAATTTAGAATGTAGAATTCAGAATTCAGAATCTTTTTTTCTTCAATTCTTAATTCTAAATTCTTAATTCTAAATTCCATTCTCACCGGCGCTAACTTAATCGTTATACCACGTTCTCTCGAAATCGGATTTCTATCCAACATCTGCTCCTCATGTTTTCCCGCTTCAACCGTTCCCGTCAACTCCAAAAACCGATCGGCCAATGTCGACTTACCATGGTCAATATGGGCGATTATTGCGAAATTACGAATATTTTTCATATAATTAACAATTTGTATTATAATAAATAAATGCTTGCCAAGATAAGCAATTACCTCAAAAAATTCCGCTATCGTCTACTAATCTTTCTTGCCATCTTAGGACCCGGGATTATCACTGCCGTTGCTGACAACGATGCCGGTGGCGTGGCCACCTACAGTGTTGCTGCTTCCTTATACGGTATGGCTTCCCAGTTTTTAATCATTCCGGAAACCATCCTTTTGGCGATTACTCAGGAAATCGGCGCCAGAATCGCCATCGTCACTGGAAAAGGTCTTGGCGATCTTATCAGAGAAAGATATGGTATTTTCACTTCCTTAATTATCTTTATTTTCTATTTTATTACTAATCAAGGTGTTGTCCTCCAAAATGTTTCTGGCTTGAAAGCATCACTGCAACTGTTTCAGATTCCTTGGCAACTACCGCTAATTTTAATCTGTCTTCTTCTTATTTTTGTCACCGTTATCTTTGACTATAAAAAACTCCAGAGAATTTTTCTCTTTTTAATTATTTTTTATTTTTCCTATATTGGTGCCGCCATTTTGGCAAAACCAAACTGGAAAGATGCCATGTTCCAAAGTTTTATCTTTCCGACAAAAGTTAAACTAAATAACCTTTCTTTTTGGTTTTCTCGAATTGCCGTTCTTGGAACAACCATTACCGCTTGGGGTCAGTTTTTTGTTCATTCTTATATCATTGATAAAAAAATTTCTCTTCAGCATTTAAAGACAGAGAGAGCCGAAATATATTTGGGTGCTTTTATTACTAATTTTTTTTCCTGGATGATGGCCATTGCCGTCACCTATACTTTGTTTATTAATCATATAAAAGTTACTGATGGTTATACGGCGGCTTTAGCTATGTCTCCTTTTGCCGGACAGCTATCAACGATTTTGTTCTCTGTCGGTTTATTTGCTGCTTCACTTCTTGGTTTAACCATCGTCCCCCTGGCCACCGCCTATGTCTTTTCTGAGATGTTCGGCTATGAAGGCTCACTTGACGCCGACTTTAAAAAAGGTCGGCTTTTTTATACCTTCTTCATTATCCAAATAATTCTAGGTCTGCTGGTTACTTTATTTCCTCAGACCTCGCTTTTTAAACTGACTCTTTACGCCGACTTCTTAAACGGCGCCATGCTTCCCGTTATTTTTTATTTCTTGATTAAATTTTCCGAAGATGAAGAAATTATGGGAAAGTATGTCTCACGAGGGTTTACTAGCTTCTTTGTCCGGCTGACCGGGATTATTATCACTGCCGCTGTTGCTATCACCTTCTTAGGGAAAATCTTAAAAATCGGCTAGGTTAAACCGAGGCGAAGATACACGTTATTTAAACAACATCCGCGAAAGTCCCCTCTAATTTTTTAAATATTCGATAAGAAATAAAGTAAATAATCAACGATAACAATAGTCCGACTCCCAAGCTTTCCCATTTAGGAAAATTTCCACCAAAAAGTACCTGACGATAAGCATTAATAAATACAGACATCGGATTTAACTTGAATATCCAACGGTATTTCTCCGGAAAAAACTCGGTCGCGTATATGATTGGTGTTAGATAAAACCATAAAGTCAAAACAAGATCAAAAAGATACTGGACATCACGATAAAAAAGATTTAACGCCGCCAGCAGTAAAGACAGCCCATAGGTAAAAAAGAACTGGAGAAAAAATATCGGAATGAAAAGAAGCATATATAAGGTCATCGGGATCTTAAAAATAAACATAAGAATAATAAAGACAATGAAGGCCAAACAAAAGTCAAATACCTTGGCTAATAAAGTTGAGAGAACAAGAACTTCTCTGGGAAAATAGATTTTTTTCAAAAGAGCACTGTTGCCAACCAGAGAGTTTGTTGCCGACCCCAATGAATTGGCAAAAAAAGTCCACGGTAAAAGGCCGGCATATAAAAACACCGGGTAGGGGACACCGAGATTGGTCAGTTTCAAGATCGTGGAAAAAACAAAGCTCATAATCGCCATCTGGAAAAGGGGATTGAGGATGACCCAAAAAAATCCCAAAAAAGACTGTTTATATCTCGCCTTAATCTCCCGAAGCGTTAGTTTTTTTATTAATGACCAGTATTTAATCATAAATATATTTATTAATTCCTTCCTCAACTTTACCATCAAATATTATCTCTCCATTTCTCAAATATATCACTCGGCTGCAAAAACTTTTAACGGTTTCCAAAGCGTGGGAAACAAAAATAATCGTCACTCCCTTTTTTTTAAACTCATCCATTTTTCTCAGGCACTTTTCCTGAAAAGCGGTATCGCCAACCGCTAATATCTCATCAACCAAAAGTATCTCCGGTTGAGTAAAGACGGCGACAGCAAACGCCAGTCTCATATACATTCCTGATGAATAATACTTAACCGGAGTGTAGATAAATTTCATCTCAATCTCGGAAAAATCAACGATCTCCTTAAATTTCTCAATCAGATATTTTTCCTCTATTCCCAAAATCACGCCGTTTAAAAAAATATTTTCTTTTCCAGTTAACTCCGGATGAAAACCAGCTCCAAGCTCAATAAGAGGAGCCACCCGGCCGCGAACGTCAACCTCGCCTGAGGTGGGGAACGAAACACCAGCGATTAGTTTTAAAAGAGTTGACTTACCAGCGCCGTTTTTGCCAATAATGCCGACTGTTTCTCCTTTTTTTATAGTGAAGTTAACATTTTTTAAAGCATGAATTCGCTCCAGTGTTTTTTGTCTTCTAAAAACTGCCTGGACTAGTTCTTTAAGAGTTTTCTGGTGCTGGAAAAAGAAGTACTTATTGACGTTTTCAAAAATAATGTCATTCATAGGTAAATTCTAACACAGTTTTTATATACCCACTAATATTCCGTAATCTTTCAACAATAAACTTAAGATTAAACTTGAACTTCTCTCTATGTTTAAAAAATAACCTCCACCAGTTAACCATGTCCTGTCGAGCTTTGAAATTTCCCATCGTCTTTGTCGTCGTCATGTGATTATGTAATACTTCGATATTATTAGCTAATCCCATCTTATATCCGGCTTTCTTGAATCTGACAAAAAAATCCACGTCTTCAAGATAGGCAAAGAATTTTTCATCAAATCCCCCTAATTTCTTAAACACTGCCGTTTTAATCAGTAAACACGCTGCAGTTAAACCGTCTAATTCGTAATCTGTAATCCGTAATTCTTTAATTAAATTAATCTTCCCAAAAGGAAGTATCTTATATCCATAATTCTCCACCTTACCATCCAGCTTTCTCAACACCGGACTCACCGCATCCAATTTATTCTTTTCGGCTAATTTAATAAGTTTTTCTATTTTTTGACTTTTGACTTTTGACTTTTGACTTTCAAACTCGATGTCATCGTTAAGGATTAACAACCACTTCGTATCAGCATCCTTCGCTCCTTTATTCACTCCTCCGGCAAATCCCAGATTCTTTTTGCTATTATCTATAACTACCACTTTATACGGCTTATCCTTAAAATATCTCAACAAATATCGAAGTCCTCTTACATTATTCAAGGTAGGAATGATAACAGTTAATCTAGATTTCATAGTCTTATTATAATCTAAAAGTTAGCTTTTGTAGACTATAGTCCGTTGACAACTACGCAGAATGATTGAATAATAAAATAATCAAATAAAGAAATAAATGAATTAATAATTCAATGATAAAAAATGAATAAATATAAGGGAACCAATAAGGATATCCATTTACGCATCTACCAATTTGTCATTAATTGTTTCAAGAACGTAGTTAAAAAAATTCCCAAAACAATAGAAAGCATTCCCGTAATAAGTCAACTATCGTCATCTTTAACCTCTATGGGTGCGAATGATCAAGAGGCTGACAGTGCCTCGACTAAAAAAGATTTCATTGCTAAGTACTATATCGTTAAGAAAGAAACTAAAGAAACAAAATACTGGTTATCGGTTGTTAAAGACTGTCAAATGCTACCTGAGAATAATGTTATTCCCTATATTGAAGAATGTCAGGAAATCTTTATGATTGTCAGTAAGATTATTAACAATACGAAGTATTAGTTAATGTCAACATAACAAAAATTATTTTTTTATTTATACATTTATTTGATTATTTCTTTATTTATTTATTTCGACATTATCATGTCCCCTCCATCCAACTTCTTAAATACTTTCTTTGCTCTTTGGTTAGCCGGTCTATTTTTACTCCTTCTGAAAGTAGTTTTAAATAGGCAATCTGCTTATCTAGTTTTTCAGGTAATGAATAAACTTTGTTTTTTAGCTTTCCTTTATTTTTCCAAAGATATTCAGCTGCTAGGGCTTGACCGGCAAAACTCATATCCATCACCGCCGCCGGATGTCCCTCAGCCGCCGCCAGATTTACCAGTCTGCCTTGAGCCAATAAATATATTTTTTTATTTTTGATTTTGGATTTTGAATTTGATTTGTCATTTGTTATTTGTGATTTAACATTTACAAGGTATTCTTCAACCATCGGTCTCACCCTGGTTACCTTGCTCGCCATTTTTCTAAGCGCTTCCTTATTAATCTCGACATCAAAATGCCCGGCGTTGGCCAAAATCACGCCGTCTTTGGCGACTTTAAAATGTTTTTCGTCAACCACATGTTTATCTCCGGTGGTTGACAAAACAATATCAGCTGTTTTTATTGCTTGGATTAACGGCATAACGAGATAGCCATCCATCTTTGCCTCAAGAGCTCTTACTGGATCTACTTCACAGACGATAATATTTGCTCCCATTCCGCGGGCGCGCATGGCGACGCCTCGACCGCACCAGCCGTAGCCGCAAACAACAAAAACTCTTCCGGCTAATAAAATATTAGTCGCCCGCAGTATTCCGTCAATAGTCGACTGGCCGGTGCCGTACCTGTTATCAAAAAGATGTTTCGTTAAGTTATCGTTAACGGCAATTACCGGAACCTTTAACGCTTTATCTTTTTCCAT